>Ga0256843_1002766_pt1 | contig 12608 bp, 13 predicted proteins | sample AlvinellametaG_FD_191572 | JGI IMG/M metagenome (GOLD analysis project Ga0256843, IMG submission 191572) | Pompeii worm associated microbial communities from hydrothermal vent at the East Pacific Rise, Pacific Ocean - Alvinella | ecosystem: Host-associated > Annelida > Integument > Unclassified ... | reverse complement strand
AAAAAACTTTTGTCTATTCTTGAGCCGGCTGTTATTGTCGGCCTTGGTATCTTTATCGCCTTGATAGTTGTGGCTATTATGATGGCTGTTATGAGTATGACAGATATTGTAGGTTAAGTATGAGATCTGCTTTTACGCTTATAGAACTTTTGGTTGTTTTGACGATTATGACTTTGGTTATGGGAGTTGTTGTTCCAAAGGGTGTCAAACTATTAAGCTCTTATGATAATGCTCTCTCTCGTATAAAAGATAATCATGAGCTCTCTTTAACAAGAGCAAAGGCTTTTTTGTTTGCCGAAGATAAATATCTTTCTCTTGCTAATAAAAAATATCAGTTGAGTAAAAAAGGAGAAATTTTTGAAATCAGCAATGATAACCGTTGAGGTTATTATCTCCTTACTTATTCTTTTTATGGTTATAGCGACATCAAGTGTTACTATTAAGCAGTTGTTTCTTATTAATAAACAGCAGAGTAACCATGAAAATCTCTATATAGAACTGTTAAATGTAAAAGATTATATTGATGAAGAAGTTTGTCAAAAAGATCAAGATATAAGCGGTGATTTGAATGGTTTTCATTTTGTTGCTACATGTCAAAAAGTAAATGAGTTAAAAAGTTTTGTCAAAGATGAAGATAGAGAGGGTAATTTAGGAAATTATCTTATAACTCTCTATAAAGTTACACTATCGCTGCAAAAAGAGAATATAGATAAAAAATATCAATACTATAAAACAGTTGTGAGACATTTATGAAAAGAGCTTTTACTTTAGTAGAGATGCTTGTTGCCATTGTTTTGCTCTCTTTATTGATTGGAGTAGCTGTATTTTCTTTTAAAATGCAACTGCTTTCGATTCATAAAACAAAACAGGCAGGTATTAAAAAAGTTATTGAGTATACAGAATTGAAATCACTTTTTGAATCAATAAAATTTTATGTTGTAGATGATTATGATATTGTTAACAGAGCGATGCAAAAACCATATTTTTTCTTTTATGGGGATGCCTCGACAATGCGTTTTATCACGACAAACCCTGTTTTTAGTGATAGTGTCGCTTTGGTTGCGTTAGAGTGTAAAAAAGGTCTTTTATATTACAAAGAGGAGCCTCTTTATAAAAAGATGAATTTTTTAGAACCAGGCTTTACAACAGATGCCCAAGAGAAGGTTTTTTATCCACAATCAACAAAGTGTCAGTTTATCTATAGAGACAATGATGGTGTAGTCCAAAAAACTATGGATGGGACTATCCCAAAAGTTATTCAGGTAACGATCAAAGATACTACGGATACTATTATGATCTACTCTCAGGTAAAAGCAGATAACAATGATACACTTCAAAAGGTTAAAAATGAGTTTAGCATCAAAGAGTAGAAGCAGCGCCGGATTTGCCCTCTCCATTGTTTTATGGATTGTTGCTGCTTTATTATTGGGTATTGCTTTTATCATGAGTACTTCCAAAGAGAATGTAGCTATAACCAAAGCTTTAGATGTAAAATTAAAGACGCGACTTGAAGCAGAATCACTTGTTGAAATTTTAAAATATGCAATGTTGACATCAGATTATGACAGTCGTTCTATTTATATAAAAGAGAATTTACCATATAACTTTCCAAAACATTTAATACTCGATGGTCGAGAGTATAAATTTAACAAAGATATTACCTTGACATTACGAGATACATCCTCCATGTTAAGTGTTTTTCATCCAAATTTTGATCTGATTGCTCTTTTTGCTACAGATGACAGAGAACTTTCGTACAGTATCCGAGACTCTATCTGGGATTGGATAGATGCGGATAATAGTGTTCGTTTAAATGGGGCAGAAGAGGCTTTTTACAGATTTAACCGTTCTGCAAATTTTGGGCCGAGAAACTACTCTGCTGTTGAGAGTGTAGATGAGCTTAGATTGATCAAAGGGGTCTATGACTTAAGTGAAGCAGAGTGGGATGCTTTGCGACCTTATCTCTATAGTGATAATCAGACGTCATTGAATTTAGCACTCTTAAAGCGTGAATATCTGCAAAAAATTTTAAAGTTGGATGATTCTCAAGGACGTTTGCTTCAAGAGTATAGAGATTCTGATATGAAGAAATTTTATACTCTTGTCAATGCAAATAAAAATTTTAATAATGAAGTTATGAACTTTTCTCTTTCTTTTTTGATAGATATTCATCTTCATGTTAAAAAAAGTCTGGCTGCAACAAAACTGCATACTTTAATGGGCTTTAAAAGTAGAAAAATTAAGCAGATTTCGGTGAAAAAATTTGAAGTTTATTAGCTATTTAAAAAGTTTGGATACAATGTTTCACTTAAAAATTGTGTTGTAAGCGAGATACATGTTAGCGTTACTTTTAAAATATAATATAGCAGAAGTGTTGGATGTAAAAGGAAGTTTTTTTTACTCTACTACTTTGCCTAAAAATACAAAGCTGACAGAAGAACTGATAGAGTTCAACTATAGACGCTATTCTCCTTTTTCTCACTTTTCCATGATCTCTTATATTGATGGAAATCATCTCTATATTTGGTTTATAGATGAGAAAAAATCTAAACTTAAAAGAAAGTTTATAACAATTCCAAATACCTTTTTACTTTTTAATATTTTAAAAAAAAAAGATGGAATCTACCTTTGTGAAACTGATGTAAAACAGATTTTAGTTATCAAAAACGGTGTTTTGCTGGCATCCTCTTTTGTTGAAGATTTTAGTGATGCAATCTTAGAATTGATTAAAACAGAGTATCAGCTGCAAGACTCTTTTTCTTTGTCAAAAAGTCAAACAGAAGCTTTATATAAAGAATCTATAGAAAGACTCTCTCTTGTTGAAATTGGTAAGTTTATAAAAATTTCAAAAAACAGAAAAGAGATTTTTGAAATTTTACTGGATAAATTGACATATCCTTTTATCTCTTTAGTTGTGGTTTATATGTTGGTTACTTATTTTCAAGCATATTTTATGAAAGAGAAACAGAATCAACTTCAAGAAAAATTTCTTGAATTAAAGACAAAGAACAGAGTATTAAGAGAGGCTATTCACAAACATAATCAAGAGATTGATGCATATAGAATTTTTTTGCAACATGAGATTCATTCACGGGATCCTTATGCTGTTCTTTATAAGCTTTATGATGTTATTACAAAGGATGATAAGGCTGTTTTAAAATCTTTGGAAGTTTTTGAAAATAGTGTGAAAATAAAAATAGAGACTAATGAAGATCCGATTAAATATTTAGAAAAACTCAATAAGGTAACGATTTTTGAGAATGTTGTACTTGAAAATGTGAAAAAATTCAAAAAAAGAAAAAATATTATTAATTATTCTTTACGACTAAAGGATATTAATGAAAAATTTTAAAGTATTGATTTTACTTATTGTACTGGTACTATTTGTTAATTATATAAATTATTTCTTACCAAATCGAGATAAAATTGATAAAAAAATAGTTTTATTAGAGAATAAAATTGGGCAGCAAGAAGCACTGTTGCATAAAAAAATAGATCAAAAAGATTTGAATGTTTCGTATGAAAAATATTTTTTTGACGGAAAAGTATCAGGTTTTTCTCAATCAATGGGAACTTTACAAAAAAAGATCACTAAAAGTGCTCAGGGTAATTGCAAGGTAAAGAAGATAAAATGGTTGCAGATTCCACAGTCACAAGAGTGGTATGATAAATTGAAAATGAATGTTACATTAGAGTGTCTGCCAAAAGATGTTTTTCTTTTTATAAATAATTTACGTAGTGATCCAAAACTCTTTACTATCCGAAATTTTAAAGCGCTAAAAATGAAAAAAGGCAAAAGAATCTATGTTAATTTTCAACTTATAGCATACAGGAAGAAAAAATGAGTAATAAAAGTATGATTTTTGTTTATCTTTTTTTCTTTTTTGTAACGGTATTTATTGCATATAATTCCTATTCAAACAGTGCTGCAAAAATGCAGTCAAAATTGATCAAAGAGTTAAATACTTCAATGATTCAAGAGTATCAGACAAAATTTGCAGAGTTACCTGATTTTAACTATCTTTGGGGTGTAAAATTATCTAAGAAAAAAGAAAAAAAAGAGAAAAAAGAAGTTGCTCAGATTAAAAAAGTAAAGAAAAAAATATGTATTGGGAAAAAATGTTATAGATTTTTAGGTCTCTATTTTAAAGAACATCAAGCATATGTTACTTTTTACAGTAAAGAGTTTAAAAAAGGTTTAAAAGATTTTAGAATCGGTGAAGTTTTGGTAAAACCTTTAGTTATTAAAGAATTACATAAAAATAATCTTTATATTGAAAATAACAATACCAAAAAAGTTTGGAAATTTGATTTTTTTGATGTAAATACAAGTAAATACAGACCAAAGGATATAAATGAAAGTGCTCTTTAGTATTTTAGGCATAGCAATATTTTTAACAGGATGTCTTACACAACCAGAAGTGAAAGTAGAATCGACGAAGGATAAGCAGACATTAGAAAATTTAAAAGATGTCTCTTATAAAATCGCTAAAAACGGTGATGTAAAACTTGAAAAAAAATATGTTTCTGTTGATAAGAAGACAAAGAAAAAAAGTCTCTCTTATGCGTATGAAAAAGTGCCACAATTTGATACAGGATATAATAAAACACTCTCTTTGAAAAATAAAAAAGAGAAAGATATCTATGTAAAAGGAAATAGAGTTAAGGTCAGTGTAGAGTCTATTCCTCTGAATGAGTTTATTGATCTTGTGTTTGGTTCTGTATTGAAAATGAACTATACGATGAACAGTGATGTAAAGAAGATGAAAAATCCTATTACGTTGAATATGCAACAGACACAAACTGCTTCAGATATGTATAAAGTAGTAAAAAAGATACTTTCGTACAATGGTGTCGGTATAAAAAATGAGAATGGTGTTCTTTTTTTATATAAAGTAAGTAATAAATCACTGAGTGATACATCTGATATTTTTATTAGTTATGGTAGAAGTTTACCTCAATCTTTGGATGACAATAAACAGGTAATGATCTTTGTTCCATATAACTATGTAAGTCCCATCAGCACTTCAAATCTTATTCGACAAGCAGGTTTGAAAAAAATAAGATTTTTTTATGTTATAAATGGAATTCAAACAATGAAAGGCAAGGCAGCTGATATTAAAAAGGCATTAGATCTTGTTAATCTGATTGACAGACCGTTTTTAAGTGGTAAAACGCCTTATTTAATTAACTTGGAAAATATCAGTGTTGACAAGTTTACTGAGAAAATAAAGAAAATTCTTGAACTGAACAATATTCAGGTGGTACAAAAGCCTTCAAAAGGGGGGATTGTTCTTTTACCGCTTGAGGAATTAAACAAACTCTATATTATCACGCCTAAAAAAGAATGGTTAAAAATGATTCTGTACTGGAAAAAGAAACTTGATGTTGCCTCTGAAGTCTCAGAAGAGCCTCGACTCTATATATATCATGTGAAAAATAGAAAAGCGGATGAGCTTGCAAAGGCAATTAATCTTGTGCTTGGTCTCTCAAAAAAATCATCAAAAACAGATGTTGAGAAGAAAAAAGTTGTTGCAGGAGAAACACAAAAGAAAAAAACAAAGGTTACAAAAAATGAAACAGCTTCCAATAGCTTTTTAATTTCCAAATTAAATTATGTACCTACTGTTTCATCTGACCTTGATACAAATATTTTGATGTTAAAGCTAACTCCTCAGCATTACAGAGTACTTCTGCCTTTTATTAAAGAGTTGGATAAGTTACCGCTGCAAACGCTGGTAGAAGTGACTGTGGCTGAAGTAGATATGACAGATACATTCTCTTTGGGTTTTGAGTATGCCATCAGAAATCAGAGTGCAGGATATGAAAAGAGTATTTTAAATATTAGCGGTGGTGGTAGTGGTCTTGGTATCGTTTTTCAAAGTGACTACATAGATGCAACAGTAAATGCATTGGCTGAGAAACAGCTTTTGGATATTGTCTCAAAACCTAAAGTTTTAATTCTGAACAATACAACAGGTAAAATCAATGTCGGTACACAGGTTCCGATTATTACAAGTGAAACATCGGCAACAGATATCTCTGGAACAGAACCGACCATCAATAGAAATATATCCTATAGAACAACAGGGATTAATGTTGGCTTGACACCGACAATCAATTCCAATGGAATTTTGACAATGAAAATTTCAATATCACTTTCAGAAGCACAGTTAAATGATACATCAGGGATTGACTCTCCGCTTATTGTAGATAGAAAATTAAATACAGTAGCTGTTATTAACAGTGGAGATACAATTTTAATTGGTGGTTTGATCTCAAAAAACAACAGTAAATCAAAAGGTGGAATTCCATTTTTAAAAGATTTGCCTTATGTTGGAGCTATGTTTGCAAATCAGAGTGCAAAAGTCACAAAAACAGAGCTGATTATGTTGATTAAGCCGATCATTATTAAAACTCCAAAACAGATAACGCAAGAGACAAATAGCTTTAAAACACTCATGCAGTACATTAAAATGGACGAATTATAAATTTTTTAAGTTTATTTTTGGTAAAATACAGCAAGAATTGACTTGGAGAAGTCATTTCGCGCGAAATTTTTACTCATATAAAGGAGTCATAATGACTAAAAAACTAGGAATTTCATTAGTAGCTAGTGCTATTTTAATGGTAGCTGCTGCAAACGCTGCTGATGGTGCAATTACACGATTTAATGGTACTGGTAAGACAAGCATTTCTTATGAAAAAATAGAAGTAACAGAAGTAAATGTATCTGCAGGTGCATTTGCATTTACTCCAGAATTTTCTGATCCGTCAACTCGTACCAACCCTGTTTTTGAATACAAATTTACAGGTCTTGATGTAGACGATACAGCACTTGAAAACAGCCTTGGAAATAGTGTTGTAGCAGAAATCAATGCTTCTTACGATGGTACAGGTGCATCTAATGGTGTTGTAGCATACGTTTCTGACACTCCAAGTGTAAATGACGGTGTTATTACTTACGGTCAGTTAGACTCTGCGAATGTTAAAGCTGGTAAGCAATATGCTATTGTAAATAAAGATACTAATGATTCAGCAGATGTAAACTTAACTATTCCACAAAAGGACCATGCAATCGTTCCAACTGTTGGTGTAGTTGCAACTGTTTATACTGGGGATACAGGGGATCTTCTTTCAACAGCTAAAGATACTATCTTTACTGAAATCAAAGAGTATACTGCTAGTGTTGAAACAAAATTAAATGCTAGAATCAATCTTTGTGATGCTAGACATACATTTACAAGTTTAACTGCTGCATGTGGATTAGACAGTAACGTAACTGACAGTGTTACATTCCAAATTACAAGAGCTGCTGTTGATTATCCTTTCTTAACAGACTTAAATGAGTCAAATGTAGTGCTTGGTTATGATGCAAACTTAACAAATGTTGTTGTTTCTGATGCTAATGGTTCAGGCAATGAAATCGCTATCGCTTCTGTTGTTGCTTCTGATTTCAAACGTGTTGCTTCTTTAGTTGACTCAAACCTTACAGATACTCAATCAAAAGAGTTAGTTTGGGCTTTAACAGTTGATGGTAATGTTTCTATTCCTTCAACTAAATTCAATTGGGCATTTAACTTGGCTGGTAGTGAAGGTAACACAACTGCTGCTAACGGTTTAGCTGGTGATGCTACATGGGGTTCTGCTGGTGAATGGAAACCATTTGGTTACTATGCACAGATTCCAAATGTAACTGATAATGCTACTTATGCTATTCAAACTAATATTGTTGTAGCAAACAATGGTACTCAAGAAGAACCAATTATCTTCACACTTACTGCAAATGGTAAAACATGTGTTCTTGACAGTCAAGTGTCAGATGTTGTAAGTGCGATTGCTGGACAATCTACTACTACATATACTGCATCATCTTTATTAGCTGCATGTCAAGCTGATTTAGGTGAAGGAACAACTCAAGCGACAGTTTCAATTGACGTTCCTACAACTCCAGAAGATATTTCTGTATTCGCTTCATGGATTAGAGACATTTCTGGTGTAAAACAATTTAAAGATCTTCCTGTTTACCATACAGGTGCTTTAGTACAATAGTTTTACTCTGTAAACTTTCCTTTTTGGAAAGTTTACAATTCCTCTTCTTTATTTAAAATCTTTTTATCTTTTTCTGTTATAATCATCTCTTAAATATTTTTGGGAGTTTATAGTGAAAATTCTTACTATCTTTTTTATATTATCCACATTTTTATACGCTTCTATCATCGATGATGCTAGTTTATACAGAGAAGCTGTAAAGTACAGAACAGCAAAACAGTATGATAAAGCATTGAAGATTTTGCGTCCTTTGGCAAAGAAAGGCTATGATAAAGTACAATATGATTTGGCTCTTTTATATGAGCAGGGATTAGGTGTTCCAAAAGATACAAATGCTTCCTTGTACTGGTTGCAAAAAGCAGCAAAAAACCATAATAGAGATGCGTTGAATTTTTTAGCACAAAAGTACTATAACGGTTGGGGTGTTGATGTCAATAAGAGCAAAGCAAAAGAACTTTTACTTGAATCGAAAGAGGACAATAGTACAACAGCAAAATTATTATTAGAACGATACCATTTGAATGAATAAATTACAGGAATTTTCTCAATTTTTAAAACATGTCTATGAGAATAGAAAGTTATTGGCTATTCTTATTAAAAATGATTTTAAAAAGCAGTATCTTGGTTCTTATTTTGGACTCTTTTGGGCATTTGCACAACCGATTAGTTATATGATAGTTATCTGGTTTGTATTTACTTATGGATTTCGTTCGGCTGCACATGGTGATATGCCATACTTTTTATGGCTTATGAGTGGAATGATACCATGGTTTTTTATTGCAAGTGGTTTACAAGCGGGTACAAACTCCATTATCAATAATGCATTTTTAGTAAAAAAAGTAGCATTTAGGGTGAGTATACTACCACTTGTACAGATAGGCTCTTCACTTATTTTACATCTCGGACTTTTACTTTTTTTAATTGTTATGTTTTTTCTGTATGGGTTTACCCCATCTATTTATTGGTTACAGCTTCCCTATTTTATTTTTTGTTCTCTTTTTGTTCTTTTGGCTATTTCATGGATTACTGCGGCAATTCGTGTCTTTGTCAAAGATGTCAGCAATTTTGTAACGGTACTCTTGCAGATAGGTTTTTGGGCAACACCCATCTTTTGGAATATAGATAAAATCTCACCAAAGTATCAATGGATATTAAAATTAAATCCCGCTTTTTATATTGTTGAAGGTTATAGAGATACTTTTGTCAACCATAAATGGTTTTGGGAAATGCCAAATGTTACTCTTTATTTTTTAGTGATGAGTCTGCTTACATTTGTTGCTGGAGCTTTGGTCTTTAAGCGTTTACGACCACATTTTGGAGATGTTTTATAATGGGAACAAAGAGTCTGGCAATAAGAGTAGAGAATTTAAAGAAGAGTTATAAACTCTATCTTGAACCAATAGATAGGCTTAAAGAAGCATTACATCCTTTTAAAAAAAAGTACCATACAGATTTTAATGCCTTAAATGGAGTCAGTTTTTCCATTGACAGAGGAGAAACAGTCGGTATTATAGGTCGTAACGGAAGTGGAAAATCGACACTTTTAAAAATGATCACAGGTGTTTTAACACCGACAGAAGGTAGAATCGAAGTAAATGGTAAAATCTCTGCAATATTGGAGCTTGGTGCAGGATTTAATCCAGAATTAAACGGTTTGGAAAATATCTATCTCAATACATCTATCAATGGAATCAGTAAAGAAGATACAGATAAAAAGATTGATGAGATAGTTGCTTTTTCAGAGCTTGGAGAGTTTATTTATCAGCCTATAAAGACATACAGCAGTGGTATGAAAGCACGTCTTGGTTTTGCAGTAGCTATCAATGCCGAACCTGATATCTTGATTGTTGATGAAGCATTGGCTGTCGGTGATGCAGCTTTTCAGAGAAAGTGCTTTGCAAAAATGGAGGAGATTAGAAAATCAGGTGCAACTATTCTTTTTGTCAGTCACAGTGAAGCAAATATTGTAAATCTGTGTACACGGGCTATATGGTTGAGTAATGGAGAAAAAATTATAGAGGGTGAAGCTAAATTGGTTACCGGTCTTTATATGAAAAACTCTAATAAGAAAGTTGTAGACAGAGCTACAATAGTAAAAGAGTTAGAAGCGTTAAAAAAGGAGAAAAGTACTACAAAAACAAGTAGTATAAAAGAGCTGAACAAGCCTTCTATAGAAGAGTATTATGATACTTCATTAAAAGCAAAATCAACGATTGTTTATGAAGAGAATGGTGCAAGAATAGAGAATGTCTTTATTAAAGACAAAGATGACAATCAAGTGAATGTTTTAAAAAATGGAGAAACATATAGATATTGTTATGATGTGACTTATAGTCAAGATTATGAAAATATACGTTGTGGTATGGTGATTAAAACTACAAATGGTGTCTCTTTAAGTGCCGGTCAATATCCTTTTTACAAAACTAAAGAGGGTGTAAAGGTAGAAAAAGCAAAACGCTACAGGATGGAGTGGAAATTTAGGTGTCTCTTTGGTGAGGGTACCTACTTTACAAATTGTGGTACCTACGATCTTAAAAGGCAGATACAGTTGCATCGCATTACAGATGCCTATATGTTTAAAGTTATAAATAATTCTCAAAGTGTAAATGCAGGTGTAACAACACTCTTAGAGAGTGGAAGTTTGATTGATGTCTCATAATAACAGAGTCGTATCTATCGGTGGTATAGGTGGTAGTGGAACAAGAGCAGTTGCAGAGCTTTTGAAGCAACTTGGTTACTTTATAGGGAGTGATCTCAATAGTGCTAATGATAATCTGCTCTATACGCTTTTGTTTAAAAGAAAAGATATTTTGGTGCTTCCAAAAGAGGAACTGCATAAACGTTTTGCATTTTTTTACAGATGTATGCAGCGTGATTATGTACTCTCAGAAGATGAAGTGTTATGGCTCTATGCATTGGCAGATAATGATAATATTCAGCACAATAGCGTATGGTTACGAGAGAGAGTGACAAAGTGTATAGAAAACCAACATGGAGTTTCTTTACAAAAATGGGGATGGAAAGAACCAAATACTCAGGTTATTATTGATAAAATTTTAGAGTTTGATTCTGAGCTTTTTTTTATTTATGTTTATAGAAATGGTTTGGATATGGCTTACTCATCAAATCAAAATCAATTGCAGTTTTGGGGTGATGTTTTTTTAAATGAGTATGCATTGGAAATTAATGCAAAGAACTCTTTACGATACTGGTGTAGTGTTCATAAAAGGATCTCTTTTTTGCAAGAACTCTATCCAAAGAATATTTTTATGCTGGATCTTGATAACTTTTGTTTAGATAAACAAGATAGTCTTAAAGAGTTGTTTGCTTTTTTAAATATAGAAGAAAATGTATCTTCATACGAAGATATTTTTGTTCAACCGGCTTCTAGTGGCAGATATAAAAATTTCTCTTTAGAAGAGTTTGATAAAGAGGATTTGAATTTTTTAAAGAGGGTTTATAGTGAAAAAGAGGGAAAAAACTAAAATGAAACAGAGATGTATTTTGATATTGGGAATGCACAGGAGTGGAACAAGTGCTTTTGCAGGCTCTTTATATCATATGGGGATACCTTTTGGGAAAACATTGATGGAAGCAGACAGCTCTAATGCAAAAGGTTATTTTGAAAATAGTGAAATCTATAAAATCAATGAACTCTTTTTATCTCAGATTGATAGTGCATGGAATGATCTTTTTTTTCGTGAAAAGCATCTGGAAGATATTGAAAATAGAGATATTTTAAAAAACTTTATTCAAAAAGAGTTTAAAGATGAAAAGATTTTTGCTATCAAAGATCCCCGTATTGCATTCTTGTTTCCTATATATAAAGAGGCTTTAGAGGCATTAAATATAGATATTAAGATAGTTATCCCATATAGGGAAGCATCTGAAGTGGCAAACTCTTTGGCAAAAAGAGATGCGATGTCGTTTGAAAAAGCTTTGTATCTCTGGATAGATCATATTTTATTGTCTGAAGAGCATTCACGAAGCTTTCCTCGTTACTTTCTTGATTATAAAGAGTTGATGAATGATCCTCAAAAAATTTTGTCAGAGTGTGGCAAAAAACTGGATTTGGATTTACAACAGCAGTTTTTAGAGAAAAAAGATGATATTTATGCATTTTTAGAACCAACTTTACAACATAACAAGAGTAAAGAGAGTGCTAAAAAGAGTTATCCTTTAACAGTTCAAGAGTTGTTAAAAGTTTTAAAAACAGCAAACAGTGAAAAAGAGAGTAAGAAAAAATTTGTAAATATTGAGAAAAATTTTATAAAAAATTATGAGCTTTTTTATCATAAGGAGATTAAGGATCTGATCCCAAAACTGGTTCAATCTCGATTGACGATAGAAGAGAAAAACAGATTAATTGCTTTACGAGATGAAACAATTCAAGAGAAAAACAGATTGATTGAAGAGCGAGACAGTGTTCTTGAAGAGAAAAACAGATTAATTGCTTTACGAGATGAAACAATTCAAGAGAAAAACAGATTGATTGAAGAGCGAGACAGTGTTCTTGAAGAGAAAAATAGATTAATTGCTTTACGAGATGAAACAAT
>Ga0256843_1002765_pt1 | contig 12610 bp, 10 predicted proteins | sample AlvinellametaG_FD_191572 | JGI IMG/M metagenome (GOLD analysis project Ga0256843, IMG submission 191572) | Pompeii worm associated microbial communities from hydrothermal vent at the East Pacific Rise, Pacific Ocean - Alvinella | ecosystem: Host-associated > Annelida > Integument > Unclassified ... | reverse complement strand
TGCTCTTTCACCATTTTCACAGAACTGTCATTATAAATTTCTTTTAGTGTCCTTCCGCTACTCATTTTTTTATTTTCAAATGTATTTTTAATATATCCGCAGTCTGAAAAGTCGCCTATAATCTTCCCTCCGGTCGAAAGAAGCTCTTCTCCATTTTGAATAATAGAGTTGGTTGCTTGAAGAGAATAGTTGTCTATTTCGTTCTCGATTCCACGAACTTTATCTTTACAAAATTTTTTCAAAGCTTTTTGCTGACACGAAAAAGGATCCCCTGTTCTTACGCTACATGAGCCTATTTTGAATTCTCCATCTAAAGATAGGTCTAAACTATTAATTATGTCACAAGTACTATATAAATCAATATTTTCTATCCCCGTGTCACACTTAACATTAAAAGAGCTTAATCCGAAGTAGTCCGCAAATCCTCCGGTTATATCCCCTATTGAATCATTTAAGGTGTCATTAATACTAAAGGCAGATAATCTTACGCACACAAGTATCAACAAGGAAGTTCTTGCAATTTTTTTACTCATGGTAATTCCCATTTTTCAGTAGATTTTTTTCCTATATCTAAAGCATTAGGTCTATAGTTTATTGAAGAAGCACGGAATGAGCATTCTAGGGATTTTTCAAATACTGTCTCTTCAGCAAGAATAGATTCCTCAGTAATTACTTTATTGAGTGTTTTTGTATATATTATTCTCTCTGCTTCTGTTCTGAAATCCTCTTGATCTTCGATAGGAAGGAGAGATAGTATTTCATTGCTATAGTTAAACACTTGGTTGTCTGATGCTGTTGCTAAAAAGACTTGCTTGTTCCGAGACAAAACAACAGTGTCTACTTTGTCTTCATAATCAATCATTACTGCTTTGGATAAGGCAAGAGACTTTGATGCAAAACAAGATTCATCATTTCCACATTCATCCTCAGCTTTTTTTGTTATATCTTTTTTTATATAGGTTAAATTTGTAGGAGCCAAGTATTCTAATGAACTCAAATGATTTACCTCCTCATCTTTTATTTTTTCAGCATCAATTATCGTATCAGGAAGAGTAGATATATTTACATAAGAAGACAACTTCATAGAATTTTCTGCTTGAGATGAGGAAGTAAAAACATTTTCATAGAGCGAATCAGAGCAAGGGTTTACCCTCTTGAAACCTTTTCTATTTATCGAAATAAGTTTATCAAAACTATTCAAAGCACTTCTGTAACACTTTCTCGAAGAAATACTAATTTCGCATCCCATTATAGAAAACTCCGCTCTGTAGTTCTCTAGATTAAGATTGAAATCGGAACATTCAACTGAGAGGAATGAATCTAAATCAAAAGAATTCAATGCACTCCCGATTGTTTGGTTGACTATTCCTTCAATGCTCTTGGCCTCCAATGTCAAGAAAAACAAAGGAAAGATTACCATTAATCTTAAATTAGACCGTAACAATCCGTTTCCCCTGTTAAATCAGTGCAGAATTTTTTCTTTTCCGCCTCATTTTTAAATTTAACTCTATATCCAGATTCAGTTGAAGAGTAATCAGAATTATAAGAGTCTAAAAATTCTCTAACAGTAGATGATTTTGTCTTAATATCTAAAAAAACTTGATTAGTTATTTCTCTTGGAGTGGAAACTTCTCTTGTGCTTCTTTCCATGCTAGGAACAAAAAAGCTATCACTAATATCATCTGTCATCTCATTCTCTTGCTGTACTGAATATCTGGCAAGTCTAGCTTCTTCTGAACCGGATACCATTGGTATATAAAACAAATCTTCAGCAGAAAAAGTCTTTTCTATTTTTGGAGGATTGATATGAATTTGGTATTCTCCACTTTTACTTCTTGTCTTATAAACTTCAGGAAATGTCATTTTTGAGCTTTCTATTAGATATTTTCCTGCTTCTAGCCGATTGATTTTTGAAGCATATTTTTGAAGTAATTTTTTTATTTTCAATGTTGCAGCATAATATCCTCTTGAGTAATATTCATTTTTTGCTTTCTCTTTTCCTAACTCATAATAAAATTTCTGCATTGCAGAAAATTTATTAACATCCAAATCTTCTGCATGGAGCCCAACACAAAGAATAAGAAAAAGTGGAGCCAAAAACTTTTTATTTTTCATCTTTCATTCCCTCTCTAAATTTTTTTGCTATCTCAATTTCAGAAGATATATCTTCCCCTATTGATTGAAGAATAGACATCATTGAATTGGTATTTTCAACAAGAGCCTCTTGCGTTCTACTTATCTCTGTAATAGCAATTGACAATTCAGAAATTGACTCTCTCATTTCTCTAATATCAGAGCTGTAGTCTGGAACATGATGAGAGCCTTGCTCCTCAACAACAGAATGTTCAACATCTTTAAGCTCTTCAATTTTTGATAGAATTTCAGACTTTGCAGATGCAATTGCTGTCTCTACAGATTCTTCTTGCTCATTGATGCGCATAGCTATAGAACTGAAGACAGAAGAGTCCTCGTCAACTGTATTTGAACTTGCTTGACTGTCACTATCTTTCAAGCTCGTAATATGTTCAATTACTTCTGAAAACTTTGTAGAAATGAGAATTTCAAATTCTTCTAGATCGTCAGCTCCCGAAGCAGCTCCTTGTTTTTGTACTAACGATGATTCTTCAATGATTTTTTTAATTTCGGAAACAATATAGTCTTCATTTAGCTTGCTCTCAATATTTTTAATTTCAGAAAGAGTGTTTTTTATTTCAACAATAGCATCTAAAGTATCACTTTTAAGTGAATCATCTTTTTTTATACTAGACGCAGACAACATTTCAATATCTTGAGAAATATTTTCAATTTTCTCTAAAATTATAGTGTTTGTTTCATCTGAAAAACATTTTGATTCAGGAGTGACATCAATTACAGAAGAATCATCTCTGGATATATCATCAATATTAGCCTTTGAAATTTGTTCACCTAGAGCCTGAACACTTTTTGCTATTTCTGAAAAATCTCTAAAATCAGAAGTCCCCATACTAGATAAAAGTATTTGTAGTTTTTCGAGAGAGTCAACATACTCATCAGCTAACATTGTAGATTTAATTTCTCTCAAGTGTTTCAATAACTGATTTTTAAGAGATAGTTCTGCCTCTTTCTTAATATCACTTAAGTCACGAGACATCAATGCTTCTTTTCGTTTAATAAACTTATCTAAGTTTGCTAAATTTGTCATATATTCTGCATATATAGCACGAAGAAGTACAAAGGAAACACTGCCTGCATTAACTAATTCATCTGACAAGCTATAAGCGTTTCCACTTGAATCAAGTATCTTCTTGAGTTTATTTTTTAAAAAATGAACAATATAAACACTTTCATTTTTTACATTTTGGATTTTATCAATTTTCTCACTAAGTACCGTTCCCGTTGAGGTAAAAATACTTTTAAGGACACTCCCCTTTTGGACTATTTGCAAAAATAGATCAGGATTGTATGCAGCAAGTCTCTCAGAAAGAAGATAAAATCTTTTCAATAGTTCTTCTTCATCAATCGAGTCTTGAAAACCACTTAAAACTCCAATAAACTCTACCCCTGCCTGTTCCGCCCCTTCAGCCTGCTGAATTCTTGTAATTTCCAAAAATGCTTTTGTTAGTGAAAAATCACCATCTATCGTAAGCTCTTTATTATCCATTTTTTTCCTTTATAAAAATATTAGTTCATTTTTATTTGTTTTAGACTGAATCAGTACAGGCATTCCGTATTTATCGAATGTCTGAACATCAAACTTTTCAAGATCAATTTCCTGTATCTTCTTTTTAATTTTTGCTTTTCTCATCGTGGAAATAAGCAATACCATTAGATATGTCATCACAAATGACATAAGCATGATTAATAGGATAGAAAAAATAAAACTTACTGCACTTAGTTCGTTATCCATATTTACCTCTTTTTTTTATATAATACAAAAAAAACAAATTCATTCCAAGAAATAATAACTATTTCCTTTGAATTTTATTGATTTTTCCTTTTGTCCATCTCTTCTTTCATAAAACTAATTTCTTCTTGAGTTGGAGTTCGATACCCTTCTTCAAACTGAGATACACTTAATCCTGAATTTATTTCGTTAAATAATGAAAGCTCAGCACTATAATCTTTAAAGTTAAAAACTTTTTCCATTTTATCTAAGAAAGAAAATCTACTTGACATATTCCAATAATTATATGCAGCTAAAAACATATTAACGAGGGCATCTGATTTAAAATCTTTAGATGCACCATCATTTTTCCCTCTAACAATCTGAATCAATGTTTCTTCATCAAATATCTCAACAATCATTCGAGCTGAATAGTCATTAATTTTTACAACCATTGTCCCCGCAGGGAGATTTATGTATTTTCCTATTATTACTTTTAAAGCTACAATTCGGAAATATGCTTCACACAACTCAATAATTCTTTTCGTTAAGAGTATTTCGTCCTGCCCAAGCTCTTCTACGCTCACTACATTTGGAAGATTGAAATCAGAAATTATCTTTAACATTTTTTTATCTCTTTTAATGTATCGGAAATTCGATTGAAACACACGCGTAAAAGTCTGCCTGCTTGATGTTGAATAGCGGTACATATATTCACGGAAAGCTTTAGCCTCAGAATCAATAATATCTTTAATTAAACTAGAAGAAAAATAAATTCTATCAATCCCATTGTAACATCTAAAGTTTTCCAGCTTTCCATCAAAGTCTTTATTTAATATATTTTTATATTCTTTATAGTCTAAATTCTTATCATATTTTTCATTTTTCCCTTCACTTAAATACCCTTCTATAATCAGAAACAAATCATCAATTTCTTTTTTGCTTTTGAATATTTTATTAATTGTTTGGTATGTCGAACAAGTATAAATCGCATCTCCTTTTTTTCTGGAGAAAAATTCAGAATAATTACTCAAAATATCAAGTTCTTTGGCTCTTTTGTATCCATCGACTTTAACCGAAGACTCCTTAAAAAAAGAATATTCTATGTGTTCAAACCATCCTACTCTAAAATAAAATCTATCTGCAAATTTTTTACTATAATCCCCATTGTTAAACACAAAGTAGCTGATTGGATACAAGAGATAAAATACAAAAGGATCAAGTATTTTAATAGCAAAAAATTTCATTTTATAAGAAAATGGGATATTTTTCCTTCTTCTGCCAATGAGTTCCATTTTTCTTATGAGTCCTTTTTTACTTGGGAACATAATAACCAAGTAGAGGATAGCTAACATTAATACTGAAGACAGGATGTAGTTCACAGTATTAAATTTTTCATTTGAATAAATATCACCCCAATTTACAAAGAAATAAGATGGAGAAAGAACATCTTTCGTCTCTCCAAAAAAGAATCCGACGATCATGAGTGCAAGTATAAAAGAGACAATTAGTTTTAATCTAAACTGCCATTTTAATATATTTTTTTGTTCTCTTCTTCTAAGTTCAATATTGCCGTAATCACTAGGATTAGTATAATTCATTTAAATTCCCTTAATTATATTTTATCAATATTGTCATATCTGCGGACAAAAACATTTTTAGCTTCTCCCCCTCGATAAAAAGATTGAACAAATACCGCATCATCTTCTTCATTACCAAGCAAAAGAAGCGCAAAGCCATTGGCAAAATTTCTTATCATTTCAGGGTTAAAAGACTTCTCATTCTGCAAGTCAATATCTGCGCCTTGCGTCCATTCGCCATTAACATCTTTCTGTAGCTTTGGCATTTCCACTTTTACCTCAGATATCATTTTTGAAACCCAATCTATTGTGCCTTCGTCCTCTGATTTTAAAATCCATTTCGTTGTATTACCCAGAACTTTCTCTTTTGATGTTTCATTGTCCCCACCGGCTTTTAAGTCTGCATATACTTGTGTTGATATAGCAACAGAAATGTCAAGAGAACGTAATTGAGCTAAAAGTAAATCAATTCCCTCTACTGGGTAAGCACCATACTCATCGAGAATGACAAACGTAAAAGGTTTAGGTCTCCTTATGTCTTTATATATATTTGCAAGGGTTTTATGAATGGAAAGTTCTTTTCCACCTAATGCTATGGCTGCAATTTCTCGAATAGTCATTACTAGCATTTTCCCTAAGATTTCCGTTTGGTCTGCTTGTAACTCCAAAGGAGGAAGCAATGCATATAAAAACTTATTATCTTTCATGAGTTTTTCTGGTTTAATTTCAGGTTTAGTTTGTCCAAAAACATGCTTATACATTGAAAATATTCCCTCCAACGTATCCCATTGTTGCTGAGCATAGCTATGTTGCATAACTGCATCAGCAGGTGGGTTTTCCGCTGTTCCCCCTTTATCTTTATGAAAAACCTCAATTAGTGATTTTATATCAGAGCCCTTAATCCCGTAATGCTCAAGATTATTATCAACACAAAAATCTTGCACCACAGAAACTTCTTCTTTTAATATATCTTGAAGATCAATATAATAGTGTCTAATATCATTAATTTTAAGGGCTCCATCACCCATAAAGGACTGCCCTTTTTCTTTTACAACAGCATATAAAGCTCTCCCTGTAAGATTAATAGCAGGAACATATTGATTCCATATCTTTGTAATAAAACTATATTTCAAAACAAAACAGTTTGAAAAAATCTCCTTAATATCAACAAAGTCAATTCCTATTTCTTGTTTAAATAAATAAGCCTGACTCGGATTTTGAGTCACATATTCTATTGATTTTTCAACTTCTTCCAGAAATGTATGAATTGTTATTTTTCGCACTGTTGATATTTTAGAAGATAACAATGAATTTTCTTTAATCATTTCAGAAATATCTTTAGCCATACACATCATTACTAAAGTATTAAAAAAATAATTTTGTATTGAGGAGTTTGAAAAAATCATCTCAACGCTAAATCCCTCTTGAAAAAACTTATTTCTAATATAAACAGTATTTGTAACAGGAAAAAGCATAGCCTTACCACGTTTAAAGAAATAGTCAGCATTCCCTCCACTGTCCCCTCCTCCAGCTAAAGAGCCTAAAAATTCAACAATTTTAATTGGGTGCATTATTGTAATAGGAGAAAAAGTATTTGACTCTCCCATTTGTTCAGCTTTTAGAAAATTTAATGTATACCCACTTGTTTCCCTCCATGCCCTATTTGCTTGTGATTGAAATTCTCTATACATATTTTCATCAGATTTTCCATCGTTCATAAGCAGGCAGCCGCCCATCTTAAGAACGTCATCTGAAATTGAACGGACACCTTCAGTTTTTCCAGAACCACTCTTCCCAATAAGTATCAAGTGAGTAGTCATCAAGCTTTTATGTAGTCCTACATGTCTATACTCTTGATTTGAACTAATAAATTTCTTTTGCATTGCAGCAAGTTTATCCATACCATCATCACTGCTATCTTTTACAACAGATAAATGTTCTTCAAGCTCTTCAGGATAAACTTGATAACCAACAACCGACAAAACTTTTCTTGAAGTTTTTGGTGCCAAAATAGACATATATTTGGAGAATCTTTTCTGATTAAAAAAATACTCTGAAAACAACTGAGTCCACAGAAGAGCGGTAAGCATAAATAACGATGTATAGAAGAATACTGGGGATATGAAAAATAAAACGGTAGCCACAAACAACAAGCGAAAGCGCACCTTTTTTTTAATCAAAGAAAAATTCAATATTGTTTTATATTTTGAATTATAAGAAATATAATCATGTATTTTATTTCTTTTTATAAAAGTTGCCATTAGTCTCCTTTCTTAGTCAAGGAGTTAATAACAATTTGATTCTCAATTGAGTTTTTTCTCAACTGAGAAATAACTTTTAAAATTTCTGCCTCAGATAAAATTAAATCAACAATTACTTTAATCTCCTTTGAACTCTTCTCTTGTAACAATGCTTTTGCTTTATCTAGATTTGCAATAACCCCATACCTGCTTTGGCCATAAAGGTTGTACTTTAATGCAACCGATGAGACACCGGTTGTTAGTCCTCCAATAGCTTCCATATTTTTTTCACTCATTTCTATAAGCAGTTGAGATAATGCATCAAACTCACATGCTTCTTTTTCAGTAAAATCTAAATCTGTTGTTGTTGTGCATTCCATATCTCCAGTTTCAGCATAAATATTAGACAAGGAAACAACCATTATTAGAATGAAGGTGCGTAAGGCTTGTAAAACCATTCAACATCTCCTTCGTATAAAAACTTACACCCAATTGAGCCTTTATCGTACATAATATACATCATATAATCAGTAGTATGATCCAAAACATCCATATCTCCTTTATCTACACTTCTAAACACTGTCTCTATATCATGTTTTAAGAGTGCTTTTTCGCTAGGCGGTGCAACAAAAATTTTAGTCCCTATCTCTTTTGATATTTTTTCTGGAATATCCTTTAGTTGTTGGGTAATAAAAACAAGCTTTCCACCGTATTTTCTCAATTCCTTAGATGCCGTTATTAGCATCTTGGAAAAAATAGCATATTCAAAAAAATTGTGAGCCTCTTCTACAATAAAAAACACATCTATTGGTTCTTCTTGTTTCGCAAGTCTTTTTTTTGCACTTTCTTTTAACATTCTAATCCATTTTTTCATTATTAACCAATAGATAACACAAAATGATGCAGGAGTTTCTTTTAGTGAGTCGAAGTCGATATGGAAAAAATCTTTATCTTCATTGTCTTTAGTGTTTCCATGAAAATTTAAAAAACTATATGAGTTAATAATTTTCAATTTTGTAGAAAGAGTGTCAAGAAACCTCCTATCCTCTTCCCCATGAGTTGAAATATTTTTTTCAATTCCAATTTCAGAAACAATATCACCTAAGACCGGCTTTTTTAAAAAGTCATATTCATCAGACAGATCAGACAATTGAGACTTTTCACTATACCCCTTTGATATTAACTCCTCAAAAAGTTTTGAGTATCCTAACTTTTCTGCAAAAACTGATATCGGGATATTGTTGTACTTCTTATTGACAATTGTTTTTTCAACAATATTTCTGAAAAAATCTTCTTCAATACCATTTAAAGGAGGATGTTCTTTTGTCTCAATCGCAAAGTTAACAATTCCAATAAGATAATCCATCTCAACAGTAGGAACAGCTCCATTTACAACAGGCAAATCAAAAAGAGAAAATCTAAGTTCGTCAATTCTTGCCTCTGTAGCCTGAACCCTATCAGGATGAGCAATAGAAACAGCTTCAAGAAGCCTTCCTGAAGTATAGCCAACATCTGCATATCGAATTTTTACTTCCCCAAGGCGATGAGCTGCCGTTTTATTTTCATTTAGGCCAATTATTTGCTCAATCATCCTAATTGCCTGTCTCGATTTACCTGAACCATTTCGACCAATAATCATACTATGTGGAGAGTTAGACGCATCTTTAAAATTATAATCAACATAGTCTCCAGAAATGTCCTCTCCCCAAAAATATGTTTTTAGATTATCTGGAATTTGTTTTTTCTTTGCAGTAACAAAAAACTTTTTAGCGACATCTGTTTTAACAAGAGCATCAAAATCTGCATCTCTACTAAGAAACAAAGTTCTGGATAGGATTTTTGTTCCCGTTAAATAATTTTCAAGAAAATTTATACCAAGGGTACTGCTAATGGATGAAAGTTTATCTCTCGACTCATCTTTAAGAAACAAAACGGCATTAGAGACACAAACACTATTTTCAATATCCTCCACAAGCCTCTTATCTTCTTCTTTTAAAATACTATCGCAGATGTTCCCAAATTCTTTATCTCCAAATTTAGCAACATTTCTAAAATTCTTAATGATAAATTTGACAGCATTCACCCTGAAGTCAAAACGAATAGTGAAAGTTCCTTCCCAATTAATTCTAAAAAGATCAACAATAGATAAATTTGTTTTGTCGGAGAAATCCGAAGCTTGATAAAAGGTACACTCTTTTGAGTTTTTCATGGCAGCTAATTGCATTTTTGCTTTAAATTTTCCATTGACAACTTCTAGCGATGATGGGACTACACTTTTTCCTTCAATCCCCGTTTTTACTTGCTTGTTATCTCTGTTAACAGTATAATTTGTGGAAAGATACATATCGTAAATAGCTTCAAGAACATCTTCCCCAGAAGCGGGGGCTACTCCAAATGAAGATGAAATAGATGAGATAACTTCCTTTGAATACGCAAAAACATAAGTAGCTTTATGAAGCTTCCTGCTGACAAAAGAAACAAAAACCTCACTCCCATTGGAATATTTTGATTCCTTAACAAGATGCTCAAAATTGACAAACTCTTTTTTTCTATTACTATCACCTTCTAATTTAACAAGATATAGTTTTGTTTTTCCAGATAGATCAAGCCAAACACAATCGTCTTCAACATCAAAAATATTAATTGCGTTCATGAGATCAATCTGCTCAAAATAAGAAATAGCCTTTCCTATTGTTTTATCAAGCAAGCCACATATTGACATTTATAACCTTTTTTCAAAATCTTCCAACAACTCTTTAAGTTCTTCGAGCTTTTCTTTTTCCATTCCTTTTATATTAACAGAAACCTTGTCTTTTTCAAAAGAAATTAGCTTTTTTTCTTCTTTTTTAGGGATTAATTTTTCCAATTTATCAATAGCTTGATCCCTAGGGATAGAATTATTCTTAATTTCTTCATAAACAGGCAATATGATTTCTTCATAAATTGATTGAATATCTTTTTCTTCATCAAGGGATAATATCTTTTTGGCAACAGCTCTGATCTTAACAATCACAGAAACGGTTGAATATTTTCCTTCAATTGCATCTTCTAGTATTTTGGGATGAATATCTTGATATGCCATAACTTGCTTTATTTTAGATAGTGATATTGTTCCATTAAAGTAGTGATAAATATCGCTATAGCTTCTAACTTTCTTTTCTTTAAGTATCCTTGAAAATAGAATATATAATTCAATTGGCTCTATATCTTTTCTGTTTAAGTTTTCACCTACACTCAACTGTATCAGCTTATCAATATTGGTTCCATGTGGATAAACAAGTGCTGGAATTACAGGCATCTGAGCTTCCCTTGCTGCTTTAAGTCTTGTCTCACCAGCCACTATTGAATATGTTCCATCCCCGTTTTCTACAACTATGATATTCTGGAGAAAGCCATTTGATTCAATACTATCAGCAATTGATTTGACAACATTTTTATCAAAAGATAGTCGTGCTTGATATTCAAAACTTTTTGTAATTTTGTCAACTGAAATTTCCATCATTTTTTCTTTTGTCAAAGATGAGGTTTTGTCTGATAAAGAAAAAATTTTAGATTTATTTTTACTGACGGAAATTCTATCTACATTTTCTTGGAGTGCTCTTTTTTTAGCTTCCAATCTATCACTTGACATTAGAGATCCTTCTGTCGTAAATTTTCAAAGCTAGTTCAAAATACTTATCACCATCCTCCACTGCTTTCATATATTGCTCATTCATGTCATATATTGGACATCCACCTTTTATTCTTGATGTTGACTCTGGGTAGACAACGGATTTCTTAATTTTATAAATTGACTCTGGCTCTACTCCATACTCAGATAGAGTTTTTTCCAATATTAATAAATTCTCAATTTGATCGTTAAGCATTCTTCCATCAAAGCTTGTGACAACAGCATGTTCAATAGAGCACAGGTCTTCCATTTTCCCATTATTAATATTTTCTTCATTTAATTCCTCTATACCAGAGAGAAGATTTCTTACACCAGAAACACTTAGGTTTTCAGGCAGAGTAATAAGATTTAAGAACTCAGAAGCAATGTAACTCTGTTGAAGAGATGCTTGAAGAGACGGTGGAGTATCTATAATAATAAAGTCATAATCATTTCTAAGTCTATATACTACATTTCTAACAAAACTATTATCATTGATTTTTTCAATTTTCCCCAACATTCTATCATCAGAAAGAAGAGCGTCAAATTTACTATTTGAAAATTCAAATGTAGAAATACATTCCTTAACATCAATTATCTTGTCTGTCTTTATGAACTCAAGAACAACATCCGAAAAGCACTTTCCGCTCACAATCTCTCCCATATATATACTAATGTTACTTTGCGGATCAGTTTCTATAAGAAGAACTCTTGCTCCCATTATGGATAAAGCCGAAGCTAAAGTAATTGATGTGGTTGTCTTCCCTACCCCACCTTTTAGATTACAATTAGCAAACACTGTAGCTACACCATTATTGTCGCCAAACACATCTCTTCTTTCAAGAGGATATTTTGTAAAAATTTGATTCATTAGTGTGTTTTTACTAGCATTCTCGTCAAAAGAGAAAGCCTTGTTCTCTAAAATTCTATTTTTAACATAATCAACAACAAACGTATACGTTGCATACCTATTAGTTGCACCCTCTTTTATAATACAAGGGATTATTTTCTTATCAATTAATTCTCTTGCTTTTGCTTTTGAAACACAACAATATCTCGATATTTTCTCAACACCACTTAATACATCAGAATTCACATCATATCCTTTTTACTGAAAGTCTGTTTTTTTAACTTTTAACATATTAGACTACGATTCCTTAATTGATGCTTAGTTACCCGATAACTTTTTTATGATTTCAAAACAATTCACAACTAGTTACCCGATAACTTTTTTATGATTTCAAAACAATTCACAACTAGTTACCCGATAACTTTTTTA
>Ga0256843_1002764_pt1 | contig 12610 bp, 9 predicted proteins | sample AlvinellametaG_FD_191572 | JGI IMG/M metagenome (GOLD analysis project Ga0256843, IMG submission 191572) | Pompeii worm associated microbial communities from hydrothermal vent at the East Pacific Rise, Pacific Ocean - Alvinella | ecosystem: Host-associated > Annelida > Integument > Unclassified ... | reverse complement strand
TATGATTTTTAGGCTCAAAAAAGCTAGAAGTGCTTTTGAAGCTGGTAATACAAAAGAGGCTGGAGAGGTGGCTAGTATCATTCCTCATTACCTCTTGCCAGTCAATATTGCTCTTGGGATTGTAGCGCTTTATATTGGTGTAAAGCTTAGGGGGTTTTAATTTTTTAGTAGTTTGAGGTGCTAAGCTAGGTGTGATGCCTAGCCTTTTTTTTGGTAGTTTTATTCTGCTTTGAGAGAGTGAACATACTTTGCCATCTCCAAAATATCCTCATCAGTTAAATCTTCCACACGACCTTCCATCACCACGCCCATTCCATATTTGTCTCCTCCATCCTTGTAGAGTTTTAGAGATTTGACAAGTTCATCTATATCTTGACCAGCAATAATCTTAAAAGCATCGTTTTTCTCTCCATGCTCTCCGTGACAGTTAGCGCAAACCTCTTTGAATAGTTTTGGAATATCTGCTCCAAAGAGTTGGATATTCCAAAATGGAATTAAAAATAATAAAAACTTACCTTTTGCCATAAGCTTTCTCCATTTAAAAAGATAATTTATATTAGCAACAAAAGACTTTAGAAACAGTATAGAGTACTTTATAGTTTCATTTCTAAAGAAAAACTAAATCTAATCCCCCAACTATTAAAAGATGGGGAAACTAGGAGTAAAGATATCAAAATATTACAACTGATTTTATCTCTGTAAACTCTTCAAGTGCAAATTTTGGTCCTTCTCTACCGATGCCTGATAATTTTACTCCACCGTAAGGTTGAATATCGAAGCGAACTGTTGGAATATCATTGACAACGACTCCTCCACTCTCTGCTTCATCTATAAATTTTTTGGCATTTTGAATTGAGCTGGTAAAGATAGAGTATTGGAGTCCATAAGGAGAGTTGTTTATCTTCTCTATCGCTTCATCCATACTCTCTACTGCTACGAGTGAGACAATTGGAGCAAAAACCTCTTCACAAATAATTTTCATCTCATCTGTGACATTAGTTACTACTGTCGGAGGGAAAATTCCATCAACCTCATCACCTCCAGTTAAAATTGTAGCTCCTTCAGCTCTAGCACTCTTTACCCAAGATTTTGCACGCTCTTTTGCATCTTGATTGATTAGTGGTCCCATAAAAGTATTATCATCATATGGAGAGCCTACTTTTAGCTTTTTTGTCTCTTCTGCCATCAAAGATGCAAACTCATCATAAATATCTTTGTGGACGTAGATTCTTTGTAAAGAGATGCAAACTTGCCCACTATTATAAAATGAACCAAAAGCACACTTTAAGCTTGCTTCTTTTAGATTGGCACTCTTGTCGACAAAAGTAGCTGCATTTCCACCAAGCTCAAGAGATACTTTTTTGATTCCAGCTTGAGAAGTGATTATTTTGCCAACAGGTACAGAGCCAGTAAAACTTATTACTCTTGGAATTGGGCTTTTTACTAGTGCTGAGCCTACTTCTGCATCTCCATAAACTACGCTTAGAGCATCTTTAATTGCAAACTCAGACTCTACAAAAAGTTTGGCAAATTTATAAGCAGTCAAAGGAGCTTCAGGGGTTGGTTTTAGGACTACTGCATTGCCAGCTCCAAGAGCTGGAGCAATTTTGTGGGCAACTAGATTAAGAGGAAAATTAAACGGAGTAATTGCTACTACTACACCTACTGGTACTCTTTTGTAGTAAGCAATAGCATCTCTACCGCTAGAAGTAGCATCTGTATTTATAGTCTCTCCACCAAAGCTTATCAACTCTTTTGCAGTAAGTTCAATCGTCTCAGCACATCTTTGTACTTCTATTCTAGCAAAATGAATCGGTTTTGAAATCTCATCTACGATTAGTTTTGCAAACTCTTCTTGATATTTTCTCAAGTTTTTAGCTACATCCTCTAGCCAAGCTACTCTTTGATGAAGTGGAGATTTCATAGTATCTTTGGAGGCTTTTTGGGCGATTTTTAAAGCCTTTTTGGCATCATCTGCACTGCACTCAGGAAATCTACTTACAACCTCACCGCTATAAGGATTTTTTCTATCTTTTAACTCATTTTTGCTCTCCTCTTTTGAGCCAAAAAGTATCTTTGCTTTATTATCGTTTTTATCTTCAAATGGATTAAACACTCTTTTCCTCCTAATTTTTTATCGATTTTAGCCAAAATCTAATTAACTACTTCTCTTTTGTATCATTTTGTAAATTTTGGCTACAGCTTGCTGGTCCATCATCACAGTAACTCTTTTTGAGTATGAATTTATAGACAAAATCTTTGATAATCAATCCCAAGCAGTAGAGCCAAAGCAGATCCATCACCCAAAACCTTGGATAATCTGCTCCATAAATCAATGCAGGATAACCTATAATCATAGGCCACTTTAGATAATAAAAAAATATTATCCCAGCCCCATAAATCTCTCTCCAAATTTTTTTCATCTTCTCTCCTTAAAATAGACCTTTGAAAGTATTTTGTAGATCTTTTTGCAACTCTTTTGGCACAACCTTGTCAATTTTTTGTTTAATCTTATCTACTTTTATACCATTTTTTCTTAATAGACGCTCCGCCTCTTTGAGGGCTTTTCTTTTTAAAACACCACTTAAAATTGGAATAATTTTTGGTTTTTTTAGGCTTCCTTTCAATCTGGCTTTGTACGGAGTTGCATCATCATAGATTGTAACAATTGCATCAATCCTATTTTTTTTACGATCAATCTTTCCATTTTGGATATTTATTCTATGCCTATTTGATCTCATATCAAAATTAAAATTTATCTTATCTTTAGAGAGTCTTGAATCTAATACAGCCTTGTTAAAAATCTCTTTACTCAAATCTTTGTGGATTACCAAATCTAGAGCCTTAACAAGAGAATTCCTTACAAGTCTAGATTTATCCATTGTTATTTTTGCTTTACCACTTTTTCTTTTTAGATTATACTTCAAAGAGGCATTAGCTTTGCCAATTAGAATTGGAGTGTAGCCTAGAGTCTTAAAAATATCTACCATCTGGGCACTTTTGACATTTGCTTTTAGATTATCACCTTCGAGTCTAAAACCGATTTTTCCTTGCCACTTTTTACCTTCTCCTGTAAGATGAAATATCTTATCTTTCCAAAACTGTCCATTTAATACTAAACTACCATAATATTTCTGCTTGGTAATAGGTTTTAACTTTATTAGCTCAGGTATTTTTAGGTGATACTCTCCTATCATCTTTTTTGTTTTAGTATCCATATTAAATGGTTTTAGATTTAAATTTGCAATAGGTGTGGTCAATAAAATAGTAGAAGAGAGTTTTTTAGAGATGATATTCCCTTTAAATTTTAATTTGTAAGGGAGATTAGAGCCAAGATTTATATCATTTTTCTTTTTTAATATTTTGTTATTTAATTTGCCTGATGAACTAAGACTAAAAACTCCCGCTAAATCTTTTATATTTTGTATATTAATGTAGCCACTAATTACAGAACTCACAAAATATGGCTCCATTTTTAGGAGATGTAAAAGCTTAGAGCCATTTATATTTTTGAGATTTAATGCTACTTTATTCCCTTTGTAATTATATTTTAGTAGACCTCCTAAAGATTTTGAAAGCCCCAAGACTTTAAATTTTTTGCTTTTTAGATTTGCTACAATTGAGCCAGATGTAGCCAAAGCTCCTCTCAAATCTGCCTTAATTAAGCTTTTTAGTTTGGATAGTTGAACCACTTTTAGATTAAACTTACTACCCAAAACAGATTTTGGAATTGAGTATTTAGTTTTATCAAGTGCCAAAGATAAAAGGTTATTTTTAAATCTTGTCTTTGAGTAGAGAAGACCTTTTTTGATATTTCCAGAGCTTGAGAGTATAAACTTCTCGGAGAGCGGGTCAAACTTATATAGTTTTTTTAGTAGTTTTCTATCAAAAGCTCCAGCTGATTTGATTGAGAATTTGCCATTTATATTTTTAGGATTTTTCACATCCTTTAAATCTGCATTTAGAGTCAATTTCCCACTCTTTACTACTGCTGGAAGTCCTGTTTTGGTAGTCAAAGTTTTGACATCAATATTTGTGAGCTTAGCTTTAATCGAGTCTGTATCGTAGAAGATTTGACTATTTCCCCCAAAAGATTTGGTATTGATGCTAAGTTGAATTTTTTTGCTCTTTTTCTGAAAATATAATTTTCCATCTAAATCAAGTCTACCTTTTATTTTCTGTTTGGCAATATCTCTAAAATCGGCAAGTTCTGGGATTTTTAGTCTAAAGTCGCTCTTAACTTTTGCAAAATCTACTGTCGAAATTAATTTTTTTGCTCTTAAGTTTATCATCGAACTACTCAACAAAAAATCTCCAACTACTACCTTCTTTTTGATATCAAACTTACCATCAAAGTTAAAATCACTCTTTGGTAGCTGAACTTTAAACATTTTTGCAATAAGTTTTTTATTAATTAAACCTTTTGTGATTTTTATTTTTGCACTTCCTTCTGGATTCTTGAGGTCAATTTTAGGGATATTTGCATTGATGGTCAATCTTCCATCTCCAAAGGCTGGCTGTTTAGCTAGGGTGAGAATCTCTTTTATTTTTGCATCTTTGACTAGCAATTCAATTGCACTAATATTTTGGTCAATTACTTTGAATTTGTATTTAATAGTGGAGTCAAAAGCACTTCCCAAGCCATAAACGTCCAATTTTTTTGGATCTCCAACGATAGAACCTTTGATATCCATATTTAAAGGAAGTTTGAGACCATCTAAATTTATCTCTTGAGAGTTTATCATATATTTGAAGTCAAACTTTTGACTTTTCCACTCAATTGGTCCTGTCAAAAAGATATCGATACTATCATCTACAATAAAACGTCCCTCAAAACTATCAAGAGTAGGCTTTAACTCTTTGAGTACTACTTTATGGTCTTTGATTCTCTCTTTCAAGATAGCATTGGCAATTGGAATCAAAACCTCCTCTTGACCAATACTAGTAAAAGGCAAAGAACCAATCACCCCCAAAACTATAAAAAAACTGATAAAAAACTTCTTCATCACAGACTCCACAAATCTTATAATATGAGTCTATTTTAACCAAAAACTCTTAACTTTTTAATCGATAATTAAGTTAGAAAAACTATCTATTTTTTGGTAATAATCAGAAAAATTAATATTAGAAAGTAGATAAAATCATCTTTAATAGATAATTATTTGATGACATGTATAGAACTCTACCAAAATAGTTGGTAAAGTTCTCCAAAAAGATATTCTAAAGTCCTGCCTCTTTGATAGCTTCTGCTTGAGCATGAGCAATAAGTGGTTCGATGACTTGTTCTAGAGTTCCATTATTCATCACATCATCCAAAGAGTAGAGAGTAAGCCCTATTCTATGGTCTGTAATTCTATTTTGTGGGTAGTTATAAGTACGAATTTTCTCACTTCTATCCCCTGAACCTACTTGAAGTTTTCTCTGAGCTGAAGTCTCATCAAGCTGTTCTCTCATTAGTGCCTCATGGACTCTAGCCTTTAGTATTTTCATAGCTTTATCTCTATTTTTGTGCTGAGATTTCTCATCTTGGATTGCTACGACTATTCCTGTTGGAATGTGAGTCAGTCTAACGGCTGAGTCTGTAGTGTTGACGCTTTGTCCTCCACAACCACTAGAGCGGTAGACATCCATTTTTATCTCATTTGGTTTGATATCGACTTCTACATCTTCTACCTCTGGGATGACTGCCACAGTAATTGCTGAAGTATGGACTCTACCTTGAGTCTCAGTCTCTGGGACTCTTTGGACTCTGTGAGTACCAGCTTCAAACTTCAATTTACTATAGACTCCATCACCTTTTACCATTATAATCATCTCTTTGAAACCTCCAGCACTACCCTCTGAAGATGAGACGATTTCTACTTTCCACCCTTGTCTCTCTGAGAATCTAAGATACATCTTAAACATATCTTCGACAAAAAGGGCACTCTCATCTCCACCAGTACCAGCTCTTAGTTCGATGTAGATATTTTTATCATCATTTGGGTCTTTTGGGATGAGTAGAAGTTTAATCTCCTCTTCAAGCTGAGGAACTTTTGGCTCCAGCTCACTTAGCTCCTCTTTTGCAAGTTCACCAAGCTCACTATCATTTAAAAGCTCTTTATTTTCTGCTATTGCTTCTACTGTTTGGATATATTCTCTAGCTTTTTCTACTAATTGAGCAATGGAGGATTGTTCTTTACTTAGAGCGGTCATCTTTTTGATATCACTTGCAATCTCTTGAGTGCTAAGAAGTCTATTTATCTCTTCATATCTATCGATAAATGGTTTGAGTTTTTCTGTTAGCATAATAATTCCTAACTATTTTTGGGTTTTTTGGAGTCTATACCCCCAGAAGAGGAGGTTTTGAAATAACGAGGTGAGAGGTTTAAGCTGTAGCTCCCATCTGATTTACAAGTTTGTGGAGTCTTGAAACTTTTCTTGATGCTGTCTGCTTTTTCAAGAAACCTTTACTTACAAAGTGATGCAACTTCTGGTTTGCTACTTTTAGAGCTTCTTGTGCTTTTGCTTGGTCTCCAGAAGCTACTGCTTCTCTTACTGCACGGATGATGTTTTTTGTTCTAGTTCTATAGAATCTATTTCTCTCAGTTCTTTTGATAGTCTGCTTGATTCTCTTTTTTGCAGATTTATGATTTGCCATTTCTTTGTATCCTTTTTGTAATTAAATATTTAAGATTAGCTTTTGGGCTATTAGTGGGCGAATCTTATCAAAAGAATCATTTATTTTTGCTAAAATTTTGAAAATTTTTAAACTTAAAATAAAGGAATTTAAAGATGGCAGGAGAAAAACTATTTGGTACAGATGGTGTCAGAGGAAAAGCTGGCAAAAAGGTTGATGCCTACTCTGCTTTAAAGTTAGCGATGGCTACTGGTCTATATTTTAGAGAAGGTAGTAAAACAAATAAAATATTAGTCGGAAAAGATACAAGAAGAAGCGGTTATATGATAGAAAATGCGATTGTTTCTGGTTTGACTGCTGTCGGATTCGATGTAATTCAAATTGGTCCAATGCCAACTCCTGCTGTAGCCTTTTTGACTCAAGATATGCGCTGTGATGCTGGGATAATGATTAGTGCTAGTCATAATCCATACTACGATAATGGTGTCAAGTTTTTTGATTCTGAGGGTAATAAGCTTAAAAAAGATGTAGAAAATAAGATTGAGGAGATTAGAACTAATACTGAACTTTTAATCAAATCCCAAAAAACTAATATGGAGATTGGTCGCTCTAAAAGAATTGATGATGTAATTGGTAGATATATCGTACATATCAAAAACTCTTTCCCAAAATCTATGACTCTATCGAAAATGAGAGTAGTAATTGATTGTGCAAATGGTGCTGGCTACAAAGTAGCTCCAACAGTCTTAAATGAGTTAGGGGCTGAAGTGATTGTTCTAAATAATAACCCAACAGGCTTCAATATCAATGATGATTGTGGAGCAATGTACCCAGCAAATCTCTCAGAAGCAGTAATAAAATATAGAGCCGACTTGGGGATTGCTTTAGATGGTGATGCTGATAGATTGGTCGTAGTAGATGAAAGAGGAGAAGTAGTAGATGGAGATAAACTAATTGGAGCTTTAGCTCTTCATCTCAAAAGGGAGAAGAAGTTAAAAGGTAATGGTGTAGTTGTAACGGTTATGAGTAATTATGGTCTAGATGAGTTTTTACAAAAACACTCTATAAAAGTCTTTAGAAGTAATGTTGGTGATAAAAACGTAGTAGAGTTGATGCAAAAAAAGGGTTTGAATTTTGGAGGAGAAGATAGTGGACACATCATATTTAGTGACTTTGCCAAGACAGGTGATGGAATCTTGAGCGCACTTCAGACTCTATCTTACATCATCAGTAGTGGCAAAAAAGCTTCAGAAGCTCTTAATCTTTTTGAGACTTATCCACAAAGAGTGGTCAATCTAAATATACACTACAAAAAACCTCTAGAAGAGTTTACAGGTCTTAAAAAATTGCAAGAGTCTCTAGAGAAAAAAGGGATAAAACCTCTCTTTAGATATTCAGGAACTGAAAATAAAATTAGACTCAAAATTCAGAGTAAAGATAACTCAATCTTGGACGAGGAGATGAAAAAAATCGTAACATTTTTCAAAAAAGAGTTAGCGCTGTGAGGGCTTTTGTAATATTTTTTTTGACTGCTACTGGTGTATTTTTGATAGACCAAGGAATCAAAGAGATATTTTTAGGAGGATATGAGTATCTGTCCTCTTGCATCTCTTTTGAATTGCATATGAATTATGGTGTTGCCTTTAGTATGTTTGCCTTTTTGGGAGAGTGGCTTAAGTGGATTCAACTAGTCTTAATAATAGCAATTTTTGCTTACGTCATCTATTCCCAAACTCTTAAAGAGTATCCATTTGCCACAGGTCTGATTTTGGGAGGTGCTGTAGGAAATCTCTATGATAGATTTACTCAAGGAGGTGTGGTAGATTATGTAGCTTGGCACTGTGGATTTAATTTTGCTGTTTTTAATTTTGCTGATGTCATGATAGATTTTGGTGTAGGATTGATTTTACTTTTTACATTTTTGGAGCATAAAAGAACCCCTACCAGATGACTGCGGCACACAAACCAAAGAGATGGGCTGCTACATTCCTGTCCTGACCCGTTGTCTCCTCGGCCTGTTGCACAGGTCTGATAGAGGCAAGTGAAATTTTATCTAAAAAAACTTATTTTTAGCTTAGAAGGCTTCAAAAGAATATCAATTTTTACGATGATTTGCCTTATATCCCTACGACAAAATATGATTGTAACCTTCATAAAAATAAATAGGTCATCTAAAATAGATTAACTTGCAATTTAGACCATTTTTAAGTATATTTAAGAAATTCCATCAATAAAATATCATTTTTGGGAGAGGTAATGACTAGACAAGAACTATATGATGAGATAAAAAAGAGTTCAAAAGATGAGTTTATTTACCAAGAGATGGTAAAACTAGGCTTTTGGGAGGGTGAAAAACCCACAATTCCAAAAGAGTTGAAAGATAGAGAAAAAGAGTTGACAAAAGAGCTAGAAAATATATCTACAAATATAAAAGACCCCAAAAAGGCTCTTCGTCAAATTCATAAAAAAAGAATGAAAGAGGCTCTTGAAAAGAGAGAGGAAAACAGAAAAAGAAGGGAAGAAAGAGCTAAGAAAAGATTAAAAGAGAGGGAAAAAAGAAAAGAGAGTGGACTTGGATTTATCGGAGTAAATTATGCTAAAGCTCTCAAAATATCAAATGATGGCAATCTAAAAAGACTAGAAGAATTTAATCTTCCAATAATTAAAAACACAAAAGAGTTAACTCAAGTTTTAGGAATTAAACTTTCAGAGCTTAGATTTCTTACTTATCACTCAAACCTAACATCAACTTCACACTATGTAAAGTTTAAAATCTCTAAAAAGCTAGGAGGATTTAGAGAAATTTCAGCACCTATGCCTCGTCTCAAAGAGATTCAGAGTCAAATTTTAGAACAAATTCTTTATAAAATTCCAGTAGAAGAGAGCGTACATGGATTCGTAAGAGGCAAAAATATAGTATCAAATGCTTCAGTTCATCTTAATAAAAAAGTAGTAATAAATTCTGATTTAGAAAACTTTTTTCCAACTATCACTTTTGGTAGAGTACAAGGTCTATTTAGAGATTTTGGCTATTCTACAGAGATTGCTACAATTTTTGCAATTTTGCTTACAGAACCTCTACAAAAAAAGATAACTCTAGATGATGATATCTATTTCTTATATTTGGGTCAGAGAGTATTACCCCAAGGCTCTCCAGCTAGTCCAATGATAAGTAATCTAATCTGCCGTAGACTTGATCGACGTTTGGTAGGAATTTCTAAGAGTTTGGGATTTGATTATAGTCGATATGCTGATGACTTGAGTTTTAGCGCCAATGAGTATCAAAATATTCCAAGAATGCTCTTTTGGATGGAAAAAATTATCAAAGAAGAGGGGTTTAAACTCCATCCAAAAAAGAGAGAGATAATGAGAAAAGGTTCCTCTCAAAGAGTTACAGGAATAATTGTAAATGAGAAACTTTCGATTCCTAGGAGAGATTTAAAGCGTTTTAGAGCTCTGCTTTATCAAATAGAAAAATATGGATTAGATGGTAAAAATTGGCATGGAAAAAATAGAGATTTAATGGCGACAATCTGGGGCTATGCCAACTTTATAAAAATGGTTGATAGTAAAAAAGGAGAAGTCTTTGTAAATAGAGTTAAAAATATTTTAGAAAATCATCGAATAAGTGATGAAGAGATAAAAAATAGCACTAAGCTGATAAATCCTGTGGAGAGCATTATGAATATATTTAAAAAGGGTGAAAATGGAGATAGTTAAGCAGAGTCTACTTCACTATCAAAAAGGTACATCAAACAAAGTCTATAATGTTTATTTGATAAAAAATAGTGATGGCTTTTTGGTAAATTTTGAGTATGGAAGATTTGGAGCAAATTTAAGAGATGGTACGAAAACAAAAAAACCAGAAACTCTTGAAAAAGCTACAAAAATCTATGACTCTTTAGTAAAATCAAAAATAAAATCTGGCTATAAACTAAAAGAGGGCTTTGACCCTAAAAAACAGCAACTAAAAAAGGAGAGGGATAGTCTTAAAAAATATGAGTATGAAAAATGGCTCAGAGAAAAATTTGAAAAAGTAAAGGCAGAAAAAAACTCAAGAGTAGATAATTATAGACTATCAAGATTGATTTATAGAGCTGGTGAGGCTAATCTAAAAAGTTTAAAAGATATCATAGCTGAAATTTACAAAATAGAATCCTTACATTCTCAAGACTTTTTATACTCTTTGGCTTTTTTTCTAGGTAGAGTAGGAGATAAAAGTGATTTAGAAATTTTAGAAAAAATAGAAGATGCTCTAAATCAGGAATCAAAATATATCGCAAAAGATGCAATATATAAGATTTCTAATTACAAAAAGCCATTATTTGTTTTAGATAATATAAAAAAAACATTTGAAGATAATAAATTAGAAGAGTTAGCTCCTGGTCTCTTTGAACAACTCTTTAAAAACAATATTGATGAGAAAGAGATAATCTTAGAACTAATATCTACTAAATTAACGCTCTTACAAGATTTTAGAAGCAATTGGGAGTATCAAATACTTATGGATACTGATAGCTGGTGGTTTGAGAATATGAGTAGTTCTAGTAGAAAAAATATTTTGGAGAGAAAAAAGTTTTATAAAGAGCAAAAAGAAGATTTGGAAGATACTATTTTAATGCTCTATTTCAATAGAAATTTAAGAGATGAATTAAAAAAAATTTTAGAAGGTTTCAGAAATGATGATATCTCTCTTTTTAAAAAGGTTTACCGTCTAGCTAATTTTAGAAAAGATTTTGAAGTTTTGGCAAAAATTAGCACTATAGCTTATGCGCAAAGGGGTATTTTTAGGGGTTTTGGTTTTTATCTAAAAAGAAGAGATTTGAGGCATTTGAAGATGCTTGCTAGATTTTATCCAGAAGATTATATCAACTATGCAAAAGAGATTTTACTATCTTTGAATGGTTTTGAGGATGATTTTAAAGAGAGTCAAAGAAGTTGGATCTCATGGGAAGATTGGAGTACTAAAAAACTTTTCTTTGACGAGCTTTCATACCATGTAACGGCATTTTTTATAATAGATGGAAACTCTCCTTATCACTCTTTGATGAAGAATAAAAAAGCGTTTTTGAGAGTAACTAAAAGAAAAAACAATAGTTTTAAGACTCCTTACAAAGAGCTTTGGGAGAATAACTTTAAGACTCTTTTGGAAATTTTGAGCAAAAGTGATCTGGAGATAGTTCAGAAATTTGCTTTTGATATTTTACGCTCGAAAATGGATACTCTGAGGTCTTTAGAGGTTAGCTCTCTTTTACCTCTTCTTAAACTAAAAAATAGAGAAGCTAGAGAGTTTTTCTTTGAAATTTTAAAAGATATCTATGCACAAAATAATAATCAAGATATTTTAAAAGCTTTTCTTTTAAGTAGTGATTCAAAAATATTGAAATATGGAATAGAGTTAGCAAGGAAAAATATAGATATTTTTGCTCAAAGATGGTTTTTAGTTCATTTGATTTTTAGTGCCAAAAGTGAAGAGTTTGATGAGATTTTAGAGCTAGCAAAAGATGTAATCTCTTCCGAGATAGTAGATGATATAATTGAAACTCTTCTTGAACAGAAATTGCCATTAGATAAGAGTCTAAAAAGTAAATTTTTGAGATTATTAAAAACAGCTAAAAATCATATAAATCTATCACATATCCAAAAACTATTTTCTTCAAATAGCCTCAATGATTTTACTTTAATTAGTGCTGAATTGATTCGAGAAATTAATATTGATATGCCACTCTCTATCAAAGAGCATATCTCTAGGCTTCAACATCCACAGATGCTAGCTACGCTTATATTTTTACTTGGAAAGTTGGATGATGAAGTCTTATCAAAAGATGCAAAGCTATTGATACACTTTCTTTTTGATCAGGAAAAACTCATCAGAAAAGAGAGTCAAAAATTAATAAAAAGATTATCAAAAAAATACCCACAAATTCTCTTAGGCGAATTTATTCAATATGCCTTTAAAAGTGTAGATGATGAGGTCAAAAAGGATGCTCT
>Ga0256843_1002763_pt1 | contig 12615 bp, 5 predicted proteins | sample AlvinellametaG_FD_191572 | JGI IMG/M metagenome (GOLD analysis project Ga0256843, IMG submission 191572) | Pompeii worm associated microbial communities from hydrothermal vent at the East Pacific Rise, Pacific Ocean - Alvinella | ecosystem: Host-associated > Annelida > Integument > Unclassified ... | reverse complement strand
AAGCAGTTTCAACTTTTGCAAGAGAAGTTGGAGGAGTTAAGGAAGTTAGACAATACCCAGATTTCATCTTTGAAAGAGAGATTGAGGGAGATATCGGAAGATTTTCCAATGCGTTTGCTAAGTTTAGAAGCCACATTAATGGACTTCACGAAAAGGTTAGAGAAGTTGGAAGAACAGTTGAAATACATTTAGAAAAAATCAAGAAGAGAGTTACTCAAATTTTAGACGATAGAGCTTATTATCGTGAGCAAGAATTGTTAAGAGAATTAGAGGAACGAGAACGAGAGTATTCAAATGGGTATGATAGGAGTCCGTCGCCGTCGCCTTTTGGGAGATGATTTATTGATACTCCATTCTCCATAAGTGAGGTATGGAGTATCAATTTGGAGTTTTAAATTTTACCTAACTCTTTTAAGTGCTTAGAAACAGTTCTTTGGTCAAGTTCTGTTAATTCTGATATTGCTTTTATATTAAATTTTCCATTTTTCTTTTTGATTTTATCTGTTAAAAACACATCATTGAGTATTGAAATTATTTTGTTTTTTGTTCGTATTTTGCGATTTTCATTTACCTTTTCCATCTGCTCTTTTCTTGTAGCCATAACTTTTACCCTTTTAACTTTATTTATTTTTTTTCTTTTGAGTAAATGATATTTGAAATTACGCTGTTCGTACCAATTCCAAATATTTCTGCATTTACTTCTTGCTGTTGAATAATCTTTGAACTCGTAGAAGCTCCAAGCATAATCAAGTAGCAAATCAAACTCAACATAAGACCCTTCTCCTCCGTTGTTTTTGATTTGATACTCTATCCATAACTTTAGCTCAATAAAAGTTTGGTCGTCACCCCAGTCTGCATTGATACCTATTTCTCTCTTAATCTCTTTAGCTTTACTTTTGAGATTTTGAAATTGTTTAAGCTTGTAAGTTTGTTCGTGATGTAGTGCATCTTCTGGAGGTGGATACATTAGCCGTTGTTTAATCGGTAGTGTCAAGATAAATCTAGCAATTATGTCATTTAGATATCTTCGTCCTTTTTCTGTACCAAAAACACCGTCAATCAAGTAGGCTATGCAATAGCCATTCAAATCTAATCCATTATAGGTATTCATTCTGTAGAAGTAGTTAGGTGTGGGCAAATTGGCATCAATCCACTCTGTACCATCGCCCTGCACTTGAAAATGTAAGAAAAATTTGCTATCATTCTGCATCGGAAACGAAACTCCAAGCGAAGCCCTCCAACGCCAATTTTTGGGCTTCGCTTTTTTTTTGCTCACATTCTATCAAAAATTACATTACAATGTCAAGTGTAACGCAATTTTTTAGCCTCCAAAAAATTACATTACGATGTTGCTATAAGGGGTAACTATTTTTTTTTGATAAAAAGTGGCACTTCTGTGCTTTTCCGATTGAAGTAAAAATTACATTACAGACATTAAAAAAAATAAAAAAAAGGGATTTTTAAATCCTCTTCAAAAGGAGTTTCAAAAAAATCGTCTTGAAGCTCTGAGAGAGAATAGGAAGCGATGCCAAAGCATCGACCACTATTCTCCCACAACCGAAGGGCGTGAGGTGGCTCAAATGACTTTTTGAGTGTTAAAATTTTGGTAGATTAAAATGACTCTTTTTCTTTTTTTGTGCTTTTTTCTTTTTTGTGCTTTTTTGTGAGGTATAAATTTGTACACATTCGGGTATAAATTTGTACACATTACTTTGAAATGGCACGATAGTTTGCATCCAGCCGTTGCACTCTCTCTCGTATTTGACCTACCTCAAAGTATGGACTAGAACACTATCGTTTTAGCTGACCATTTTCTGAAAAGGATTTCAGAAAAGCCCCAGCTAATCTAGTCCACTCATTGAGGAGAGTCAAATCCTCCGTTCGCTTCACTGCATCTTTTATATGGGGCGTTGCCCCAAACCCCACTCTTCGGCAGAGTGCCAGAGAAAGAGAAAGTGTGCTTTTTTTTGGGATTTTTTATATTTTTTAAAAAAAAGACTTTGCTTCATAGAAAAAATAATGAGCTTTGCTCGTTATTTTTGCGTAGAAGCGATTTAAACGCCTTTTGGTATGCTAGGGTATGTCCAAAGTAAAAAAACGGCTTATTTTGGCTTATTTAAGTAAATTTTATTTTGGATAACTCGAATTTTGATAGATATTTTGCCAAATCGTCGTAATCTTCTTGTTTTAGTTCCTTGATTGCTGTGACTTTTCGTTTTGAAAAATATTCATAAATCCTATCTTTGTGATTTTCATTGTCTGAATAGATTTCGCAAAGTAGTTGTGTTGGTTTGTCTGTAAGTTCTTCATCATTGTCCTGAATGTAATCTTTTTCGACTTTCACTAAGTAGTAATTTTTAGTTCGTAAAAAGAGAGGATTTTCTAAAAAAACATCTTTGTATTTTTTAACAGTTGGATAACTTACTCCAGAGATTTTTGCCAAAGAATATAGCGTGAATTTTTGGTTTTGGATAGTACAAAGATTTATCCCGTTTTGGATTTTTTCAAGTGATGAATTTATCTTTTTTTGATGTGCTTTTTTTGTAGCGTTTTGTTTTTTTTGAGAGACTATTATTTCTTTTGGTTTTTGTACTTTTTTAAGCATTGTTTCGTATGCTGTTGTTTGGTCAGAGTTGATTACACTAGATAGTGCATTTTGTAGTTCTGTCAGCTCTGCATCTGTCAAGTCAATTCTATGTGTTTTTTTAGTCATCTTTTTATATCCTTTTAGGTGTTAAAAACTGTTAAACATATTTTAACACAAAAAAGCTATAAAAAACCTTAAAAAATTTCACTCTAAACATAACCCTATGACGGGCTTTGTGCTATGTGGAAATCGTGGAAAAATACCAAAAAAATAACAAAAAGTGCCAAAAAGTGTTATAATATTCAAAGCAAGGCGACCTAAGTCCCACCCTAAAGGGTGTTACTCAGGGCATTACGGTTGCACCTACATTTACGCCTTGTTGGGGATACCCCAAACCCCTACAAATCAACATCAAAAAGTGGGTAAAAAATGAAAAAATATAAACAAGTCAAAGTCAATTTAAATGATGATGATTACAAAAAAGTGAGTGATTATTGCGATGAGTTTGGTATATCTTTTAGCGAATTTTTTAGGCAAAAAATTGATGCTAAAATTGATAGTCCACGAGTGCGAAATCGTAGAGTGAAGTATCGAAAGATTGACCCAACTTTGCTATATGAAATTAATAGCATAGGTATCAATCTCAATCAAATTGCGAAGTATGCAAATACTCATAAAAAATTTGATGCAGAAGTGCTTATCAAATTAGTTGCGATTGAGAAAAATTTGCAAAGGTTACTTGATGATTGTATCAATTAAAAATGTTGGTTATGGGCAGTACTGGAGCAAATATGTTTTAAAAAATCGAGAGGGTGCTACTTGTATTACAGGTAATCCAACTTTGGGCGATAGGATATGCCAAAGTTTGGATTACAAGAGTGGTAATTCTATAAATTTTGTTATTTCATTTGATGCTCAAATGGAAAAAACAAAGGGTAGAGCTATCGCTAAAGACTTTATGAAAACATATTTGCAAGGGTTTCGTGAAGACGAGTATCATCTCGACATAGTCGAGCATGATGATACTGATCATCTTCACTACCATTGCAGAATACCTAAGATAAATCTACTAACACAAACTCAACTCAAACTCTATTATCATAAAACAGATTTGAGTTTTAAAAAAGCTGTGATAGATGATGTTTGCTTGAGAAATGGAATAATACCAGGAAGTGAGAAAAAAAGACTTATTAACTCGAGCGACCAAGTTCAACGGATTGAAAAGTGGAGAGAGCAACATAGCCAAAAACCTTTTGTTTTCAAAGGCAAAAAGAATAGAACTGAAGCCGAGCAGAGTATTAACTCTTATCTTCAAGAAATGATAAATTCAGGACTTATAAATAGTCTTGATGATGTTAAAAATGAGCTTACTTTGTTGGGGCTTGATGTTGTTAATAGTGGCTTTGATAAGGGTAAGGAGTTTCACTATCTTACTGTATCAAACGAGAGTGGTAAATTGCGATTAAAAGGGGATATATATGGAGAACGATTTTACAGACATAGCCAAGCTGATAGAGAAACGGCGATTAAAAATAATCGAAGCCTTGAGAATGGAAGAGAAGAGTTTGGGAGAAGTGAACAAGACATTAAACAAACGCTATCAAGAGAGCTTAATCGCCGTTTTAAATGGATTGACCAACAGTATGGAAACTCAAGGAAAAGAGCTGTTGAAGAGAAGAGAAGAGCTATTGAGCGAAGCCTTGAGGAACGAGTCAAGAGAGATACTAAAAGAGCAAAATCTTTTGAAAAAAAACATACTCAAATTAAATCAGGAGATGTTGCAAAATCAAAAAGATTTGCTATCTCGAATGAACAAGCGAAGCTATATAATGCCAATATTGATAATCGTGATGTTGGCAGTAGGGGGCGTGTTGGGGTGGTTGATAAAACCGAAGCCGAGTTTAGTCGTGCATCAGGGAAATGGAGAGATAGTAAAAACGAAAGACGAACAGCTTTGGATACGCAAGGATTTAGTATCTCAGGTAGTGAATTTGAAGATAATCGAAAAGAGGCATTAGATGACAGAATTAGAAGAAAAATTATTGAAGCAGTTGGAGATACAACAAGAGGTATTTATTCAAGAGTTGAGGCAGACAAGCAAGTTTTATATAGCGAATATGAACGAAGCGAAAAGAGTGATAGAGATACAAAAGAAAGAGTTGGAGGAGCTAAAAAAATTATCGCCAACTTTGTCTATCAACATCGAGACAAAGCAGTTTCAACTTTTGCAAGAGAAGTTGGAGGAGTTAAGGAAGTTAGACAATACCCAGATTTCATCTTTGAAAGAGAGATTGAGGGAGATATCGGAAGATTTTCCAATGCGTTTGCTAAGTTTAGAAGCCACATTAATGGACTTCACGAAAAGGTTAGAGAAGTTGGAAGAACAGTTGAAATACATTTAGAAAAAATCAAGAAGAGAGTTACTCAAATTTTAGACGATAGAGCTTATTATCGTGAGCAAGAATTGTTAAGAGAATTAGAGGAACGAGAACGAGAGTATTCAAATGGGTATGATAGGAGTCCGTCGCCGTCGCCTTTTGGGAGATGATTTATTGATACTCCATTCTCCATAAGTGAGGTATGGAGTATCAATTTGGAGTTTTAAATTTTACCTAACTCTTTTAAGTGCTTAGAAACAGTTCTTTGGTCAAGTTCTGTTAATTCTGATATTGCTTTTATATTAAATTTTCCATTTTTCTTTTTGATTTTATCTGTTAAAAACACATCATTGAGTATTGAAATTATTTTGTTTTTTGTTCGTATTTTGCGATTTTCATTTACCTTTTCCATCTGCTCTTTTCTTGTAGCCATAACTTTTACCCTTTTAACTTTATTTATTTTTTTTCTTTTGAGTAAATGATATTTGAAATTACGCTGTTCGTACCAATTCCAAATATTTCTGCATTTACTTCTTGCTGTTGAATAATCTTTGAACTCGTAGAAGCTCCAAGCATAATCAAGTAGCAAATCAAACTCAACATAAGACCCTTCTCCTCCGTTGTTTTTGATTTGATACTCTATCCATAACTTTAGCTCAATAAAAGTTTGGTCGTCACCCCAGTCTGCATTGATACCTATTTCTCTCTTAATCTCTTTAGCTTTACTTTTGAGATTTTGAAATTGTTTAAGCTTGTAAGTTTGTTCGTGATGTAGTGCATCTTCTGGAGGTGGATACATTAGCCGTTGTTTAATCGGTAGTGTCAAGATAAATCTAGCAATTATGTCATTTAGATATCTTCGTCCTTTTTCTGTACCAAAAACACCGTCAATCAAGTAGGCTATGCAATAGCCATTCAAATCTAATCCATTATAGGTATTCATTCTGTAGAAGTAGTTAGGTGTGGGCAAATTGGCATCAATCCACTCTGTACCATCGCCCTGCACTTGAAAATGTAAGAAAAATTTGCTATCATTCTGCATCGGAAACGAAACTCCAAGCGAAGCCCTCCAACGCCAATTTTTGGGCTTCGCTTTTTTTTTGCTCACATTCTATCAAAAATTACATTACAATGTCAAGTGTAACGCAATTTTTTAGCCTCCAAAAAATTACATTACGATGTTGCTATAAGGGGTAACTATTTTTTTTTGATAAAAAGTGGCACTTCTGTGCTTTTCCGATTGAAGTAAAAATTACATTACAGACATTAAAAAAAATAAAAAAAAGGGATTTTTAAATCCTCTTCAAAAGGAGTTTCAAAAAAATCGTCTTGAAGCTCTGAGAGAGAATAGGAAGCGATGCCAAAGCATCGACCACTATTCTCCCACAACCGAAGGGCGTGAGGTGGCTCAAATGACTTTTTGAGTGTTAAAATTTTGGTAGATTAAAATGACTCTTTTTCTTTTTTTGTGCTTTTTTCTTTTTTGTGCTTTTTTGTGAGGTATAAATTTGTACACATTCGGGTATAAATTTGTACACATTACTTTGAAATGGCACGATAGTTTGCATCCAGCCGTTGCACTCTCTCTCGTATTTGACCTACCTCAAAGTATGGACTAGAACACTATCGTTTTAGCTGACCATTTTCTGAAAAGGATTTCAGAAAAGCCCCAGCTAATCTAGTCCACTCATTGAGGAGAGTCAAATCCTCCGTTCGCTTCACTGCATCTTTTATATGGGGCGTTGCCCCAAACCCCACTCTTCGGCAGAGTGCCAGAGAAAGAGAAAGTGTGCTTTTTTTTGGGATTTTTTATATTTTTTAAAAAAAAGACTTTGCTTCATAGAAAAAATAATGAGCTTTGCTCGTTATTTTTGCGTAGAAGCGATTTAAACGCCTTTTGGTATGCTAGGGTATGTCCAAAGTAAAAAAACGGCTTATTTTGGCTTATTTAAGTAAATTTTATTTTGGATAACTCGAATTTTGATAGATATTTTGCCAAATCGTCGTAATCTTCTTGTTTTAGTTCCTTGATTGCTGTGACTTTTCGTTTTGAAAAATATTCATAAATCCTATCTTTGTGATTTTCATTGTCTGAATAGATTTCGCAAAGTAGTTGTGTTGGTTTGTCTGTAAGTTCTTCATCATTGTCCTGAATGTAATCTTTTTCGACTTTCACTAAGTAGTAATTTTTAGTTCGTAAAAAGAGAGGATTTTCTAAAAAAACATCTTTGTATTTTTTAACAGTTGGATAACTTACTCCAGAGATTTTTGCCAAAGAATATAGCGTGAATTTTTGGTTTTGGATAGTACAAAGATTTATCCCGTTTTGGATTTTTTCAAGTGATGAATTTATCTTTTTTTGATGTGCTTTTTTTGTAGCGTTTTGTTTTTTTTGAGAGACTATTATTTCTTTTGGTTTTTGTACTTTTTTAAGCATTGTTTCGTATGCTGTTGTTTGGTCAGAGTTGATTACACTAGATAGTGCATTTTGTAGTTCTGTCAGCTCTGCATCTGTCAAGTCAATTCTATGTGTTTTTTTAGTCATCTTTTTATATCCTTTTAGGTGTTAAAAACTGTTAAACATATTTTAACACAAAAAAGCTATAAAAAACCTTAAAAAATTTCACTCTAAACATAACCCTATGACGGGCTTTGTGCTATGTGGAAATCGTGGAAAAATACCAAAAAAATAACAAAAAGTGCCAAAAAGTGTTATAATATTCAAAGCAAGGCGACCTAAGTCCCACCCTAAAGGGTGTTACTCAGGGCATTACGGTTGCACCTACATTTACGCCTTGTTGGGGATACCCCAAACCCCTACAAATCAACATCAAAAAGTGGGTAAAAAAATGAAAAAATATAAACAAATCAAAGTCAATTTAAATGATGATGATTACAAAAAAGTGAGTGATTATTGCGATGAGTTTGGTATATCTTTTAGCGAATTTTTTAGGCAAAAAATTGATGCTAAAATTGATAGTCCACGAATGAGAAATCGTAGAGTGAAGTATCGAAAGATTGACCCAACTTTGCTATATGAAATTAATAGCATAGGTATCAATCTCAATCAAATTGCGAAGTATGCAAATACTCATAAAAAATTTGATGCAGATATACTTGTTAAGCTAGTTGCGATTGAGAAAAGTTTACAAAGGTTACTTGATGATTGTATCAATTAAAAATGTGGGCTATGGAGAGTACTGGAGCAAATATGTTTTAAAAAATAGAGAGGGTGCTACTTGTATTACAGGTAATCCAACTTTGGGCGATAGGATATGCCAAAGTTTGGATTACAAGAGTGGTAATTCTATAAATTTTGTTATTTCATTTGATGCTCAAATGGAAAAAACAAAGGGTAGAGCCATTGCTAAAGACTTTATGAAAACATATTTGCAGGGCTTCCGTGAAGATGAGTATCATCTCGACATAGTCGAGCATGATGATACTGATCATCTTCACTACCATTGCAGAATACCAAAAATTAATCTACTAACACAAACTCAACTCAAACTCTATTATCATAAAACAGACTTGAGTTTTAAAAAAGCTGTGATAGATGATGTTTGCTTGAGAAATGGAATAGTACCAGGAGGTGAGAAAAAAAGACTTATTCAAAACTCGAGCGACCAAGCTCAACGGATAGAACGATGGAGAGAGCAACATAGCCAAAAACCTTTTGTTTTCAAAGGCAAAAAGAATAGAACTGAAGCCGAGCAGAGTATTAACTCTTATCTTCAAGAAATGATAAAATCAGGACTTATAAATAGTCTTGATGATGTTAAAAATGAGCTTATGGCAATAGGCTTAGATGTTGTTAATAGTGGCTTTGATAAGGGTAAGGAGTTTCACTATCTTACTGTATCAAACGAGAGTGGCAAACTTAGATTAAAAGGGGATATATATGGAGAACGATTTTACAGACATAGCCAAGATGATAGAAGTAAGGCGATTAAAAATAATCGAAGCCTTGAAAAAGGAAGCAAAGAGTTTGGACGAAGTGAGCAAGTTATTAAACAAACGCTACAAAGAGAGCTTAATCGCCGTTTTAAATGGATTGAGCGACAGTATGGAAGTTCAAGGCAAAGAGCTGTTGAAGAAAAGAGAAGAGATATTGAGCGAAGCCTTGAGAAACGAGTCAAGAGAGATACTAAAAGAGCAAAATCTTTTGAAAAAAAACATACTCAAAATAAATCAGGAGATGTTGAAAGAGCAAAAAGATTTGCTATCTCGAATGAACAAACGAACCTACATAATGCCAATATTGATAATCGTGATGTTGGCAGTAGGGGGCGTGTTGGGGTGGTTGATAAAGCCGAAGCCGAGCTTAGTCGTGCATCAGGGAAATGGAGAGATAGTAAAAACGAAAGACGAACAGCTTTGGATACGCAAGGATTTAGTATCTCAAATAGTGGATTTGAAGATAATCGAAAAAAGGAATTAGATGACAGAATTAGAAGAAAAATTATTGAAGCAGTTGGAGATACAACAAGAGGTATTTATTCAAGAGTTGAGGCAGACAAGCAAGTTTTATATAGCGAATATGAACGAAGCGAAGAGGGTTATAGAGATACAAAAGAAAGAGTTGGAGGAGCTAAAAAAATTATCGCCAACTTTGTCTATCAACATCGAGACGAAGCAGTTTCAACTTTTGCAAGAGAAGTTGGAGGAGTTAAGGAAGTTAGACAATACCCAGATTTCATCTTTGAAAGAGAGATTGAGGGAGATATCGGAAGATTTTCCAATGCGTTTGCTAAGTTTAGAAGCCACATTAATGGACTTCACGAAAAGGTTAGAGAAGTTGGAAGAACAGTTGAAATACATTTAGAAAAAATCAAGAAGAGAGTTACTCAAATTTTAGACGATAGAGCTTATTATCGTGAGCAAGAATTGTTAAGAGAATTAGAGGAACGAGAACGAGAGTATTCAAATGGGTATGATAGGAGTCCGTCGCCGTCGCCTTTTGGGAGATGATTTATTGATACTCCATTCTCCATAAGTGAGGTATGGAGTATCAATTTGGAGTTTTAAATTTTACCTAACTCTTTTAAGTGCTTAGAAACAGTTCTTTGGTCAAGTTCTGTTAATTCTGATATTGCTTTTATATTAAATTTTCCATTTTTCTTTTTGATTTTATCTGTTAAAAACACATCATTGAGTATTGAAATTATTTTGTTTTTTGTTCGTATTTTGCGATTTTCATTTACCTTTTCCATCTGCTCTTTTCTTGTAGCCATAACTTTTACCCTTTTAACTTTATTTATTTTTTTTCTTTTGAGTAAATGATATTTGAAATTACGCTGTTCGTACCAATTCCAAATATTTCTGCATTTACTTCTTGCTGTTGAATAATCTTTGAACTCGTAGAAGCTCCAAGCATAATCAAGTAGCAAATCAAACTCAACATAAGACCCTTCTCCTCCGTTGTTTTTGATTTGATACTCTATCCATAACTTTAGCTCAATAAAAGTTTGGTCGTCACCCCAGTCTGCATTGATACCTATTTCTCTCTTAATCTCTTTAGCTTTACTTTTGAGATTTTGAAATTGTTTAAGCTTGTAAGTTTGTTCGTGATGTAGTGCATCTTCTGGAGGTGGATACATTAGCCGTTGTTTAATCGGTAGTGTCAAGATAAATCTAGCAATTATGTCATTTAGATATCTTCGTCCTTTTTCTGTACCAAAAACACCGTCAATCAAGTAGGCTATGCAATAGCCATTCAAATCTAATCCATTATAGGTATTCATTCTGTAGAAGTAGTTAGGTGTGGGCAAATTGGCATCAATCCACTCTGTACCATCGCCCTGCACTTGAAAATGTAAGAAAAATTTGCTATCATTCTGCATCGGAAACGAAACTCCAAGCGAAGCCCTCCAACGCCAATTTTTGGGCTTCGCTTTTTTTTTGCTCACATTCTATCAAAAATTACATTACAATGTCAAGTGTAACGCAATTTTTTAGCCTCCAAAAAATTACATTACGATGTTGCTATAAGGGGTAACTATTTTTTTTTGATAAAAAGTGGCACTTCTGTGCTTTTCCGATTGAAGTAAAAATTACATTACAGACATTAAAAAAAATAAAAAAAAGGGATTTTTAAATCCTCTTCAAAAGGAGTTTCAAAAAAATCGTCTTGAAGCTCTGAGAGAGAATAGGAAGCGATGCCAAAGCATCGACCACTATTCTCCCACAACCGAAGGGCGTGAGGTGGCTCAAATGACTTTTTGAGTGTTAAAATTTTGGTAGATTAAAATGACTCTTTTTCTTTTTTTGTGCTTTTTTCTTTTTTGTGCTTTTTTGTGAGGTATAAATTTGTACACATTCGGGTATAAATTTGTACACATTACTTTGAAATGGCACGATAGTTTGCATCCAGCCGTTGCACTCTCTCTCGTATTTGACCTACCTCAAAGTATGGACTAGAACACTATCGTTTTAGCTGACCATTTTCTGAAAAGGATTTCAGAAAAGCCCCAGCTAATCTAGTCCACTCATTGAGGAGAGTCAAATCCTCCGTTCGCTTCACTGCATCTTTTATATGGGGCGTTGCCCCAAACCCCACTCTTCGGCAGAGTGCCAGAGAAAGAGAAAGTGTGCTTTTTTTTGGGATTTTTTATATTTTTTAAAAAAAAGACTTTGCTTCATAGAAAAAATAATGAGCTTTGCTCGTTATTTTTGCGTAGAAGCGATTTAAACGCCTTTTGGTATGCTAGGGTATGTCCAAAGTAAAAAAACGGCTTATTTTGGCTTATTTAAGTAAATTTTATTTTGGATAACTCGAATTTTGATAGATATTTTGCCAAATCGTCGTAATCTTCTTGTTTTAGTTCCTTGATTGCTGTGACTTTTCGTTTTGAAAAATATTCATAAATCCTATCTTTGTGATTTTCATTGTCTGAATAGATTTCGCAAAGTAGTTGTGTTGGTTTGTCTGTAAGTTCTTCATCATTGTCCTGAATGTAATCTTTTTCGACTTTCACTAAGTAGTAATTTTTAGTTCGTAAAAAGAGAGGATTTTCTAAAAAAACATCTTTGTATTTTTTAACAGTTGGATAACTTACTCCAGAGATTTTTGCCAAAGAATATAGCGTGAATTTTTGGTTTTGGATAGTACAAAGATTTATCCCGTTTTGGATTTTTTCAAGTGATGAATTTATCTTTTTTTGATGTGCTTTTTTTGTAGCGTTTTGTTTTTTTTGAGAGACTATTATTTCTTTTGGTTTTTGTACTTTTTTAAGCATTGTTTCGTATGCTGTTGTTTGGTCAGAGTTGATTACACTAGATAGTGCATTTTGTAGTTCTGTCAGCTCTGCATCTGTCAAGTCAATTCTATGTGTTTTTTTAGTCATCTTTTTATATCCTTTTAGGTGTTAAAAACTGTTAAACATATTTTAACACAAAAAAGCTATAAAAAACCTTAAAAAATTTCACTCTAAACATAACCCTATGACGGGCTTTGTGCTATGTGGAAATCGTGGAAAAATACCAAAAAAATAACAAAAAGTGCCAAAAAGTGTTATAATATTCAAAGCAAGGCGACCTAAGTCCCACCCTAAAGGGTGTTACTCAGGGCATTACGGTTGCACCTACATTTACGCCTTGTTGGGGATACCCCAAACCCCTACAAATCAACATCAAAAAGTGGGTAAAAAA
>Ga0256843_1002762_pt1 | contig 12622 bp, 6 predicted proteins | sample AlvinellametaG_FD_191572 | JGI IMG/M metagenome (GOLD analysis project Ga0256843, IMG submission 191572) | Pompeii worm associated microbial communities from hydrothermal vent at the East Pacific Rise, Pacific Ocean - Alvinella | ecosystem: Host-associated > Annelida > Integument > Unclassified ... | reverse complement strand
CTATTCAGTCTTTTTTCACTTTATGCGGGGGAACAAACACTTTCACCAGAACTAAGTCAACAGTATTTTCAAAAAACCTTTGTCAATACTGAGAATGGAATATCACTGGAAAAGATTACCATAGCAGGTCCGCCGCAGCCACCCAAAGGAGTTACAAGACCCACTGTACAGATGGAAAGCCTGACGGAATCAACAGAATCGGGGACAGTTAAAGTACTCCAGACACCTTCTTTTAGATGGTCGTTTGGTTGTTCTGCTACAGCAGCTGCCATGATCGCAGGCTACTATGATCGTAACGGATACCCAAATATCTATACTGGTCCAACCAACGGCGGTGTAATGCCGCTAAACAATTCTTCCTGGCCGGACTGGAAAGACAGTTCAGGTCAAACATTGGCACAATGTCCGTTAAGTGCTACACACAAAGGATTGGATGGTCGTACCACACGGGGGCATGTCGATGACTACTGGGTTGCATACAATAATGCTGGTCAAGACCCATACCAAAACGGTGGCTGGACACAGCACACCTATGGTGACTGTACCGCTGACTTCATGAGAACCAATCAAGCCCATAACTATTACAATAGTAATGAGTATGGTAACCCTGATGGTGCAACTGCATTCTATACTTTTAATAGTGGCGATCCTCTAACCGCTGCTGATATGGAGTATTATGGTGTCCATCTTCAGGATGGTGCTTATGGTTTCAAAAAATTCATGGAATCCAGGGGTTATAAAGTAGAAACACTCTACACACAGAGAATCGATGCAGATCAGGCAGGAGGGTTCACATTTAACCAATATAAAGCAGAGATCGATGCAGGTCATCCTGTCATGATTCATGTAGAAGGGCACAGTATGATCGGTGTAGGGTATGATAGTTCAAACAATACGGTATACCTACATGATACCTGGGATTATGATCTCCATAGTATGACATGGGGTGGCAGTTATTCTCGTATGAAGCAATATGCTGTTACTGTTATACACTTAAAACCGGTAGATCAACCTAAGCCTACTGTAAATCCATATATTATTCCAATGGGAAATAATAAAGCAACCGTCATTATGCTTTAAGCTTATTACTTTACTTCACAACCTTCTTTTATCAGGGTTGCGAAGTAGAAACATTCATAATTTATTACCAAACTCAGAAACTTTTCTAAAAACCTCTCATGTGTATATAATAATACTTGGAAGTTGTATGCCTTTTTAGCTATAATTTATCCCATGATAATTCGCACAAAAAACTTTATTCAAGCTATTTATAATCAACGTTCTATACTCTATGAATTAGCAAAACGGGATTTTCAACAACAATATATGGGTTCCTATCTTGGGTTCATCTGGGTTTACTTGCAACCCCTTCTTTTTATTACAGTACTTTATATTGTTTTCACATTTGGATTTCGTACAGGTAGTAGTGCTGATGGAGTTCCTTTCGCTGTTCACCTCATCTCCGGAATGATAGCATGGTTTTATATTGCAGAAAATCTCAATACAGGTACCAATGTAATCAAAGCATATAGTTTTTTATTGAAAAAAGTAGATTTTAGACTAAGTATGCTTCCCATTGTTAAGCTTTTAAGTTCTTTAATGCCGCATCTATTTTTTATCTTTATTGCCCTACTCGTTGCCATACTTAATGGAGTATACCCCTCTTTATATATTTTTCAACTCATCTATTACTTCACAGCGATGGTACTTTTACTGCTTGGAACAGCATGGTTAACTTCATCAACAAATCTTTTTATTTCCGATGTAGCCAAAGCAGTCAGTATTATTGTTACGTTTGGTTTTTGGCTCACACCGGTTTTCTGGGATATTTCACGTATTCCTGAAAAATATCAGTGGATCGTAGAGATGAATCCCGCAACATACATTGTACAAGGCTACCGGGACTCTATCATTCATCACATAGGATTTTGGGAAAAACCTTTTCAGACACTCTATTTCTGGACTATTACATTTATTATTTTGAAACTGGGCATCAATATATTTCAAAAACTCAGACCTCATTTTGCAGAGGTGGCCTAAATGGAGAATATTGCTATTTCATTAAAGAATGTTTCAAAATACTATAAGCTTTATAATAATCCCAAAGATCGTCTCAAAGAGGCTCTGAACAGAAAAGGCAAAACATATCATAAAAAATTTTATGCGACCAAGGCATTAAACCTGACTGTCAGAAAAGGAGAAATCCTGGGAATAGTAGGTAAAAATGGTAGTGGAAAATCAACGCTCTTAAAGCTGATAACAGGTGTACTAAAACCTGATGAAGGAGCAGTTAAAGTTAACGGAAAAATCTCTGCACTGCTGGAACTTGGATCTGGATTCAACCCCGAGTTTACAGGACTTCAGAATATCTATTTTTATGGTACAATTCTTGGATTTTCAAAAAAGGAAATGGAAGCAAAACTGGATGATATTATTGCCTTTGCAGAGATTGGAGATTTCCTCTACCAACCGCTAAAAACATACTCAAGTGGAATGAAAGCACGTCTTGGATTTGCCGTTGCAGTCCATATAGACCCCGAAATACTTATTTTAGACGAAGTTCTTTCTGTAGGTGACGCATTATTCAAACGTAAATCATATGCAAAAATGCAAGAATTCTTTGAGAGTGGAAAAACCATTATTTATGTATCTCATGCATTAGGAGAGATAAACCGGCTTTGTGAGCGTGCTATCTTCTTGCATGAGGGATCAATTATTTTAGATGACACTCCTAAAACCGTTACTAAATACTATGAAAAATTTTTATTTGCAAAAGATCAAAACAGAACAGAAGTTCTTAATGAAATCCGTACACTTTCCACCATATCAGAGAATTTAAGCCATACTATATCTGAAGAGAAAAGTATCAATACAACTCCACCAAAAAGTAAACATAATGCTGCATTATCCAAAACAAAACCGGATACATCATGTTCACATAAAGACAACTTTAGCAAACTGCATCCATATTTTATCCCTGATCTTGTTTCAAAAAATAGAATGGAGTATGATGCATCTACATTACAAATTACTGATATTTATATTGAAACCTTACAAGGTGAAAGAGTCAATGCCCTTGTTACAAATCATACATACCGTCTACACTATACTCTTTCATTTAAAGCATCTTATACGAATGTCAATTTTGGTATGCAGATCATTACAGAAAAGGGTGTTCTCCTCAGTGGAACAAAAACAGACCGTACTATCGATGTACAACCTGAAGATAAAGTTTCCATTTCTTGGGAATTTGAATGTTTAATGCATGAAGGTATCTACTATATCAATATCGGTGTTAATCACCCTGTTGAAAATGAACTGATCTATATCAACCGTGTCACTGATGCATATGTTTTTAAAGTTTTACCCATTGAAAACTGCTGCAATGGATTAGTATATCTTAAACAAAAAGCACCGGAAATCAACTTTCTACATCAAGATAATAAGGATACTACAAAATGAAAAAAATATTGATCGTATTCGGTACAAGACCCGAAGCTATCAAAATGGCACCTTTGGTCAAAACATTTCAATCACACCCAGAAATTTTTGATACTAAGGTTTGTGTCACCGCACAACATAGAGAGATGCTTGATCAGGTTTTAGAACTTTTTGAAATAACACCAGATTATGATCTTGATATCATGAAACCAGGGCAAGACTTGTATGATGTCACATCCAATGTACTGCTTGGTATGAAAAACATATTAACTGCGTTTAAACCAAATGTTGTTTTTGTACATGGAGACACATCAACAACATTTGCCGCATCATTGGCAGCATTCTATCAGCAGATCAAAGTAGCCCATGTTGAGGCTGGTCTTAGAACAGGAAACATCTACTCTCCATGGCCGGAAGAAGCAAACAGACAACTTACGACACAGATCACGGCATACCACTTTGCTCCAACATCTACAAGTAAAGAGAACCTCCTGAAAGAAAATGTCAATCCATCCAATATTTTAGTAACAGGAAATACTGTCATAGACGCACTCTTTCTTGCTTTGAAAAAAATAAAAAACAGTAAAGAGATGGAAGCTCAGATCATCCGTCAACTATCCGAACTTAAGTACGAGATCAAGCCGGATAGAAAAATCATTCTCGTTACTGGTCATCGTCGTGAGAACCATGGGGAAGGGTTTATCCGCATCTGTACTGCACTCAAAGAGATTGCACTCAAAAATCCAGAGATCGACATTGTCTACCCTGTTCATTTGAACCCGAATGTACAAAAACCTGTAAAAGCACTTTTAAGTGATATTGACAATGTCTACCTCATACAACCGCTCCAGTATGAACAGTTCATCTATATGATGGATAGGTCATACTTTATCATTACAGACAGTGGTGGAGTACAAGAAGAGGCTCCTTCTCTCGGGAAACCTGTACTCGTCATGCGTGATACAACGGAGAGACCGGAAGCCTTAGAGGCTGGAACCGTTAAACTTGTCGGTACAAATACAGATCTTATTGCAAAAGAGGCACAAAGACTTTTAGACGATGTAGACGCATATAAAGAGATGAGTCAAGCAAGCAATCCCTATGGTGATGGTCACGCCTGCAGTCAAATTATTCACTATATTAAAGAGGAAAAATTATGATACAAAATAACAACAAAACAGTTTGTGTAGTAGGTCTTGGATACATCGGTCTGCCTACCGCTGCGCTTTTGGCAAACAGAGGTTATAGCGTACATGGTGTCGACGTAGTAGAAAGCACCGTAGAGACTATTAACCAAGGAGAGATACACATTGTCGAGCCGGGGCTGGACACATTTGTTCAATCTGCAGTGAAAAGCGGGAAACTCAAAGCCGATCTAAAACCGACATATGCAGATGTATTCATTATTGCTGTACCTACCCCTTTCCATAAAGGCTATATCCCTAATATTGATTATGTCGTATCTGCAACTAAGGCGATCGCCCCCTATCTTAAAAAAGGAAATATTGTTATTTTGGAGTCAACCTCTCCTGTCGGTACTACGGATAAGGTTGAAGAAGTACTACAAGCAGAAGGGATCGACACCTCCTCACTATTCATTGCCCACTGTCCAGAGCGTGTCCTTCCAGGTCGCATTATGATCGAACTGGTCGAAAATGATCGGATTGTCGGAGGAACAACCCCGGAAGCGACAGAAGCAACCGTTGCATTTTATAATACTTTTGTAGAGGGAGAAGTACTTGCTACCGATGCCAAAACAGCTGAAATGGCAAAACTTACAGAAAACAGTTTTCGTGATACTAACATCGCTTTTGCAAATGAACTTTCTATCCTTTGTGACAAGTTCGGTATTGATGTATGGGAGTTGATCGCACTGGCAAATCGTCACCCTCGCGTAAATATTTTACAGCCGGGAGCAGGTGTAGGCGGACACTGCATCGCCGTTGATCCATGGTTCATCGTGCATGCCGGAGGCAAAGATGCGAAGATGATACGCACTGCACGCGAAGTCAATACCTACAAAACCGAGTGGGTCATAGAAAAGATCAAAAACAAAGCACTTAAGTTTGAAGCAGAACATGGTAAAAAAGCAAAAGTCGCCTGTATGGGGCTTGCCTTCAAACCTGACATAGATGACCTGAGAGAATCGCCTGCACTCTACATTACAAGAAGGCTTATTTCGGACGGATTAGATATATTGGCTGTGGAACCGAATGTAGATAACTTTACCGAATTTGATTTAGTAGACTATAAAACGGCATTAAAAGAAGCAGATATTATTACTTTTCTTGTTGCACATAAGGAGTTTAAAAAACTTTCCATACAAACTGATTTAGATTTCTGTGGAGTATTGAATGGATAATCAAAGAGGCACTATCAACATTGACATACACGATCGTGTTGCACAAGCCTATTACGGTGAACTTGGTGAATCTCTACAAAAAGAGACACAACACCGTATGCATTGGATCCGTGATAATGTGGAAGGGGACAACATACTCGATGTTGGATGCAGCCAGGGCATAGGTCCCATTCTTCTTGGAAGAATGGGAAAAAAAGTATTAGGGGTCGACATTAGCCAACAGGCAGTTGATGAAGCAAACAAGGAACTTCAAAAAGAAGATCATTCTGTTCAGGAAAATATACAGTTCATTGTCTCTGACTTTCTCGCACTCGATATAAACAAACAATTCGATACCATTACAATCACAGAAGTACTTGAACACCTTTATCATCCTGATACATTCATTGAAAAAGCATATACACTGATTAAACCCAAAGGAAGATTGATCGTCACCGTTCCCTTCGGCATTAATGATTTCCCAGATCACAAAAAAACATATTACTATCATGATCTCTATCTCATGCTTTACCCATACTTCAAAATTGAAAATGTCTCATATATGGGAAGATGGATAGGCTTTATTGCAAAAAAACGAAACAGAATCAAAGACAAACTTCCTACTAAATTTTCACGACAAACACTAAAAGAGGTTGAAGATGCATTTTATACTATTGAGCGAGCATTAGTTGACAGCGAACAAGAAACATCCGCTCTACTTAATGATGCAAGAGCAAAATTTAGAGAAGTCAGTGCAGAAAAAACCCAACTCCTTGAAAAAGTTCAACAAATCCCAGAACTCAAAAATCAGCTTAACGATGCACGTGCCAAATTCAGGGAAGTCAGCGCACAAAAAACAAAACTCCTTGAAAAAGTTCAACAAATCCCAGAACTTAAAGCACAGCTCAATGATGCAAGAGCAAAATTTAGAGAAGTCAGTGCAGAAAAAACCCAACTTCTTGAAAAAGTTCAGCAAATCCCAGAACTCAAAAATCAGCTTAACGATGCACGTGCTAAATTTAGGGAAGTCAGTGCGCAAAAAACAGAACTAATTGATCAGCTTAATGATGCAAGAGCAAAGTTCAGGGAAGTCAGCGCACAAAAAACAGAACTGATCGGTCAGCTTCAGCAAATACCTAAACTTCAAAGAGAAGTCGAGAATATCAAAAATTCAATGTCTTATAAACTAGGTTATCTGTTATTACATGAAAAGAAAAAATTGTTAAACCCAAAAATTTTCTTGAAAAAAACAAGAACACTTTTCAGAATAATACAAGAGAAACGAAAGCCAGTACCCCAATCACCACATCATATTGGGAAAATCACCAAAGCTATCGCACAAAAGCAAGAAAATCCGGTAACTCATTTATCTGTTTTAGGCTGGGAGGAGCATATAGACCCAACCAAACCTGTTGTTATAGGTATTTTTGATGAATTTACCCATACCTGCTTTCAATACCAATATAACCTCATTGAACCAAGACCGGATAACTGGCAAGGTCTTTTGGAGAAATATCCGCCAGATTTCTTGTTTATTGAATCAAGCTGGAAAGGGAATTACGGTAGTTGGCAATACAGAGTTGCAAAATACGCACATCCACCCGGTAACGAACTCGAAGAACTTGTAGCTGTCTGTAAACAAAAAAACATACCTACTGTTTTTTGGAATAAAGAAGATCCGGTTCATTTTGACAACTTTAAACATATTGCACCAATGTTCGACTATGTGTTTACATCCGCTTATGAAGCAATACCCCGTTATCGGGCAATTTCAAATGCTCAGGTAGATGTACTTCAGTTTGCGGCAGAAGAGCATCTACACAATCCCATACGCAGTACTTCACGCAAAAATGCAGTCTGTTTTGCCGGAAGCTACTATGCTAACCGATTTGAAGAGCGCAGGGAAGATCAACTTATGCTTCTACGTGCTGCCAGAAATTTTGGACTGGAGATCTTTGACCGAAATTACAACCCTGACAAAACCGTTCGTTCCGACTTTGAATTTCCAGAAGAATTTGATGACAATGTAATTGGGAGTCTACCATATGATCAACTGGTGGGGAAATACACACAATACAAAATTTTCCTAAACGTCAACTCTATAATCGACTCGAAAACCATGTTCTCTCGCAGAGTTTTTGAACTATTGGCATGTGGAACTCCTGTCGTGAGTACTCAGGCACTCGGCATAGAAGAGACATTTGGCAAAGATATTGTTTGGACCGTAAAAAGTGAAAACGATGCCAAAGAGGCACTTCATACACTTATGCATGATCAAAAAGAGTGGCGTAGACGCAGTCTGAAGGGAATCCGTGCCGTATTTAACTATCACACATACCGGCACCGTACACAACAAATCGCAAATACAATCTTCGATCAACCCAATACAGATACAAAAACCTGTTTACTCTTCAGCATTGTCAAAACCCAAAAAGAACTCTCACGCATTGTTGATATTTTTTCCTCTATGGAGGTTCCGAACACGGAACTATTATATTATGCTATCACAGATAATCAATCTCTGCAAGGCTCACCAAGTAACGTTCATCTCATACAAAATACAAACTTTGCGGAAGCTGTAGAAAAGATCATAGAAGAACATCAGCCATCATATTTTTCCATGTTTTCCCCATATGCCGTTTATGGGAAATATTTCATCAATGATGCGATCATCGCATTAACCTATTCAAATGCCCTTATATCTGCAAAGCCGCTTCAGGCAAAAGATCTATATGATTATACGCATGAGATTTCATACGACTCTATTGTTATCAACAATCAGATTCTTCCCGATAGTGAACATAGGCTGAAAAAGATTATTGACCTTATACTGATCCATGAGAATATACAAACTTTTAAAGAAAATGAAGTCTTCTGTGCAGATGCGGCAAATTTTTATGAAAATACCGAATTACTCAAGGATGATGAGTATCATACAATTTTAAGTAAAGTGGAGGTTTAATATTTATGTCAAACAAAATAAAAGTCCTAGTCAACGGACACGATCAAAAGTTTTGGCTTCCACTACAAAAAAGACTTGAACAAACAGGTAAATACGAATTTAGAGAAGACTTCTGGCCAGGACATAATGTTCATGATGAAAAAAAATCCAAAGAACTTTTAGAGTGGGCAGATATCATTGTTTGTGAATGGGCACTGGGCAATGCTGTTTACTATAGTCAACATAAATTGCCACATCAAAAACTTATTATACGATTACACCTTCAAGAACGAAATACGGAATACCCAAAACACATCAAATATGATAACGTGTCAGCCATTATTTTTGTAGGCAAACATATTTTAGAAGAATGCGTACAAAAATTTCATATTCCACGAAAAATTACATATCTCATACCAAATATTATTGATGTAGAAAGGTTCAATAACCCAAAATTTGGTGACTCTGAGTTTACACTTGGCATTGTTGGTATTGTACCATTAAGAAAACGCCTTGACTTGGCATACGGCACATTAAAAGAACTCCATAAAATTGATAGTCGTTATGTTTTAAGGGTTAAAGGTGCCAGTCCCGCCTCTTACAGTTGGACATGGAAAAATCCTGATGAAAGAAAATATTATGAGCAGATTTTTAGCGAAATCAATGCTTCTTCTTTACGGTATAAAGTTATTTTTGATCCCCCAGCAAATGATGTGGACAAATGGTTTCAAAGTGTAGGATATATATTATCACCTTCAGATTTTGAAAGCTTCCATGTTGCCCCCGCGGAAGGTATGGCATCAGGAACTATTCCTATCATCTGGAAAAGAGAAGGCAGCAGCGACATCTTTCCCACTGTCATTAAAACGGACTCTCCCAAACTGGCGGCAAAACAGATAGACTTCTATCGCAGAAGTCGTGCAGGAGAACGGTACAAAAAAATCTCTCAACAATTCATTCTAAACCGTTTTGATGCAAAAGTGACTGCCAAACAGTGGGAGACTCTTTTAAATGATGATAGTAAAAATAGATCCACTCCAACAGATCAAAAACGAAACAGACTACTCATTTTCTTTGCCATTGGCAATAACTGGGAAACATTTCACCGCAGAGAGATGATAGAAGCTCTTGCAAAAAATCTTGATGACTCTTACAACTGTCTTATCGTTGAACCGGGAGAGCATTACAAAACTATTCTCGAAAAAGGAATGGCATCAGAAGCGGAACTGGAACCGATGCTACAGCTCAAACCTAAACAAGTTGCCAAGAATATTTATAAAATTCGAATCATGACGTCAGGACTTCCTGCAAAAAAAGAGGTGGCAACACTTTTACTCCAACATAAAGACCGTGCAAACACCATCTACAGTGCTGCAAAGCATATGTTTGGAGAGAAAACAGAGATACTCTACTGGATATTCAAACACGATCAGCTTCCATGGACAAAATCTGGATCTAAATTTATTTATGAAATCTATGATGACTATACTATGGACTTTGAAACAGGAAAAATTAAAAAAAATGTTCTCAAAGGAGAGAATAAAGTTTTACCGGAAGCAGATCATGTCTTTTTTACTTCTCATCCTCTCGCTGAGCGAAAATCATTAAAAGCGACATCATGGAGTACCGTAGGAAACGGTGTAAACTATGATATTTTTGCAAAATACCGTATTGAGGAAGATATACCATCTAACAAAAGACCCGTTGTAGGTTACCTAGGTAACCTGAGTGACTTTTTCAACTGGGAGCTTATGTGCGAAGTTGTAGAACAAATGCCAAATATTGACTTTGTCTTTTACGGACAATTGGAAATAGATAAAATGGGGAAACGCAAACACTTTGCCAAACAGCTTATGGATTATGACAATACGCTCTTTACAGGACGTGTTACACGGGAAGAGGGAGCTGTGGGCATCAACCTTGCTGATGTGCTCATTATCCCTTTTGTCATCAATGAAGCTATGCATGCGGTCAACCCTTTAAAACTATGGGAGTACTTTGCTACGGGGAAACCGGTTGTTTCCACACCGATGGATGCAATTAAGGTCGATACTCCTTTACTGAGGGTAGCCTCCGATTCCAAGGAATGGATTTATTTGATTAAAGATTCTCTCAATGAGAAAAATCCCACCACCTGTAAGAAACGAATTAAATTAGCTCAGGAAAACTCTTGGGAAACATTGACTAAAGAGCATGCCAATATAATAAAAAAACTAATCAGGTAGCTTGATGAGATTGCATCCAAATATTAAATACAGAAGTGATATAGATGGACTTCGAGCACTTGCTGTACTCAGTGTCATTCTCTTTCATATCAATGCCAAATGGATTCCTGGAGGATTTCTTGGTGTAGACATTTTCTTTGTGATTTCCGGCTACTTGATTACTCTTATCCTAACAAAAGAGATATCTGTAACAAATAAGATCAGTATTGTCAACTTCTATAAACGGCGTATTAAAAGAATCATGCCGGCATTATTATTTGTACTGATACCTGTATTTATCACTGCTTTTTTGATTATGGCTCCAGATGACCTCTTGTCTTTATCAAAATCAATTATTTGGTCCATCTTTTCCGCAGCAAATATTTACTTCTTTTCATCTATTGATACAGGGTATTTTGCGACAGGGAGCAATGAGCTTCCTCTACTACATCTTTGGTCACTTGGTGTTGAGGAGCAGTTTTATATTTTATGGCCATTTATTGTGCTTATACTATTGCGATATATCCCTTCTTTAAAAAAACAACTTCTATTTGTAAGTTTTTTATTTATTGCTTCTTTTTCTTTGGCACAACTGACCATTGTCGAAAACCACTCTTTTGCATATTATATGCTACCAACACGTGCTTGGGAATTGTTAGCTGGAGCTTTTGCAGCTCTTTTGGCACATTCTGGTTTTAAAAACAAAAATATCATAAATGACCTTATGGCAGGTATTGGGTTCACTGCAATCATTTTGAGTTTTATATTTGTATCTGAGTCCGATCCCGTTCCTGGCATTGCCGCATTACCCACGATCATAGGTTCTACACTTCTCATTCTGTCCGGAGTACATTACCGTACCTATGTTGGTCGTTTTTTATCTTTCAAGCTCTTTGTAGCTATTGGGTTAGTGTCGTATTCTGCCTACCTTTGGCACTGGCCAATCCTTGCTTTCTTGCGCTATGCCCTGATTGAGGTCGATACAACAATGGCTATCATCGTACTTCTGGTAACTTTTACTTTAGCAACCATAAGTTACTTTTTTATCGAATCTCCATTGCGTAAAAATGATGTCAGTACAAAGAGTGTCTTCCTTTGGTACTTTATTGTCCCAGCCATTCTTATAACAGCAGTGTCAACTGTTACAATCCAAGGTATTCAACATAAAAGTAGCTGGCTCTTTCCATGGGAAAAACTACATACACTAAAATCAAACACTTTACCAGCATACGCTTATAAGTACAATTGTCAATATTCACTTTTTGATGTAAAAGCTTATAAAGAAAATCGCTGTGTTTATCCAGAAAATATTGAAAAAGCCAATGTTTTTTTAATAGGCGATTCAAACGCAGCTCATTATCTTGGTATGCTAAGAGTATTTGCAAAACATTATGGATTTAGCATAAGAAATGCGACACAAAGTTCATGTCCTATGGTATTTGACAATCAATTTGGATGGATAGATCCTAAATATCAGAAAAGTTGCTCAATTTATTCTCATTCTCTCATCCAGAAAGTCAATAAATTTAATACTGTCATAGTTGGAGGTTTTTGGAAAAATTATTATAATAAGAAGGACTTTCAAAAGTCTTTTAAAAATACAATTGATCAACTCTCTAAAAAAGTTAAGCATGTTATTTTACTTGCCCAGGTTCCAATGTTCCCAGGATACAACAAAGATTGTGAAATTAAATC
>Ga0256843_1002761_pt1 | contig 12622 bp, 9 predicted proteins | sample AlvinellametaG_FD_191572 | JGI IMG/M metagenome (GOLD analysis project Ga0256843, IMG submission 191572) | Pompeii worm associated microbial communities from hydrothermal vent at the East Pacific Rise, Pacific Ocean - Alvinella | ecosystem: Host-associated > Annelida > Integument > Unclassified ... | reverse complement strand
CCATAAATCATATGTGGTAGCCATAGTGAAATCTCTGGAATATAGGTTACTATAATTAAACCTAATAAAATCATACTAGCCCAAGGCCAAGAATAGACTATTACATCTTTTAAGCTTACACCGGTAATTCCGCTTGTTACAAATAGGTTTAATCCAACTGGTGGGGTTATCATTCCTAGTTCCATATTTATTGTAATTATTATTCCAAAGTGGATTGGGTCAATCCCAAGAGCCTTTGCAACTGGTAGAAGCAAAGGCACCATAATCATAATAATTGCGCTTGGCTCCATAAAATCACCTGCAAAGAAGAGCAAAATATTTACAAAAACTAAAAATAGTATTGGTCCAACATGCGCATCTATTAAAAATTGTGTAATCATATGTGGGACATTCTCTAGCGTTAAGAAGTGTGCAAAAATCATAGCATTTGCAATAATAAACATAATCATTGCACTTGTTTTTCCTGCATCTAAAAATACACCATAAAGCTCATTCCACTTAATATCTTTATATATAAACATAGATACAAAAAATGCCCATACAGCCGCTACTGCTGCTGCTTCTGTTGGGGTAAAGATTCCGCCATATATACCGCCAATTACAATAACTATTGTCATTAGCGCCCAAGAGGCATCTTTCATCTTTTTTAGGCGTACGCTAAATGGCTCTGGCTTAGTTTTTTTAAAGCCTAGTCTAACTGCACCTATATAGGTTACTGTCATCATCATAATACCTATCATAATTCCAGGAATTACCCCTGCCATAAATAGCTTACTTATACTAACCTCAGCCGTTACACCATATACAATTAGCACAATAGATGGAGGAATTAAAATACCTAAACTTCCAGCTGTTGCAACTGTTCCTATTGCGTAGCGTTTAGGATACCCAGCACTCTCAATAGCCCCAAACATAATGCTTCCAATAGCTACAACAGTTGCGGGGCTAGAGCCACTAACAGCAGCAAATATAATACTTGCAAAAATTGCTGCCATTGGCAGACCACCAGGCAAATGCCCTACAATAGATTTTGCAAAGTCTATAATGCGTTTAGCGCTACTTCCTTTAGATAGTAAATTTCCAGCTAAAATAAACATAGGAATTGCCATAAGTGAGTAGCTATCAATTTTTTCAAATATCATTCCTGCAATCTCTAATGGGCTTGTTGGTGTCATTAATACAAGTGTTAAAAATGTAGATGCTCCAAGCGCAATAGCAATAGGCGCTCCAATTACAAGCAGTCCAAAAAATAGCCCAAATAGTAAAGCTATACTCATAGCATACCTCCTGTTTTTCTATGCGCCTCTTTTAAAAGCTCTTCTTTATCCATCTCTTCTAAAAGAAGTTCAGCTTCTGTTTTTTTATGCAGCTTTTGGGCTGGTGTCTTTAAGACATCAATAATTTTTTCTAATAAAATTATTGCACTAAATCCAAACGATATTGGTACAGCAACATATGGAATCCAAAGTGGAATATCTAAATCTACTGACATCTCTCCTAAATCTATATATAAAAGCACATATTTATATCCATAATATGATATTGCACTAACATAAATAAGTGCTACAAACAAAGTTAATAGAGTTAAAAATTTAGCTAATTTTGGCGAGGCTTTTAATAAAAAAACATCAACTGCAATATGAGCATCTTTTTTAAAGCAGACTACTGCTCCAAAAAAGACACTCCATAAAAATAGATAAATAGTAAGCTCACTAGCCCAACTTATAGATGACTCAAAAACATACCTAGCAACCACATTTACAAATGCCAACGCAACACCAGCTGCAATACCAAATGCAGTAATGAATTTAGAAATTGCTATGATTATATTATCTATAAATTTCATTTTAATCCTTTTTGTTTTTTTGCTTAAAAGCAAAAAAGCTGAGGGCTGAGAGCATAGAGCTAAGAGCCTTTAAGATTCCCGCTTTCGCGGGAATGACGATAAGTCAAATATTATAAGCCCTACAAACGGGTATCTAAAAAAGCTCTGTGTTCTTAGCTCTTAGCCCTAAGCTACAAAGTAAAGCTTCGCTTTACTTTGTATTAATCGCCGCTTCAATCAAATCTTTTCCAATTTTATCTTTATCATAAAATTCTGGATATATTTTACTCATTGCGTTATACCATGCTTTCTTTTGCTCATCATTTAGAGTATAGATTTTTAGTTTGCCTGTCTTTTTAGCATAATCTTCAATTTTGCCAAGTTGTTCTTTATCTAATTTTGCTGCAAGTTCTCTTTCTTTTGCAGTTGCCTCTTTCATAGCTTGTTTAACTGCATCTTGCAAATCTTTTGGCAAACTATCGTAAAACTTTTTGCTCATTACAACTAAATATCCTAAATATCCGTGGTTACTTAGAGTCATATATTTTTGAACTTCATAGAACTTTTTAGTATAGATATTTGAATTAGTATTCTCTTGTCCATCAATTACGCCTTGAGCAAGTGCCGAATAAACCTCACTAAATGGCATAACTTGAGGGTTTGCGCCAACTGCTTTAAATTGAGCCTCTAATACTTTTGAACTCATAATTCTAAACTTTTGCCCTTTTGCATCTTCTGGCATTAAAAGAGCTTTTTTAGATGATGTTAGCTGTTTAAATGCATTATCCCAATAATCAAGCACTACAAAACCTTTTGCCGCAACCATATCTTTTAGTTTTTGTCCAACCTCACCATCTTGAACTTTATGAACATGATTCATATCTTTAAAAAGAAATGGCAAATCAAATAGAGCTAGTTGAGGAACTGTTTTTGTAAATTTAGAAAACGATGGACAAGCCATTTGAACGCTATTTAGCTTAATTGCTTTTAGAACTGCTTTATCTTTATATAGCTGAGAGTTTGGATATACTTGAACATCTATTTTACCCTTACTTAACTCCTCTAGGCGCTTTTCAAAAAATAGGGCTGCTTGACCTTTTGGTGTATTTTCGCTTACAACATGGCTAAACTTTAAAACATAATCAGCCGCCGTGGCACTTATACTAACAGACGCTGCAACAACAGCAGATAATAGAACCTTTTTTAACATCTTCCATCCTTTAAGTTTTAATTGTACATATTAGTATATCAAAAAAATGTAGGAATCTGTTATTTTGAAAGTTTTTAAGCTAATTTTTATTTTTTAAAGTTACGGTTTGATTATAAAGTCTATCTTCTCTCGTCTTGCTTTTTTCTTCTTCTCTTTCTCTTTTACTTTATCTTTTTTCTTTTTCTCATACTCTGCTAAAAACTTCTTAGGTGTATTTTTAGTTACATATTCATGGCTCTTTTTAATCTTCGCCACATCTAAAATATCTACATTTTTATCTGGAATAAGTGCTACATATGCTCTTGCTCTAATTCTAATTTCTGGATTATCTGAAATTAAATTTATAGATTTTAGTTTATCTGAATTGCTTAAAATGTTTTTAATACCTTCTGCTAATTTAGATTTATACCACCCCTCATACTGGTCTTTTGCAATATCTCCATCTAGCGCTAGTGGATTAGCTACTTCTACCTTTTCTATAACCTCACTATCTTCATTATCTGCACCTTCAATCTCTACAACATTTTTTAGACTAATGCCTCTAATTGTTAAAACCTTATCTTTAGATTGCAATTTTTCTATTAGCTCAACAGCCGCTGTTGCCTTTTTAAATGTTTTATCATCTTCATTTTTTGCAGCTTTATGCCTAATATTTGTAATTTCATCAAGTTGCATTCTAAGCAGTACAAAAGAGGTTTTATACTTTTTGCAAACCTTAGTAATCATATCAAAAGTATCTTTATGCTTATCATCACAATTTAACCAAGTATTATTATCTACAATTAAAGGGTTCTTAACAAGAGAAAACTCTGTTTTTTTATGCTTATCTAAATTTATATATATATCTAACTTCTTTAAAAAAAACACAACAAATGGGATAATAATTAAAAATACTAAATAGATTGGAAATCCATATTTATATAATGCAAAAGATGCAATGGTAATAAATATAGCAGCAATAATAAAATAGACTATATCTTTATCTATATCTTTTAATTTCATACTTTATGCAGTTCCTATTTTTTTTATATTTTATCTAATTTTAGATTTAAAAATAGTAAGGTTATTAAAAGAGGTTATTTCTTGCACCAAATTTCAGTTGCATCTCCATAGCTAAGAAGTCCATGGATAAAGCTTTTTTCTAGTGCGGGAAGTTTTTCTAAAAGGAATGGGCTATAATCTATTAATTCAAACTCTGATACTTTTATTTTGCCATTTTTTAATGTGTAGGGTAAAGAGATTGTAAGATACTCTTTTTTATCATACTCTTGAGCCATAACCATAATAACAGATTCTCTCTCGCCATCATTATCAAATTCTGCGGGAAACACTATAGCAGCGCATATTGCATCTTCGCTATTTTCATCAAACATATTAACAACTTTTGGAATAGATTGCTCTAGTGATATGCCATTCATATGTTTTTTAATCTCTTTATAGTTCTTTTTATAGCCAATATACATAGGAGTTAAGGTTCTATTTGAGCCAAGTTTATCGATTGCACTTGTAAGCATAAAACCTGCTACTGAGACTATCTTTTCCATACTGCTATATCTCCTATAAAAATTTAGCGCGATTATATTAAAAAAGTGTTTAAAATATGTTTAAAGATATTAAATAGTACCATTATTGCCCTATGAGCAACTCTTTAATTTGTGTAACAAAATGCCCTATACAAGATATCAAGTAAAGATTAGATATAATTTCAAAAAACTCTTTTAAGGCTTAAAGTATGAGTGAGAAGAATCGTTATAATCCAAACGAAATTGAAAAGGATTACTATAAATTTTGGGAAGAGCAAGGCTTTTTTGAGATAGATGGAAACAAAGATATCCAGCAAGAGGGCAAAAATTTTACTATTATGATGCCACCACCAAATGTTACAGGAAGGCTGCATATTGGACACGCCCTAACATTTACTCTGCAAGATATAATTGTAAGATTTAAAAGAATGGATGGATATAAAACCTTATGGCAACCAGGTGTAGATCACGCGGGGATTGCTACACAAAATGTGGTAGAGAAGCAGCTTTTAGCAGAGGGGAAAACTAAAGAAGAGGTTGGAAGAGAGGAGTTTTTAAAGCTTTGTTGGAAACAAAAAGAAAACTCAGCAGATGCAATTACTAAGCAGTTAAGAGTGCTTGGCGTTAGCCCTGCTTGGAGTAGAGAGCGCTTTACTATGGATGAGGGGTTAGCAAATGCTGTAAAGAAAGCATTTAAGATGATGTATGATAGTGGGTATATCTTCCAAGGCAATTATATGATAAATTGGTGTACCAAAGATGGCGCACTTAGTGATATTGAAGTTGAGTATGAAGAGCATAATGGAAAGCTATATCATATAAAATACCCTCTAAGCGATAATAGCGGATATTTAGTAGTTGCAACTACAAGACCAGAAACTTACTTTGGCGATACGGCTGTAATGGTACATCCTGATGATGAGAGATATCAAGAGCTTATTGGCAAGAGTGTAAGATTGCCTCTAATAAATAGAGAGATAAAGATAATTGCAGATGAGCATGTAGATAGAGAGTTTGGAACGGGAGTTGTAAAGGTAACTCCAGCGCATGATCCAAACGATAACGAGGTAGGGCAAAGACACAACTTAGAGTATATTACAATTTTTGATGAGAGCGGTATTTTAAATGAGCATTGTGGCGAGTTTAAAGGCTTAGAGAGGCTAGAGGCTAGAGATAAGATTGTTAAAAAGCTAGAAGCTGAGGGCTTTATAGAAAAGATAGAAGACCATAAACACCAAGTTGGGCACTGTTATAGATGTAAAAATGTGGTTGAGCCATATATCTCTAAGCAGTGGTTTGTAAAAAAAGAGTTTGCAAATAATACAATTAAAGATGTAAATAGCGGCAAGGCGCAGTTTTTCCCAAGCCATTGGATAAATAGCTATAATGCTTGGATGAGGGATTTAAGAGATTGGTGTATTAGCCGTCAGCTTTGGTGGGGGCATCAGATTCCGGTAATGCATTGTAGGAGTTGTGGTAAGCACTTTGCATTTGAGGGTGAGAAGCCAACTAAGTGTGAGCATTGTGGGAGCGTGGATATTTACCAAGATGAAGATGTGCTAGATACTTGGTTTAGCTCTGGGCTTTGGCCATTTAGTACGCTTGGTTGGGGTAATGGCGAGGCTCTTAAGAATGAAAAGTGGTTTGAGGGCGATTTGGAAGAGTTTTATCCAAATAATCTATTAATTACTGGTTTTGATATTTTGTTTTTCTGGGTTGCTAGAATGCTTATGATGGGAAGAGAGCTTGTTGGGGAGCTGCCATTCCCACATATCTACTTACATGCTCTTGTAAAAGATGAGAAGGGCGAGAAGATGAGTAAATCTAAAGGAAATGTAATTGATCCTTTAGAGATGGTAGATAAATTTAGTGCCGATGCAATGCGCTTTACATTAGCTATTTTAGCAGTTCAAGGGCGTGATATTAAACTTAGTGTTGATAAGCTAGAGCAGAGCCGTAACTTTACAAATAAGCTATTTAATGCTAGTAATTATTTGCTTATGAATCAAGATAAGTTTGATGATTTAGAAAATATTGAGATTAAAACACCACTTGGTAAGTATATGTTAGAGAAGTTTAATAATGCAGTTAAAGAGAGTCGCGATTTTATAGAACAGTATCGCTTTAATGATGGTGCAACTACACTTTATCGCTACCTTTGGGGTGAGTTTTGCGATTGGGGGATAGAGCTAAGTAAGGCAAGTAAAGAGAGTATTGGTGAGTTAGGTGCTATTTTTAAAGAGTCTATGAAGCTACTACACCCATATATGCCATTTATTACAGAGTTTTTATACCAAAGATTAAGTGGCAGTGAGCTTAGTAAAGATAGCTCAATTATGGTTAAGCCATATCCAAAGGTAAAAGAGCTAGATAATAAAGAGAGCAGAGATTTTGATTTAGCAATAGAGGCTATTGTATCGCTAAGACGCTGTAAAACATTAGTAGATATGGGTAATAAACGCCTTGAGAGAGCTTATATAAAGTTTGCTAAAGATGTAGATTTTGAGCTACTAAAGCCATTTATAGAGAAGTTAGCAAAAGTTGATAATGTAGAGCTAGTAGAGTCTAAACCAGCAAATAGCGTTGTAGATGTAAGTGATAATTTAGAGAGCTTTATCTCAACAGATGATATAGATTTAGCCCCAATTATAGATAAGCTAAATAAACAAAAAACAAAGCTAGAAAAAGAGATAAATAAACTTACCAATATGCTAAATAATAAAAACTTTGTTGCAAACGCTCCAAAAGAGGTAGTAGAGCAAAACCAAAAAGCATTAGATGATGCAAAAGAGAAACTATCTAAAATAGAGAGTGAGCTTAACTCTTTAGCATAATTCTTTAATACTCCAAAATCTTGGAGTATTAAATATTCTACTATCAAATACTCAGATTAAAATCAAAAACTTCTATAAAATCTTGCATTTTGTAATATTTTAATATTCATAACTAAATAAATTGTTATTATGGGTACATCTAATAAAAGTTTCGATAAAATGGTATTATTTTAATAATTAATCCATATAATGGGAACTTTAAACTTGGGAGAATATAATATGTATATTAAAAATATTATAAAAATATCAATTTTAGCTACTATATCATTAGCTTTTAGTGGTTGTGAGTTTTTTGATGAGATGTTTAAATTTGATTCAAAAAGCAATAGACAAACTAATATAGAAACTATAAAATTTGAAAAAGATGAGAGTAAAAAGAGGGTTGTAATCTCATCTAAATGCTCTTTAAATAAGCCTAGCTATATATATTATGAGACGCCAGAAGATGCTCATAAAAATATCTCTAAAGATACTAAAAATCTAATTTCTACTCCACCAAATATCCTTAAACCTCATTGGGATATTAGATATTTAAATGGCATAAGTGCTTATAAGAATAAAAGTGTAAATTTTGAGAAATTAACAGGATTAAGTTTTAAAAATAGCATACTTTTTCTTGGAACAGATGCTTCAAGAGAGCAATATGCAGCCTCTATTGCTGGAGTAACATGCGTTAATGATAAAATAGCAGCAGGAACAACTATTAACTTAGGTGATGCTCCAGAAGAGTATGTTGATTATGGAGGACCTCATACTACATTTATTTATAGAATGGCTGATAAATTAAAGATTACAAGACCTTGGAATAGCACAAAAGATGGTAATTTAATAATTCAAGCCAACTTTACAGAGCCAATTTATAAAAATTTTAGAGATAATATTGGTGGTGGAGTTAATTTTGGTTTAATTTTAAGAAATATCAAAAATAACAAAAATATAAACTATATAATTGGGGTATATCCGGTAGGAGAAGGGCGCATTAAAGAGAAAAAAAATCTACTATTTGATCCAACTACAAAAATGGTTCATGTAGCTACGGTAATTAGCCCAGATACAAAATGGAGTACAATGTCTCCAAAATCTCAAGAGAGTATAAGAATTTTAAGTGATATAGATGAATTTAAAAAAGAGTACAATAAATGGGACCAATTTTATCGTGTAAATATTACTTATGATAATTTATATGCTGTCTTAAAAGAGCTAAGAGATAATCCTCCCGCAGAAGTAGCAGATGAAGATTTTGGCTTACATCCAGAGGATTGGGAGATTTCATCTGTATATATTCAGTATGAATTAGATGAAGATGGTGGAGATGCCCTACTATCTGGCTCATTTAGAGGATTTGAGGTTTATACATCTAAACTTCCTTTATAATATGTTATACTTCTAAAAAAATTAGGAGTTAAGCAGATGAGTATTAGTGTTATTATACCTACATATAATGCTCAAAAGTATCTGCCTAAACTCTTAGATAAACTCTCTAAACAAACTGTAAATTTTGAGCTAATTATAATAGACTCTAGCTCAAGCGATAATACATTAGAAATTGCAAAAGAGTATGCCTCTAAAATAATTACAATTCCTAAAAGCGAATTTGACCATGGAGCAACTAGAAGCAAAGCTTTAGATGAAGCAAGTGGAGATATAGTTGTATTCTTAACCCAAGACGCCTTGCCTACATCTAATGATGCAATAGAAAAACTTACAGATATCTTAATTAAAAATAAAGATGTAGCAGCAGTTTATGGGCGCCAAATTCCATATGAAGATGCTACACTTTTTGGAAAGCATTTAAGAGAGTTTAATTATAAAGATAGCTCTTATATTAAAAGTTTAAGTGATAAAGAGAGCTTTGGAATAAAAACAGCCTTTTGTTCAGATAGCTTTGCTGCATATAAAAAAGATGCAATTAAAAGTGTAGAGTTTTTTAAAGCAGGAACAATAGTAGGAGAAGATATGCATATAGTTGCAAGACTTCTTTTAAAAGGCTATAAAAAGGCATATTGCGCCGATGCTAGTGTTTATCATTCGCATAACTATACAATATTAGAAGATTTTAAACGATACTTTGATACAGGCGTTTTTCATGTTTGTGAGCCTTGGCTAATAGAGAAGTTTGGCAAGGCTGAGGGAGAGGGGAAAAAGTTTATTAAAAGTGAGCTAAATTATCTTATTAAAAACAGAGCTTACCATAAACTGCCAGAGTTTGTTATAAGAAATGGAATGAAATTAATAGGATATAAGCTTGGTAAAAACTATAAAAAGTTACCAAAAAGCTTGGCTAAAAGCCTCTCTATGCATAAGAGTTGGTGGGATAGATGGGCATAAAAGAGATTGATTTTAATATAAATAGCACCACTTCTACACTTAAAGCAATACTTACTACACCCTCTAATAAAAATATTGATATTTTTGCATTTTTAAGAGGAGATGGGAGTTACTGCGTTAGATTTATTCCAAAAGAGATTGGGGTTTATAGAGTTAGCATAGGAGAAGTTACTAAGAGTATAGAGGTTACAGAGATTAACAAAACTCCTACTCTTAAATTATCAGATAATAAAGAGTATTTAGAGCTAGAAAAAAAGCCATTTTTTTGGCTTAGTGATACTTGGTGGATGGCTCTTTGTGGGCGTTTAAATTTTGAAGAGTTTAAAGAGTTAGCTAAAATTCGCAAAAATCAAGGCTTTAATGTAATTCAGTTAGTTGCAGGACTCTTTCCTGATATGGATAGTTTTGATATAAGAGGTGCAAATAGAGGTGGATTTGCTTGGAAAGAGAATTACAAAGCAATAAATCCAGCATTTTTTGATGAAGCTGAAGAGAAGATTAAGTATCTATACTCTCTTGGTTTCCATATAGCTCTTGTTGGCTCTTGGGGGTATTATTTAGAGAAGATGGGGCTAGGGAGAATAAAAGAGCATTGGAGATATTTAATTGCTAGATGGGGTGTATATAGTAGTATCTATATAGCTGCTGGAGAGGCTAGTATGCCTTATTATTTAAGTACAAATAGAGAGGCTGAGAGTGAGAGCTTAAAGAGTGGTTGGAGCGAGGTTTTAAAGTATATAAAAAAGATTGACAAGCTTGATAGAATTTTGACAATCCATCCAATAGATAGCTCATTAAACGAGATTAAAAATGTAAATCTACTTGACATAAATCTACTACAAGCTAGTCATGGTAGTTATGAGAGTGTTAAAGGGGGTGTAAAGATTTTAAAGGCTACAAGTGCTAAAAAACTTAGCATAATGGATGAGATAAATTATGAAGGCATTTTAAGAGATAATTATGATGGCGTAATTAGGCTTAGTTTTTGGAAATCAATTTTAAATAATTCTAAAGGCTTTGGATATGGAGCAAATGGTATTTGGCAGGTAAATAGAGAGAATGAGCCTTTTGGAAAATCACCAAGTGGGGCTGCTTGGGGAGATATATCTTTTAAAGAGGCTATTAATTTTAAAGGTGCTAGAGATTTAGCAAAATCAAAAGAGTTTTTAGAAGATTTTGAGTGGTGGAAGCTAAAGAGTGTAGATATAATAGATTGCTCTAATGATATAAGAGAGCCAAGTATTGCAACTATTGATAATAAAATTTTTATAGCTTACTTTTATAACCCAATAGCGCCTTGGGATAAACACTATACCTTTACATTAGAGCCAAATAGTAAATACTCTTATTTTTACTTTTGCCCAAACACTTACCATAAAAGCAAAATAGAAGAGATAACTACAAATAGTAGTGGTAAATGGCAAATGAGCACACCACCAAGTTTAGATGATTGGATATTAGTAATTGAGCTTAAAAATCAATTTAACCCCAAAAAAAGTGATACTATTTATAATAAAATAAAAAGGTTATTAGGCAAAAAATAGTAATAATTATTGAATAATATAAAAAATTGAAGTATAATAATTATAATAATTTATCCAAGGTCTTAACCATGAATTCAATTAAAACTCCTCGTTTAGCAGTTGTAGTTCCGTGTTTTAATGAAGAGGCTGTATTGCCAGAGACTATAAAGCGCTTTAGTGCGATTTTTCAAGATTTAATTAGTAAAAAGTTGATTTCACAAGATAGCTATATTTTGTTTGTAGATGATGGAAGTGTAGATAGAACTTGGGAGATTATTAAAGAGTCTGCAAAAGAGAATCCATTTGTAAAGGGTATTAAGCTATCTAAAAATCAAGGACATCAAAATGCTCTACTTGCAGGTATGAGAGAGGTTGCAAATAGGTGCGATGTTATGATATCAATAGATGCAGATTTACAACAAGACCCAGAGGCAATGGAGGAGATGTTAAAAAAGTATCAAGAGGGATATGAGGTTGTTTTAGGGGTTAGAGATAGCAGAGATACAGATAGTTTTTTTAAGAAATTTACAGCCCAAGCTTATTATAAAGTAATGCAATTAATGGGTGTAGATATTGAAACTAATCATGCTGATTATAGACTTTTATCAAATAGAGCGCTAAATTACTTTTTAGAGTTTAGAGAGAAAAATATATTTATTAGAGGTATGGTTAAGTTAGTAGGATTAAAAAGCACTAAAGTTATCTTTAAAAATGCAGATAGATTTGCAGGGGAGTCTAAATATCCTCTTAAAAAAATGCTTCAGTTTGCTTGGAATGGAATAACATCTTTTAGTTTAATGCCACTTAAAATTATAACTGTTGTTGGGTTTTTAATATTTTTTGTTAGTTTAATTTTAAGTTTTTATGTATTTTATAGTGTATTTATCTCTAAATCTGCCGTTCCTGGATGGGCTTCGACAGTACTTCCTATGTATTTTTTAAGTGGAATTGAACTGCTTGCTCTTGGAATAATAGGGGAGTATATTGGTAAAATTTATGTAGAGGTAAAGGATAGACCTCTTTATTTTATAGAAGAGAGAATTGATTAATGTTAATTGTAAATGCTGATGATTTAGCAATGACTCCTGGAGCAAATGCTGGAATATTTAAAGGGTATGATAATGGCTTAATAAATTATGCTAGTATAATGGCAAATTGTGATTATTTTAATGAAGCAATAGATGGAGCAAAAAAGCGTCCGGCTCTTAATATTGGAATGCATCTTAATTTAACTTATGGTAAATCTTTAACTAAAAATCCTCTATTTTGCAATAGTAAAGGCGAGTTTAATTTAGGATATAAAGAGCTTTTATTAACTAAAAATCAAGAGTTTTTAGAGGCTATTGAGAGCGAGTGGGAAGAGCAGATTAAAAGGGTAT
>Ga0256843_1002760_pt1 | contig 12623 bp, 8 predicted proteins | sample AlvinellametaG_FD_191572 | JGI IMG/M metagenome (GOLD analysis project Ga0256843, IMG submission 191572) | Pompeii worm associated microbial communities from hydrothermal vent at the East Pacific Rise, Pacific Ocean - Alvinella | ecosystem: Host-associated > Annelida > Integument > Unclassified ... | reverse complement strand
AAATAGTTTTCATATGGAAAGCTTGAGGTCCTATAAAAGTCTTAATAAAACTAGAAAATCAGCGGTAGAAGATTGGTGCGCAGAACTAGATACTGCGGTGTATTGTGAGCTTTTAAACAATAATTCAATGACATATCAGTCAAATCTAGCGAATGTGGATTATCTAAAACTATTAATACACGATTTGAATATCTTCGACACTCAATACGCTACTATAGATTTGGACCGTATCGAGCAGTTTCAATTTAGGTGCCAGTTGCCGTCAGAAGTATTAGAGTCTGACAAAAATATAAAGCATATTCTAGATTTTTTAGATCGTGCGTTTTTTATCGAAGTTGTGGAGCAGCAGAAAGCATTAAAATTGTTAATTGAATATGAGCTTGATGCGATTGACTCTGATTTAAACTGCGAAGATACATTAAATATTTTAGAAAAAAATGCGTACAGCAATAAAAATACTATAAAAACTGTGTACGAATCCATTAGAAAAGAACCTTGGTTTGAGTCAAAAAATAAACGATACTATATGGCTGTTATAGAAAATATTTTTGGGAATCATAGCCCTTACTATGATGAAGATGATAATAATTTTGTTTTTTTTGGGGCCATAAGACAATCATTTATGTCATATTATGATCAAGGATTTAGACAAAAGGATTTGAGACACTTCTTTAATAGAGAATGGATAGCATCTGTTAAAAATATATTGACTAGGTAAATGGGTTAAACCGCCAATTCAAGTTTAAAGTGCACCAGGTGGTAGAAAGTCCGGAAGAGCCGAGAAAGAGGTTAGCTGCGATAGAATAAGTGAATTATCCGGGAAGATAAGGTCACAAATGTATAAACAGCTAACCATGAAGAAACGATATCAGATAGAGGCTTTAATAAAAGAGGGGTTGAGCTATCGAGCGATAGCAAAGAACCTAGAAGTGAGCCATAGTACCATCAGCAGAGAGATCAGACGAAACAGTTTGGATGATGGAGAGTATAGAGCAGAACAAGCAGTGATTAGTACGCGTTATCGTTATCAGCGTAAAAAGAAGAACAGGCGATTGACAAAAGCCCATATCCACTATATTCGACAACATCTCAAACAAGGATGGAGTCCAGAACAGATCAGTGGTCGTATGGTAAAAGATGGGTTCTCTTCAATAAGCCATGAGACGATCTATCAATATATCTATCGTAGAGGTAATGAGACATTACATCAGTACCTTAGACATAAGAATAAGAAGTACACCAAACGCAGTGCCGCTAAAAGAAGTCGAGGACAGATCAAAGACAAACGTTCTATTGAGGAACGTCCCGAGATCGTAGATAAGAAGATAAGAGTGGGTGATTGGGAGATAGATACCGTTATCGGTAAAGATCATATCGGTGCTTTGGTCACGATAGTCGATCGACATTCAAAGTTAACACTGATCAAGAAAGTCCCTAGCAAACATGCTCATGAAGTGACCAAAGCGACGCTTGAGCTATTACGTCCTATCAAACAACATACCTTGACCATAACCAGTGATAATGGAAAAGAGTTTGCTTACCACAAGGAGATCTCTAAAGCATTAGAGACAGAGTTCTACTTTGCACATCCTTATCGTTCTTGTGAACGTGGATTGAATGAACATACCAATGGATTGATACGAGAGTATATTCCTAAAGGTACTTACTTTAGTGATATAGATGATCGCTTTATTGTAGAGATACAGAATCATTTGAATAATAGACCAAGAAAAGCATTGGAATATAAAACGCCTGCTGAAGTTTTCTTTGGTAAAATTATTGGAACTTATGATGCAGCTTGATCTACTGGTGCACTTGTTACTTGAATGGGCGAACTAAGTATCAGGTATCACATAGGTATCACTTTTAGAAATGTATAGTTTGTTTAATTTCTTGAAAGCTCGTGTTGTAGGGGTTTGTTAGGGGTGTTTAAAAGTAGTGGTGGAGACCCAGGGATTCGAACCCTGGGAGGTGTTACCCTCGCCGGTTTTCAAGACCGGTACATTCGACCAACTCTGTCAGATCTCCATGTAAGTGTTAACAGTAAAACGGTGGAGGTGCCACCCGGATTTGAACCGGGGATAGCAGCTTTGCAGGCTGCGGCCTTACCACTTGGCGATGGCACCGTCTTTGGTGGTGCCCGGAGCCGGACTTGAACCGGCACAGTGTTACCACCGAGGGATTTTAAGTCCCTTGCGTCTACCAATTTCGCCATCCGGGCATCTGATGCCAAAATACAACGTAAACACTTTGCAAAACGCTTCTAAAAGAGCTATACAAAGTGCCTAATAAATGGAGCGGGAAACGAGGTTCGAACTCGCGACCCCAACCTTGGCAAGGTTGTGCTCTACCGCTGAGCTATTCCCGCACTCCGACGTTGTAGGGCGGAAGTATAGCAAAAAATATAGGGCTTGTAAAGGGTTTTTGTAAAAAATATTAAATTTTTGATCTAACTCATAAAAGAGAATGCGCTTTTCGCTATAATCTCGCTTATTATTAAACTATATAAAGGTATTTCATGCGCAGTGATACTATCAAAAGAGGGTTCGACAAGACACCTCACCGCTCACTATTGAGAGCGACTGGACTTAAAGACGAAGATTTTGACAAGCCGTTCATCGGTGTCGCCAACTCACACATCGACATCATCCCGGGACACTTCTTCCTGCAAGAGTATGGACGCATCGTCAAAGAGGCGATCCGTGAGGCAGGCGGTGTACCGTTCGAGTTCAACACGATCGGTGTCGATGACGGTATCGCTATGGGTCACGACGGTATGCTCTACTCTCTGCCTTCTCGTGAACTGATCGCTGACTCTATCGAGACCGTGATGAACGCGCATAAGCTTGATGCACTGATCTGTATCCCTAACTGTGACAAGATCGTCCCGGGTATGTTGATGGGGGCACTTCGTGTCAACGTACCGACGATCTTTGTCTCGGGTGGTCCGATGCAGGCCGGTCACAAGGCTGACGGTACTCCTATTGACCTTGCGACAGCCTTTGAGGCGGTCGGTGAGCATGCTGAAGGCAACATGACAGACGAAGAGCTCTATGAGATCGAGTGTGAGGCCTGTCCAAGCGGCGGTTCATGTTCGGGTATGTTCACGGCAAACTCTATGAACACTCTCTGTGAAGCGATGGGTGTCGCACTTCCGGGTAACGGTACGGTCCTTGCGATGACTCCTGAGCGTATAGAGATGGTCAAAGTAGCGGCGAAGCGTATCGTCGAGATGGCGAAGAGCGAAGACCCTAAATGGAAGATGCGCAACATCCTGAACGAAGATGCGATCCATAATGCTTTTGTCATCGACATGGCTATGGGCGGTTCGTCCAACACGGTCCTTCACCTTCTTGCGATCGCAAAAGAGGCTGAGGTCGAGTTCGACATCACCAACATCAACAAGATCGGTCAACAGGTCGCACACATTGCGAAGATCTCTCCGTCACTCTCTACGGTCCATATGGACGACATCAACCGTGCAGGTGGTGTCAATGCCGTGATGAAAGAGGTCAGCAAACGTGGTGACGTCTTTCGTGCGGATGTCATGACCGTGACCGGTGAGACACTTGCAGAGCGTATCAAAGATGCCGACATCAAAGACAAGGAGATCATCCACACCAATGAGAACGCCTTCTCTCCTGTCGGCGGTCTCTCTATCCTGTTCGGTAACCTGGCAGAAGAGGGCGCGGTCGTCAAGACAGCGGGTATCGCTCCGGGTATGCGTCAGTTCAAAGGGAGTGCGGTCTGCTTTAACTCCCAGCAGGAGGCGATCGCAGGTATCATGGCGCACAAGGTGAAAGCCGGAGATGTCGTGGTCATCCGTTACGAAGGTCCTAAAGGCGGTCCGGGTATGCAAGAGATGCTGGCACCGACCTCACTTATCATGGGTATGGGTCTGGGTGAGAGCGTCGCACTTATCACAGACGGCCGTTTCTCAGGAGCGACACGTGGTGCAAGTATCGGGCACGTCTCTCCTGAGGCTGCTGAGGGCGGTCTTATCGGTCTTATCGAAGATGGTGATGAGATCGAACTTGATGTAGACAGTCACTTGCTGCAGCTTAATGTCGATGGTGAAGAGATCGAGCGTCGCCGTCTTCACTGGAAGCCTGTCAAGAAAGAGATCCCTTCGAAGTGGTTGAAGCGTTATTCACTGCTGGTCTCAAATGCATCGCATGGTGCCGCATTGAAGACTGAGCTCTAGGCCCTCGTTGAACGTAAACTGAAGGCATGTTCACTTTGTGTGCTGCTTTCAAATGAAGCAGAGCGCTTCATCTTCCTCTCTTAAATCTACTCCATCTATGCTATCTGTTGATAAAAGGTTCTTGACCTAGACCTTGTGACTGAACTCAGGTACGATCTTTTGTAAATTCTCTATTTTATTTTCGGTCATCATAAGTGTCTCTATGTCTTTTTTGAGCTTAGCTATGGGGTATGCTGTCGGGTTGGCGATGAAGATGGAGCTGTACTGTGTCTTCTTCTCACTCTCATCTATGAGCAGCTCTTCGTAGAGCTTCTCTCCGGGGCGCAGGCCGGTGAAGGTGATCTCGATCTCATCCTCTTTGCCGTAGAGCTTGATCATCTGCTGGGCAAGGTCGATGATCTTGACGGGTTCGCCCATGTCCAAGATAAAGAGCTCTCCGCCTCTGGCGATAGAAGCGGCCTGCAAGACCAGCTGGCAGGCCTCGGGGATGAGCATGAAGTAGCGGGTCATCGCTGCATCGGTGACGGTCACCGGGCCCCCGTCTTCGATCTGTCTCTTGAACTTGGGGATGACACTGCCGGAACTGCCGAGGACGTTCCCGAAACGTACGGCGACGATCTCGGTCTCTTGAGCGTCGATGTTTTGGGCATAGAGCTCACCGATACGTTTCGTGGTCCCCATGACGTTGGTCGGACGGACCGCTTTGTCGGTAGAGATGATGACCAGTTTTTGTACTTTATGGGCGATGCTGAGGTCGACGACGTTCTGGGTACCGACGACATTGTTGGTGATGGCGATATCAACATTCTCTTCACATAAAGGGACATGTTTATAAGCTGCCGCATGGATGACGATCTCAACATGGTGCTCCTGAAAGAGTCTCTCAAGACGTTCCCTGTCTGTCACAGAGCATAGGGCGTGACGGGCATCGGGAAACTGTTCAGCGACCTGGTAGAGGTTGAACTCGCTGTTGTCGACAAGGGTCAGTGAGGCAGCCCCAAAACGGTGACACTGTGCGGTGATCTCAGAGCCGATACTCCCGCCGGCTCCGGTGATCATGACATGTTTGCCTTTTATGAACGAGGCGATCACCTCGGTGTCAAGGTCTTGAGGATGGCGTGCGAGAAGGTCCTCGATGGAGAGGTCTTCGAGCTTCTCATGCTGTGAACCGAGCAGTTTGGCCCGTTTGACCTCTTTGATACCGGCGTCTTTGAGGCGTTGAAAGAGTGCTTTAAGCTCAGCTTGAGGCAGCTCTGCGGTCAAGATAGCGGCGGTAGCATTGAGTCTCTCTATCTCTGTCTCAAGAACATCAAGGCCATAGACTCTGACGTTGTGGATATAGGTGTTGACCGCACCCTCGTTCTCTGGCAACACGGCGAAGGTAGCGACCGGAAAGTAGTCAAGCTCCCCGTTAAGGGCACTCTTGATGATGGTCGCCGACTTGCTGTTGATGCCAAGGATGATGGTCGGTCTCAGTGTGTTGTGCTGGTTGTGCTCAAGTAGAAGACGTTTGGCGATACGCAGCATCCCGATGAGTGCGAGAGAGAGAAAGAAGTCGATGATGATGACACTGCGTGGAAAAGGTGTCAACAGATCATTGAAGAGGTAGAGGACGATGCCAAAGAGGGTATAGGCCAGTATGTGGGCCTTGACGATGCTCTTGGTCTCGGTGAAGCCAAAAAATCTCCAGATGATGTTGTAGGTCTTAAAGAGTGAGAGGGCGGAGACCTTGAAAAGGAGCAAGAGGAGAAAGATGGTGGCGAAGTTCTCCAGAAAACGCGATGGGATCTCGAAATTAAAACGCAAGAGATAGGCGAGATAGAGAGAGATTAGAGAGAGAAAGATATCTGAAAAGAGAAAAAAGAGTATACGTTTCAAAGCAGTCGGGCGTAAGAGCTGGTTCATAGGAGTGTCGCCTTGATGATACCACTCACCCGTCGTACATCCTCTTGTGTCATGTCCGTCCCGCTTGGAAGACAGAGTCCCTCTTCAAAGAGCTTCTCAGAGATACCGGAGGTAAGGGAGAGTGATTCTTTGAAAAGAGGCTGTTGATGCATCGGTTTCCAGAGGGGACGGCTCTCGATATTGGCCGCTTCCAAGGCCTTTTGTACCTTTTGGTAGGGTGTCTTCTCCAATGTGAGTGTCGTGAGCCAGCGGTTTCCGCTGCTTTGAGGAAGTTCCGGCATGAAGCTGATCTCTTCGACATCCTGCAAGGCCTCTTGATACCATGCAAAGACCTGACGTGCCTGAGCGACGCGTTCATCCAGGACCTCCATCTGTGCCACACCGATAGCCGCGATGATGTTACTCATGCGGTAGTTGTAACCATATTCGGTATGTTCATAGTAAGGTGCTTCGTCTTTGGCCTGTGTGGCGTAGAAACGTGCTTTGTCGATCCACGCTTTGTCATGAGAGACCAGCATACCGCCGCCGGAGGTGGTCAGGAGCTTGTTCCCGTTAAAAGAGTAGATGCCAAAGTCTCCGAAACTGCCGCTCGGCTGTCCGTTAAAGGTCGCACCCAGGCTCTCGGCAGCGTCTTCTATGAGGTAGATCTCTTGTTCACGACAGACTTTGACGATACTCTCGATATCGGCCATCTGACCGTAGAGGTGGGTCAAGATGAGGGCTTTTGGCTTCTTGGGTGCGGTTAAGATCGCCTGACGTAGCAGCTCGGGGTCCAGGTTCCAGCTCTTGGTGTCAGAGTCGATGAAGTAGGGTGTAGCCTGCTGATAGAGGATAGGTGCGACAGAACCGATAAAGGTAAAGCTGGAGGCGAGGACAATGTCATCTCTGCCAATACCGAGCACACGAAGTGCAAGATGGATAGCAGCGGTACCGCTGGTGGTCGCCAGGGCGTAAGATGTCCCTGTGGCCTCTTGTATCGCAGTTTCGAAACACTCTAAAAAAGGTCCGATGGGTGCGATGTAGTTACTCTCGAATGCCTTTGCGATATAGCCCTGTTCCTTACCGCTCATATGGGGTGGGGAGAGAAAGAGGCGTCGGCTCATGAGCGTTCCTTTTTGATGCGCGCAGGTGTCCCTGCTGCCATGACACTGTCAGGAAGGTCCTCGATGACGGTCGACCCTGCAGCGATGACAGTGTCACTGCCGATGGTGATGTTCTGGATGACACTGCTGCCTATGCCGATATGGGTCAGTGTCTTGACAGTGACATTCCCGCCGAGTGCGACATGGGGACTGAGGTGTACGAAGGCTGCGATACGACACTCATGCTCGACACAGCTGTGGGTGTTGATGATACTTGCTGTACCGATGGTCGCTTCGGCATTGATCACGCAAAGGGGCATGACGACACTTCCTTCGCCGATAGTGACGCTGTCTGCGATGACTGCGGTGGGATGGATAAGTGTTGCGATCGGAGTCTCTGTCTCTTTGACTCGCTGATAGACCTTTTGTCTGGCACTGTTGTTACCGATACCAAGAGCTACAGGTGTATCGGGATAGTGTTCACGAAAGTGCTTAAAGCTCATGGCAGTCTCTGATGTACGGTCATCGATCCAGAGGATATGCTCATAGCCTGAATCGAGAGCGATCTGTCTGAGGACCTTACCGTGGCCACTCTCTCCGTAGATAGCGATATATTTAGTTCGAGCCATTAAACTTCTCCACAGTAGCATGTCCATCTTGTGTGATGTCAGCGCGCTTGACGATCTTCTGGAGTGTCATAAGGACGATCTTGAGGTCAAGTGCAAGTGACAGATGTTCAACATAGTATACATCATAGGCAAACTTTTTTTTCCAACTGATGCTGTTTCTGCCGTTGACTTGTGCCCACCCGGTGATACCGGGTCTGATAAGGTGACGTTTCTGCTGCTCTTTGGTGTAGAGGGGCAGGTACTCTGGCAGCAGAGGTCGTGGTCCGATAAAGCTCATCTCCCCTTTGAGGATGTTAAAGAGCTGAGGAAGCTCGTCGAGACTGAGTGAGCGGATCACTCTGCCTATACCTTCGAGTCGCTGTGCGTCAGGTAGGAGATGGCCCTCCTTGTCTCTTTTGTCGTTCATGGTACGGAACTTGTAGATCTTAAAGAGCTTGCCGTTTAAGCCGGGACGTGCCTGTCTAAAGAGGATCGGCCTACCGATGTCGAGTCTGATAAGCAGAGCAGTGATCAGCATGATGGGTGAGAGGAGTATGAGCAGAAGCAGTGCTGCAAACCGGTCGAACAGGGGTTTGAACAGACGTGCATACATACTCTAGATCTTTACGCGATAGATCTTGGTCTGAGGCGTGAGGATGACAGGCTCAAAAAGTGCATGGTCATAGTTCTCAAAGACGAACATCTGGATGTAGGTCGAACTGAGATATTCGTTGTCGAGGATGATGAAGCGTTGAAAAGACTCCAGGTAGATGACCGAGATACGAGACATCGGTGTGATGGTCTGTCGGTTGACCAGCAGTTTTCCCTGCTTGTTGTAGCCCACTTTGATAAACTCGCCTAGAGGTACTTTCTGTGATCCGATCTGTACAGCCCCCTCGTTCTTGAGCAGGGCGATACCGTTTCCGAACTGTATGGTGTTGCCACTGTCTCTGAAGCGCTGTGTCGAGTAGAGGAACGGCTGGGAGAGGGGAGCTCCCGTCTCCAGATCGATGTTGGAGAAGACCTTGACCGTAGGGAGGATGTCAAGCATACGCATCGGCAGATAAAGATAGACGTCACGTGTCTTGGCCGGAAGAGCGACATCACCGTAGCGTAGGTTCTCAAGATAGCTGCCGACATCGATCTGGTCAGGTTCACCGTTCTTGAAGAGGGTGTCTGCGACCACTTTATAGTCAGAGCTGACATAGGTCTCTATGGCGATACGTGAAAGTCGTGCCGCCTCCTGTTGTGAAGGGGTCAGCAGGATCTCAGAGGCGATGAAGTTGTCATGGTTGTGTTTACCGCCGTCTATGAGGGTGTTCTTCTTACCGTAGTACCAGAGCGGATAGCCGTAGTCCCACCAGGTGATGATGTAGTCCTTCTCACTGCCGATCTTGGAGAGATCATCAAGTGCAGCCACTTCAGGTGTGGTAAATACGGTCGGGACTTTATAGCCCTTGATATGGGTGATGTTAGGGTAGATGATACCTGCACTCAAGATCGCGACAAGTGCGATACGGGCCGAAAGGGTCTGCATATAACGTGAGGCGAAGTAGAAGAGGTAGACGACACTGATGGCAGCGACAGGGACAGCATAGACCGTAAAGCGCAGACCGCCCCAAAGTGAGAAGATACCGATACCGATAAGCGGCAGGGCCAGGATGAAACCGCGATGGCGGATCACCAGGAGGATGTAGCCTGCCAGTGCCAGGATGACACCCAGTGATGAGCCGATGATACGGTTGGCCATGGTCTCAAAAGGGATCCGTCCCGCTTCACGGACGGTCTGAGCGACCTCATAGAACTTCAGGCCTCCGCTCTCATCGACACCACGGTAGAAGTAGGTCGAGAACTTGGCCCAGACAAGATGAAAGACATTGCCTGTGTAGAGGAAGAGGATGACGACTGCCAGTGCGGCCAGTGCCAGCTTGGAGCGCTCGAACTGGGTACGTGAGAAGAGCAGGTAGAGTGCGATGATGAGGAAGAACTTGACCCAGACAGCGATACCCATCAGTGCGATCGCGATGAGGATCGTCGACTCATAGGTGAAGTTCTCATCACGGTGAAAGAGGAACATGTAGCCCATGTAGAGCAGACCCATCGCGTAGATCAGTGAGAGTCCTGAGTCATAGAGGAAGGGATAGATCATGATGGTCAATGAAGAGAGCAGCATGAAGTGGCGTCTCTCTGTCTCGAGTGTCCCCAACAGAAAGTAGAGGATGAACATCGGCATCATCGCAGAGAACATGTCTGTGTCATAGTAACCGGTCATGGTCCGGTTGTAGTAGCTCCAGGCGATCGAACCGATGAGCGCGGCAAAGAAGCCGAACATCGCTGAGCCGTAGAGACGGCCGATCAGGATGATGGGGATCACCACTAGACTGGAGATGACCGATGGCATATAGAGCATGATCGTGTCAAGAGAGAAGGGAGTGATCTTGGCGAAGATGACGGTAAAGAAGATGACACCTGAGGAGAGCCAGTCCGGCAGACGCGGGTTGTACTGGTGGAGTCCTTCAAGTGCTTTTTGTGATGCACTTCCGAAGTAGTAACCGTCATTGGTGTTGATCATGAGCTGGCCGTTCCAGTGGAAGGCTTCGATGTCACCCATCTGCCAGACCCATATCATACGGATGGCAAAGGAGAAGAGGTAGGCGATGGCCATGAAGATGATGGCGCTCTTTAACTGGTTGTTACCGAGGTCTATTTTTTGCATGGTTGTCTTGAGCCTTTATAAGTGCTGATTCAAAAAGTGTGCTGATCACAGGCATACTGAAATGTCGTTCGACATAGGTCCGCCCATTGGTGCCCATCGTTTTTTGTGTTTCTTTGGTGGCATTATATACTGTTCGTACTGCATTTACAATCTCATCGACATCGTCAGGGGGGACAGTGAGACCGGCGTCTGCTGTTTTGATGGGGTTGTCATCGATGTTGGTCGCAAAAAGTGTGGGCCTTTGTGCTGCCATATAGTCAAAGAGCTTGTTCATGCTCATGCCAAAACGGTAAAGCGGGATGTCCTTGAGCGCGACAAAGAGGAGGTCGGCCTCCTGCAGGAGTGCAGGGAGTTCGCTCTTGGGCAGCGGCTTCAAGAAAGTGACGTTTTTCACTCCCTTTGCGGCCTCTTTCAGCGCCTGACGTTCCGGGCCGTCACCCACCAGCGTGATCATGATCTCCGGGGTCTCCTGCAGTCGTGCAGCTGCATCGATGAGCGGCTGAAGGTCGTTTGCCTTTCCCAGTGTCCCGGTGTAGAGGAGGTTGAACTTCTCACTGTCGAGGTGGTGTGTCGGTCGGGGCTGTTCGAACTTACTGAGGTCGACACCGTTAGAGACCCAGAATATCTTCTGTCTGTCGATACCAAACTGCTCTATATGGGCATCGGCTTTGGGCAGGAGGGTGATGATGGCATCTGCCTTACGGTAGAGAAAAGGTTCCAGCCACCCTAAAAGCAGTACGAAGGGGTGATGTTTTGAGACACCCAGGTCGATGAGGGTCTGTGGCCAGATGTCGCGTACCTCCATCACAAATGGTGTGTCAAAGTAACGGGCAAGACGGTAGGCACCGAAGACGGCAAAGAGATGGACCGAAGAGCCGACGATGATGTCGGGTCGCGGTATCTTAAGGCTCTTGAGCTGACGCAGTCTCCAGGTGAACTCCAGCATGTTGCGTACACGGCCTATACCGTTGCCACTGTAGGGAGTGGTCTTGACCCAGATGAAGTCTATGCCGTCGATGCTCTCTTGCAGAAGGGTGCTGGCCTCAGGATAGTGCTTCATCTCATGGTGGCTCGAGTAGTGGATGCTCGCTGCGATGATGGTGACCTGATGGCCTTTGGCGACCAGAGCACGGGCGATGTCGTAATGGCGTGTCCCGCCTGCCTGGTCGGGGGTCAGAGCGTAGTGGTTGATGAGCCAGATCTTCATGGCAGCAGCCTCTTGTAGAGGGCAGTGAGCTTCTGCTCTTCGCTTTGCCAGTTGTAGTGTCGGCGTACTGCGGCTTTGCCCCTTTCTCCCATGACTCTGGCCTTTTCAGGCTCTTGTAGGAGTGTGGCGATCGCCTGGGTGATGGCCGGGACATCCAGCGGATCGACACAGAGTCCGGCCCCGTTCTCTTCGACAAAAGTACGGTAGAGCGGAAAGTCGGAGGCGATGACCGCCAGCCCGGCTCCCATATACTCGAACATCTTGACAGGATAGGCCTCTACATAGCTGGGTGTGGGGTGCAATGTCACCATACCGGCGATGGAGGACTTAAGGAGCTCTTGTACACCCGCTCTGTCGACAAAGCCTCTAAAGTCGACCTTCTCCCACCCTTTGAGCGCGCGGATCTCTGCTTCAAAGTGCGGGTCAAAGAACTTTCCGGCGATGATCAGTGTGACATCGAGCTCCGTGACGGCTTGGATCAGCTCTCTGATGCCCCGTGTCTCATAGAGCAGGCCGATGTAACAGATGGTCGGTCTCTCAAAACGGGGTTGGATCTCGATAAGCTCGTCGAGCATCGGAAAGTTGTTGATCGCTGTGGCTGTGATGCCGTAGTCACTGAACTTCTTCTGGATGATGGGTGTCGCCGTGACGACATGGTCGTACTGTCTGAGTGCCTGTGCTTCCCATCTGCCGATGAGGTAGGAGAGGGGAGGTTTGAGCAGGGTGGGGATGTAGTGTTTGGCTCTGATCTGTTTGGGGAGGTCCTCATGGGCATCGAAGACCACTTTCTTGCCCAGCTTCTTGAGCTTAAGACCGACAGGTATCAGCTCGGGATCATGAAGATGGTAGAGGTCACTCTCCAGGCTCCTGGCCTTCTCAAACACCTTTTGTGTCGTCTTCG
>Ga0256843_1002759_pt1 | contig 12626 bp, 14 predicted proteins | sample AlvinellametaG_FD_191572 | JGI IMG/M metagenome (GOLD analysis project Ga0256843, IMG submission 191572) | Pompeii worm associated microbial communities from hydrothermal vent at the East Pacific Rise, Pacific Ocean - Alvinella | ecosystem: Host-associated > Annelida > Integument > Unclassified ... | reverse complement strand
CTCGGTATCGGTTTTTTTCTCGCCTCTTCAAAATATCCGAGTCTGCTGAGCTCTTCTTTTAGCTGTTCATAAGCCTTCTGTAATGCGCCGATACCGCTTGGTTCTATACTCTGTGCGATTATTTTATATTCTCCTCTTGGGACATACACGCTAAGCGCCCCGTAAACATAAACCTTTTCTCCCTCTGTGAGTTTAAATTTCATTTTTGCAAGATTGCTTCTCCACATTGCACAGTTTATGGATGAGCTTTCATCTTTGAGTGTAAAATAAAGATGTCCGGACGAATGATACACAACCTTGCTGACTTCCCCCTCGACAAGCACTATTTCAAAATGCGATTCAACTATGCTTTTTATCTGATTGTTAAGCTGCGTTACACTAATCGGTGTCAAACTATTTTCCTTTTAATCCTCGGTGAAATTTTTACAAGAATATCGTATGTGATGGTATCGAAATTTTTTACAAATTCTTTTACGTCGTCAAACACCACAACCTCTTTTTCAAAACGGCCTTTTAAAATCATCGAATCCATTGATATTTTCCCGATAGCTACGGCGTCTTTTAACCTGCATCCGTTTTTAAAATAAGGCAGTCCGTCACCGTATCCTACATCAACGGTCGTAACCTCAATATCCTCTTCACTCATATACGTCTTGTTGTATCCGCATCCCCAGCCGCTTTTTAAGACTCTGTTTGAAAGCACGTTTGCTCTTAGCTCCATTACGGGTTTATACCCCTCCATTCCTCCGTAAAGAGCGATCCCGGGTCTTACGTAATCGAAAGTATCGGGGAGTTTCTCAAGAGCGTATGAATTGGAAATGTGAAAATAAGGGCGTTTTATTGAATGTCCGGAACAAAATTCCTCAACCCTTTTTTTAATCTCTTTGAATCTTTCATATTGTATAAACAGATCGTTAGCAGTCTCGTCGGCACAGCAGAAGTGAGTAAAAACGCCTCTTAATTCAAACTCTTTTTGCCTGATGATCTCAAGCGCTTCATCAAGTTCTTCTATTAAAATACCGTTCCTGTGCATTCCCGTATCTATTTTAAGATGAATATATGGATGGCGGTTTTTTTTAAGCTGTTTGAGAGAGTTTATACAGTATGAAAAATTCTTAGCCCCTCTTCCGGTATGAGGAAAAAACACTATTATTTCCTCAAAAAGAGGTTTGACTATTTCGGCTTCGTCGATATTTTTTACGCATACTTTTGTAATACCCCACTCTTTTAACATTTTTGAAAACGAAATAATTCCGTGACCGTATGCGTTGTCTTTGATTACCGCAAGAATATTCGGGTTTATTTTGGAGATTTTGTTTAGGTTGTCAAAAAGATTTTGTTTGTGGAGGTATATGATAGCCATATCAAGCCTTTGGTTATGGGGCAAAACCCCAAAGAGGGTTATTATTTGCTTTTAAGAGGTTTAATAACTTCGAATGGGTTTTCGATTACTCTGTGTCTGTCAACTACGTAAGGGATTAATGCCACCTGTCTTGCTCTTTTGATTGCTTTAGTCACCATATCCTGGTGTTTTTTACAAGTACCAGTAAGTCTTCTTGGCATAATTTTATATCTTTCAGATAGTGAATATTTAATTAAATCTAAATCTTTGTATCCGATGAAATCTACTTTCATTTCGCAGTATTTACATCTTTTTTTTCCGTATTTTTTCTTTGGATCAGCTGCCATGTTTTATCCTTTAAAATGGTATTTCTTCGTCATCTATGTCGATTGACGGTATTGAATTGTTGTTTTGCTGTGTTGGTTGTTGCATCTGAGGCTGTGGCTGTGGCGCCGGCTGTTGATAACTGTTTGTCTGATTATATCCGCCGCTCATCTCATCACCACTGTTTTTACTTTCCATAAACTGCACTTTTTCTGCAACTATAGAGTGTTTGCTGCGCTTTTGTCCAGACTGGTCAACCCACTGGTCAAGCACAAGTCTGCCCTCGATAAGGACTTTTCTTCCTTTTCTGAGGTACTGGTTTGCTATTTCCGCGCTTCTACCGAATACTGTAATGTCTATAAACATTACTTCCTGTTTATTTTCACCGGTCATTGTATCTTTATAAGTTCTGTTGGTAGCTAAGCCGAATTTGGCAATAGCTGTTCCCGTAGGTGTATACTTCAACTCAACATCACGAGTCAGGTTGCCTACGAGAATAACTTTATTATACATTTTTTACCATCTCTTCCCAGCGTTTAATTTCTTTTTTGTTTTCATATTTAACAGTCATGAATCTTAATAGATCTTCGTTGTATCTCATTTGTCTTTCAAGCTCAAGTACTGTGCTTGCAGGTGCTTTGTAATAAACTATATAGTAATCACCTCTTTCAAATTTAGCAATCGGATATGCAAGTTCTCTTACACCGATTTTGTCAAGTGCCGCTACTTCACCACCGTTTTCTTTAATAACGTTTTGGATGTTTTCTACGTTTTTAGCCTTTTCTTCGTCTGTAAGTGTAGGCTTTAAGATAAACATCGTTTCATAATGTCTTAAGCTCATAAATTCTCCTTCTGGCTTTTTAGCCCCTGCTTTTTGGAGCAAGGAGGCGTTTTTTAAATTTTGAGGCGTAATTATACAATAATTTTATTAAAAAAACAAATCCCCCTAATTTCATGATATATGTTATAATTACGCCAAAAAAGGATACATTATGTCTAAAAAAAGAGTTGCGATAAATGGTCTTGGCAGAATCGGTAAAATGGTTTTATGGCATTATGTAACAACAAAACCTGAAAATATCGAAATCGTAGTGGCTAACGGAGGAAGCGGAACTCCGGAAGATCTTGCATATATGCTTAAATTCGACTCGGTACACGGAAAGTTCCCTGCAAGTGTAGAATATACCGATACTTCATTAATAGTAGACGGCAATGAAATTGCAATAGTTAGCGAAAGAGATCCTGAAAAGCTCCCTTGGAAAGAGATGAATATCGATATCGTTCTTGAAGCTACAGGTAAATTCGTAAAAAGGGACGACGCCGCTAAACACATTACAGCCGGTGCAAAAAAAGTAATTATAACAGCTCCTGGAAAAGGTGTTGATAAAACTATCGTACTTGGTGTAAACCACGACGAATACGACCCTGCTAACCATCATGTGATTTCTAACGCATCTTGTACGACAAACTCACTTGCGCCAGCAATGAAAGTTCTTGAAGAGGTTTTCGGAGTTGAAAGCGCACTTATTACTACAGTTCACTCTTACACTTCAAGCCAGGTTACAATCGACAGAAAAAAACCGGGCAAACACAGAAGAGGTAGAGCTGCGGCTATTAATATCATCCCGACAACCACAGGTGCAGCAAAAGCCACTACCGAAGTAATACCTGCACTTAAAGGTAAAATGAACGCAATGGCTCTAAGAGTTCCGACACCGGACGGTGCTGTTACGGATATTTCTGTAGTTCTTAAAAAAGAAGCAAGTGCGGAAGAAATCAACAAAGCGTTTGAAGATTACGCAAACAATCAGCTTAAAGGCGTACTTGAAATTACATACGACGAAGTGGTTTCAAGCGATATTTTAGGAAATCCTCATTCAAGCATAATCGACGGACTTTCAACAATGGTTGTAGACGGAAACAAAGCTAAAATCCTTGCATGGTACGATAACGAATTCGGATATGCAAGAAGAGTATTGGAACTTGCTCAGCTTGTAGCGGAAAAACTATAATAAAACTTTAAGATAATGAGGGTTGAGAAACCCTCAAACTCTATTTTTCACTTTTCAAGATTTTATTTATATACCCTGTGCTTACACCTAAGTATCTTGCGATTTCGGTATATTTGTATCCGGCTTCCTTGGCTGCGGTAATTGCATCTTTTTTCTCATCGAACTCTTCAAAGAAATCGCTTATTTTTTTACGTATCACTTTAAGTTCGCCGTCAACCTTAACGATTCTCGGTTCGTTGTAGATTTCTTCAAGCTCGAATTTCTCAAGAGGTTTACTCAGCCATTCTATATATTCTTCAAGAGGTTTTTGGAAAATCATACTTCCTTCAATAATTTCGTTGAATTTATTTTTTTTAAGTCTGAGAGCAAGAGACTGATACTCATAATCTTTAATATCATCCACAAGTCCCAAGGCCAAAGCGTTTCTTTCGATGTATTTTATAACCTTCCAGCTGTGGTTGTCGTCAAACATCATATAACTCTCAAACCTGCCTTTCCACAAGTGCCCCATTCTTCCTGTTTTATAGTTGTACCAAGCCGCATATGCGGAATTTAAAAACCTCATCGCTTCACTGAGATTCGGAAGAGACGTTTCAAGCAGGATATGATAGTGGTTCGGAAGTATTGTAAATGCGTGAAATGTCACCTTGTAATCATATTTGGTTTTAAGCATAAGTTCCATAAATTTGAAAAAATCCTCTTTTTCGTTAAAAATTTCAGCCCCGTTTACCCCTCTGTTTACGATATGGTAAAACCCGGGATCGTTCACTCTCGGTTTTCTTGCCATTTTTACTCCTTGATTAAAATGGCCTGACACTTTTTCATCTCAGTGCCAGACACTTGATAAAGAAATTATAACATATTATCATTCTTTGGTACAATACTGAATCACGTTTCAGCAAAACAAAGGATCACCATGCACTCGATAGTAAAAGATTTTAACTTAAAACTCCTTGGAATCAACCTGGTTACGAGCTTTTTACTGTTACTTTACACTTATTTCACCTCGCCTGAAGAATTTTTAAACACGGCACTTGAACATCTTATTATCGCAATCGTAATTCAGCTTTCGGCATATTATCTGTTAAAACACTATGTAATCAAACCTATACAGGAGTATATTTTAATCTCTAAAGAGTTAAGCGAAGGGGACGGTGATCTTACAAAACAGATACATATCAAACAAAACAACGAAATTAAAGAAGCCGCCGAATACATAAACAGTTTTATTTCAAACGTAAGAAACGTAATAATAGACATCCAAAAAACAAGCGGTATGGTGTTTCAAAATTCCGAAGAACTGCACAAAATAGTAAACCAGCTAAAAGAAACAATAAGCCAAACCGATCTGGAAGCCGGAGAAATATCAAAAATCTCAAGCGCACTTTGCATGCATCTGCAACAAACTGAACTTTCGGTAAATTCAACCGCAAAAACACTTATTCAAACCGCACAATTTTTAGAAGAATTCAGCAGCACACTTATAAAAACAACAAAAGAAATAACAACCATTAATTCAAAAGAGCAGGAACTCACATCCCTGCTTGAGAGTCTAAACCGTCAGACTGACGAAATAAAAAACGTACTGCAGATTATTTCATCAATCACGGAACAGACAGAACTTCTGGCGTTAAACGCAGCTATTGAAGCGGCAAGGGCGGGTGAACACGGTAGAGGGTTTGCCGTTGTCGCCGATGAAGTAAGAAAACTTGCCGAAGAAAGCGCCAATTCGTTAGTAAACATAGAACACATCATAAAAAACATCACCCAGACAATTACATCAACATCATCTCAGATAAGCAAAAACTCGGAAAAAATGAGCAGCCTTGCTTCCCATACCAATGAAATCACAAAACAGTTAAACCATATTCTTGAAATGAACAAAGAAAACATAACGTTTGCAAAAGAAGCAACCGAGCACGTACAAATTATGACCGACAAAGCAAAAGAATTAAACACTCATACTTCAGCACTTACCGATATTTCATCCAAAAACGTATCTATAGCAAACGCTATCACAAAAATTACACAGGCTCTTCAAGAGGCGTTTATTAAACTGAAAAAAGAGGTTTCAAGATTCAAAGTGTAAACACGCAAACTGATACTCACAGTATTTACACTTATCTTTCTCTTCCGCTCTTTTTGTAAAATATTCCAGTGCATCAATTTTTTCTTCAAGTTTTTTAATATCCGGATCAACTTTTATCAGTTTTACATTATATATATCCCAAAAATAAACCTCCGAATCCGGCATAAGATACTTATAAAATTCAGCCTGGGTCAGGTCTTTTAAATAGTCCTGTTTGCTTGAGGTTTTATAATCGTAAATTCTGTTTTCTATAACCCTGTCCGCCCTTGCCTGAAGAGTGAAGGATTTATATTTTTTTGAAGGCAGGTTTATTTCACTGTAAACTTTTGAAGTAAGTTCTTCAAAATCCCTGAACGCAAATTCCCTTATTTTGTCCTCCCATTGGGATTTGATTTCAAAATACTCTTTTTTACCTGCGTCTTTTAAAAGATAATTCATTATCGAATCAAAATACTCTTCTTTTGTGGAAGGTACGTTTCTTAGCACTTCCTGCAAAGCTGTGTGAAGTTTTGAGCCGAAATACTCCCTTTCATCTTCGTTTCTGATTTTTAACACATATGAAAAATAGTATTTCATAGGACACTCGCTGAGTGTTTTGAGTTTAGTAGGCGTAAGTACATCAGGCTTTTCAAAACTCTCATTGTATTCATAAAACTTCGGTATTTTGGTTTTATAAACGCTCTGGGAATAATATTCGTCCCTGTTTTGCCCGTGAGTCAGTCCAAGCTCGTACAAAAACCTGCTCGGCTCTTTTTCTTCATTTTTAACATACGCGATTTTGGCATGTTTTGCGTTTAAAAGAATATTGTAGTAGTAATTTTTCTGGAGTGATTCTTTATCGGCTCTTGTGGGAAGGGATGATTTTTTCCTGATTACGGAATTTAAAAAATAATCCTTATCGCTTACATTCGGAACATAATCGTCATTGAAATCAGTAATAATCACACCTTCATACTCCATCCCCCTGCTCTCAAGAACCCCCATAACGGTCACTTTCCCGCCTCTTACGTCATCAAACGTCAGGTTTTTGAAACGTTCAAGCAGAAAATGCAAAATCTCTTCTTTCGAATATCCCTCAAGCTCTTTGAGTTTTGAAATTTTATAAATTTCTTCATCAAGCAGTTTTCTCTCTTTCATAGACGCATGTTTAAGTACGAAATCCAAAACCCCGTTTAGATCTTTTATCTTTTCGAATTCATCTATTTTATCCTTGGCTTTCATATAAGAGACCGGATCTTTCTCGCTGATATACCTAAACACGGCTTCAAGCGTTATATAGATATTAGAATTTACAAAACTCTCACCCATTGCAAAGTTCAGGTTGTTGTGTCTGTCCATCAGCTTTAAATATTCACTGAAACACTCATCAGGCAGAATAACCGCGATTTTTTCCGGAGCAATACCCTTTTGTATAAACTCTTCAATAGAGGCGAATACGAAATTCGCTTCGTTTATTTTGCTTGAAAAATGCTCCACTTCCACGTTTATTTCTTTTTTAAGTTCTTTATATTCCAATACCTTAGATCTTTTCAGATCATACCTGTATTCGCCTTCTTTAAAATCCCCGAACATTTTTGATACAAGTTTTTTGTTATATGGCGTAACCCTGAAAAACACTTCCACATCCACGGGAATGTTTTTGATAATTTCAAGATCGAATTTCGGCAGGTATCCGCTTAGGTGTATCTGAACTTTTTCTATTTCGTTAAAAAAGTTTTCGTTTACGGAGTATTCGTCAATCGTAGTTTTGTCATACAGGCCGTTTTGGCTCAGAAGGCTTTTGTACTCTTCATACAGTTTTTTTAAAACTTCAAGATGCTCGGCATATTCAAGATAGGTATCGGCAATTTCTATATCTTCTATTTTTACTTTTTCCAGATAGACTTCATTGAAAAATGAAAGGACAAATTCGCTGTTTTTAAAAAAACTCAAAAAATCTTCCTTAAGCCCCAGATCTTTTACATCTATCTTTTTAAGAGCCTTGAATAAAAAAAGTTTTTTAAGATCAGAATCTATTAAAGAACGCCCCTTAACCACAATCGTTTTATCCAGAAATTCGCCGATTGTGATCAGTTTAGGCAAAAAGCTGTTATTTTGAGAATTTATAAACTCCCTTATTTCCCTTTTTGTACTGAAAACTTTTAATATCATATTTTCTCCACCCTTATAACTTTTGAACCGTTTAAAATCACCCTGACCCTGTCGCCTTTTTGTATATCCACACCTCTTACGTACACCACTATATCTCTTCCGTCTTCAAGTTTTATAAAAAGCTCCTCACCGTTAGCTTTGTCAAGTTCAGCTCCGGCATATGCTCCCCCAAGTCCACCAAGCAGCGTCGCAAGCACGTTTCCTTTACCTTTACCGAACAGACTTCCAAGAACAGTACCCGTCATTACACCTGCGCTTACACCATCACCTTCGCCTTTTAAAACCACCTTTTTAACGCTCTCAACCACACCTATTTTATATGTGTACACATATCCGGCTTCGTTTATTGAAACTTCGTTAGAATTGTACATTTTCGCACATCCGCTGAACAAAACCAAAACAGCAATAAACAGCAACCCTCTCATATATGTCCTTTTTTTAGTTATTATACATTATTATATACGTTTTCACTTAATTTTAACCCATTTGAGGTATTATAAAAGAAAAAAAAGAGGATGTTATGCAGATACTCCAGGATATCAAAAAAGAAGTTTCAAAAGTAATAATCGGCCACGAACACCTTATCGACTCTATGCTTATAGCCCTAATAACAGGCGGACACCTGCTGCTTGAGGGGGTACCGGGAATTGCAAAAACAAAAAGCGTGCTTACACTCGCAAAAACAATCGGCCTTGATTTTAAAAGGGTTCAGTTTACACCGGACCTTCTTCCGAGCGACATTACAGGCATTGAAATATACAATCCGAAAACAAACGAATTTGAAATTAAAAAAGGACCTGTTTTTACAAACCTTCTTCTTGCGGATGAAATCAACAGAGCCCCCGCAAAAGTCCAAAGCGCCCTTTTGGAAGTAATGCAGGAGATGCAGGTGACCATTGCAAACGAAACATTCAGACTAAACCCTCCTTTTTTGGTTATAGCCACACAAAACCCTATTGAGCAAGAAGGAACATACCCTCTTCCGGAAGCTCAGCTTGACAGGTTTATTATGAAAGTAAACGTAACATACAACACACTCGAAGAAGAAATTTTGATAGTAAAATCCCAAAACGCCGCAGAAGTAAAACAGGTTGCGACAAAAGAAGACATCCTCAAACTGCAAAAAGAACTTCAAAACGTGCATATGGACGAAGAGCTTTTAAAATATATAGCAAAAATCACTCACGCAACGAGAAATCCTAAAGAATACGGCATTAAAACTGCCGAATACATAGAATACGGTGTAAGCCCGAGGGCCACAATCGCAATGTATAAATGTTCCAAAGCCTATGCAATGCTGCAAAACAAAGACTACGTAACACCTCTTGACATCATCAAAGTGGCACACGACATACTAAGACACAGAATTATTTTAAACTACAAAGCGGAAATAGACGAAATAGACGTCGATACGGTTATAAACGACGTTATAAAGGCAATCGACATACCATGAAAACAAATGCGATTATTATCAAAACCAAAAAAAGAATATTCGGCTCCCTTCTTGGCAGAAACCTGTCCAGGTTTAAAGGAAACGGGCTTGATTTTAAAGAGTTCCGGGAATATAACTTCGGCGAAGACGCAAAAAAAATAGACTGGAAAGTTTCCGCCAAAATAAATAAACCGCTTGTCAAAGAATACGACGAAGAAAGAGAGCTTAGAATCATCATAGCGGTTTTAAAAAGCGGAAGCCTCTATTTTGGTAGCAGAAAACTAAAAAGCGAACTTGTCGCTGAAATAATATCCATGCTGGGGCTCTCGGCCCTTGCGGAAGACAACAAAATAGAATGCATCTTTTTAGGCAAAAACAAAAAAATATTCAAACCGACCAAAAACAAAAAAAGCATATACGCACACGTGGACTACGCCCTTAAAACAGACTATTTAAAAGAAGACTATACACAAGAAGACATCGATTTTCTTAACAGTTTCAAAAAGTCCCTTCTTTTTATTATAGGGGATTTTTTCAAGCCTGTTAACCTTTATACGCTCAAACACGAAACATACGTTATAAATGTAAGGGACGAATTTGAAGAGAACCCTAAATTCAGCGGATATACCGAGGTTGTAGATCCTGTGAGTTTCAATACGGTAAATGTAAATTTCAATAAAACGGCCATTAAAAAGCTAAAAAAACACATCTCAAAAACCGATACGGAACTTCAGACACAGTGTAAAAAACACAAAATCCCGTATACAAAGATCTACACACACGAAGATCCGATATACAAACTAATAAAGCTGGTAAGGTAAAAAATGGATTTGGCGAGTCAGTTAAGGGATATCAAACCGAACGTGCAAATTACGGATTACTGGTTTTACATAGCCGTCACAGCCGGTATAATCCTGTTTTTGGTTGTTATGTATTTGATTTACAGATTTATGAAAAAGAAAAAACCGAACCCTTACCTCTTGAAACTGAAAAATCTTGATTTTTCTGATTCCAAAAAAACAGCTTACGAATTCAGCGAATATGCGAAATTCTTTGTAAACGATACCAATGAATCATTTTATAACGAAATTGTAAAAGAACTTGAGAAATACAAATACAGACCCGTTGTCGACCCACTCTCAAAAGAAACAAAAGAAAAAATAAAAAAATTTATTTCGGAGTTAAAATGAGTTTCGAATACCCTTTTATTCTGGCGGTGCCTGTAATTTATCTGATACTGAAATACTTTTTTACAAGCGAAGACGACAGAATTATATTTCCAAACGCGCAGATTTTTACAAAGGCGACAAACAGGTTTTCCCTGCTTGAATTTATGATTGTTCTGTTTTTATCCCTCTCTCTTGCATCGCCCGTTAAAAGCAAAATAATTACAAACACATACAAAAAAGGATACAATATAGTAATAGATCTCGACACAAGCGGATCTATGGCGGAATTCAACAAAATAGACGCCGCAAAAGCCGTAAGCCTCGATTTCGCACAAAAAAGAAAAAACGACGCACTCGGACTCGTGGTGTTTGGAAACATTGCATACATTGCATCCCCGCTTACTTTTGATAAAAAAACGTTTAAAGACATTCTCCAAAGGGTATATGTCTCGATTGCCGGAGGAAAAACCGCCATTTACGATGCTCTTTTTTTATCATCCAATCTCTTTAAAAACGCAAACGGGGAAAAAATTATTATTCTTCTAACCGACGGAATGGACAATATGAGTATAACACCGCTCGATGTGGTAATTAAAAAACTTAAAAAAGAACACATTAAAGTTTTTGCCGTAGCCATTGGAGGCGATGCGGATTTGCGTGTGTTAAAAGAGATAGCAAAATCCACAAACGGAAAGTTTTACATTGCAAACTCATTAGACGATCTTAAAAAGATCTATTCGGATATAAACAGACTGACAAAATCGGACATAAAATCGAACATTCAGATTTTAAACGAATACTATTTTCAATACCCTTTAATAATCGCACTTATTCTGTTTTTATTATATCTATACCAATACAGGAAAAACATATGGAGTTTTTAAATTTATATGCGTTTTTAGGCTTGGTGGTTTTGGTGTTTGCCGTATTTATAAACAGTAAAAAACTTCCGTTTTCAAAAGAGATTGCCAAAAAAATAACCATCAAAGGCAAAATATCCAAAAAAACGAAATTTTACCTGCTGCTTGCGGCATACGTTTTGTTTATAACCGCTCTTGCCAGACCGGTAATAGACAAAGGGTACATCACTATAAAAGCACCCGTACAAAACCTTGTAATTGCACTTGATATAAGCTATGAAATGGACAAAAACGACCTTTATCCAAACAGATACGAATTCGCCAAAACAAAAATAAAAAAACTTCTTTCAATGTTAAACACACAAAACACGGCACTTATACTTTTTGATAAAAACTCATACCTGATTTCACCCCCTACCAAAGATTACAAATCACTGATTTATTTACTCGACCACACCGATATAAAAGATCTAAAAAGAACCCCCTCACCGGATATCGACAACATGATTGCTTCCGCAAGAAACCTTGTAAAAAACCCAAAAATAGTTATTTTCACATCCAGCCCGTATATTCCGAAAGATAAGAATATTTTCGTTTACAACTGCTCAAAATCACCCCTGAGCGCCCCTAATGTATTTAACGCCGGGTATTCCAACGAAAACTTAAAAACACTCGCCGAAAAATTAAATGCGCAAAAACACAAAGACATTAAAATAAAAAATAAAACCGAACTTTTCTATTATCCTTTGGGAGCCGGGATTTTGATACTGTTTTTTGTAATATTTTTCCCTCTTAGGAGAATACGATGAAAAAGCTGCTACTTCTCATTACAGCCGTTTTACTGTTCGGGTTTGATTATTTTACAATCAAAAAAGCGGATGAACTTTTTAAAAACAGACAATACGCCCAAGCCGCAAGAGAATATATGAAACTAAACAGCCAAGAAGCGATTTATAACGCCGCCAACGCATACTATAAAGCCAAAAAATACAAACAGGCAATCGCACTTTACAGTAAAATTAACAAAAAAGATCTACAATTTCAAAAATATTACAATATGGGAAACGCATATGCACTTTCACATCAATACGAAAAAGCGCTCGAATCATATAAAAAAGCCCTGAAAATCAAAAAAGACAAAGACGCACTGTATAATTTAAAACTGATTGAAAAACTTCTGAAAAAACAAAAACAGCAACAAAAAAAGAGCAAAAACAAAAATAAAAACAAAAAGTCCGATAATAATA
>Ga0256843_1002758_pt1 | contig 12627 bp, 16 predicted proteins | sample AlvinellametaG_FD_191572 | JGI IMG/M metagenome (GOLD analysis project Ga0256843, IMG submission 191572) | Pompeii worm associated microbial communities from hydrothermal vent at the East Pacific Rise, Pacific Ocean - Alvinella | ecosystem: Host-associated > Annelida > Integument > Unclassified ... | reverse complement strand
CACGGAACGGGGGCGAGCATCCAACCTCCACCTCTGGCTTGGCGCCATCCTGCCCGTCCTGCTCTTTCTCAACTACGGCAACCCGCTCTACCTGCTCACCGTGCCGTTCCTCCTCGTCCCTCTCGTCTCGAAGTCCGAGAAGGCCTTCCTCGCCCTCGTTCCAGCGGGGCTGATACTCGGCGGCCTTGCCGTCCGGGAGAGCTCCCTTGCCGCAAAGTCGGTGGGAGCGTTCCTGCTCGCGGTCTCGATAGTCCTCGGCACCGCGTCCCTCTACTTCTGGCTCAGGATGAGGTGAGCTTTTAAGGCAGAGAGTAGAAAAAAGAATGGCGATGATGACATTGGCCTTTGGGGTAGCGATGCCCGGGATCGACGGCCTGAGCCCTATTTTTTTGTATAACTCTCCTTGAGCGACGTCAGCAGAACTCTGAAAGAACCGTTGGCTTCGGTTACCTCGAGGGAAGCTACCGCCGAATAGGAGTACCTCACGCCCCTCCACGTCAAGGTTCCGGAGACTTCTATCCTGTAGGAACCGTTGAAAAACGGCAGCTTGAGAGAGGAGTTGGAGGTGTACCTCCGGCATTTCCCGTCCGGAGCCGTGACGCTGAGCCGAAAATCATCAAAGTGGGCACGAAACGACGGAGAAACGCCTATCGAGACCTCGAATCCGCCGGAAATCTGGGGGATTACAGTAACCTCAAGGTTGCCGGCGAGGGTGTAGGGCGGCTTCTCCTCGTAGTATCTGGTGTACCCCATGTAGATGGCAGGGATGAAAAGCAGGGCCACGAGCAGTGCAGGAATCATCCTGTTTCCTCTCATAGAGACCCTCCGTGTGATTTTAGTGGGCACCTAAGGTTCTTCCCCCGTCAGATTTTTAAACCTATCTCTTTTAGTAACTTCCGGAAAGATTAAGGGGGTGGTCTCGTGGCGGTCATAGAAGAGGTCGCGAAGGTCTCCTTCGAGAGGGTTGGAAGCCACTCTCACATCAAAGGGCTCGGGCTGGACGAGAACGGAAAAGCGCTTTTCAAGGCCGACGGAATGGTGGGCCAGATAAAGGCGAGGGAAGCCGCGGGAATCGCCGTTGAGCTCATTAAGAAGGGCAAACTCGCAGGGAAGGGGATCCTCCTTGTGGGTCCCACCGGGAGCGGGAAGACGGCAATCGCAATGGGGATAGCAAGGGAACTCGGCGAGGACGTCCCCTTCGTCCAGATAGCAGGGAGCGAGATATACTCCGCCGAGATTAAGAAGACGGAGTTCCTGAAGGAGGCCCTGCGGAGGGCAATAGGCGTTAGAATTAGCGAAGAGAGGAAGGTGTACGAGGGCGAAGTGAGGGAGATACGCATCAGCAAGACAAGGCACCCCTTCAACCCCTACGTCGAGATCCCCGAGAGTGTCACGATAACCCTCCGCACGAAGGACGACGAGAAGACGATAAGGGCCGGGAGGGAGATAGCATACCAGGTCCTCGAGATGGGGATAGAGGAGGGCGACGTTATCCAGATTGACGCCGAAACGGGCAGAATCTCGAAAATAGGTACGACAAAGGAAGAGGAGGGACTGTTTTTTAAGAAGAAGGTCAACCTTCCCAGCGGCCCGGTCCTGAAAATAAAGGAGTTCACATACACGGTAACCCTCCACGACCTCGACGTCGCCAATGCGAGAGGGAACATACTGGGCCTGCTTTTCAGCACGGGCATGGAAATTAGCGATGAGATACGGCAGAGGGTAGATGAAACCGTTAAAACATGGATCGAGGAAGGAAAGGCCAGCCTCGTGCCCGGAGTGCTCTTCATCGACGAGTGCCACATGCTCGACATCGAGGCATTCTCGTTCCTTGCGAGGGCTATGGAGAGCGAACTGGCCCCAATTCTCATCCTCGCGACAAACCGTGGAAGAACTAAGATCAGGGGCACCGACATCGAGGCCCCGCACGGCATACCAATAGACATGCTCGACAGATTGCTGATCATCAACACCGAGCCGTACAGGAAGGAGGAAATTAGAGAGATCGTCAAGATCCGCGCGAGGGAGGAGAAGATCGAGGTCAGTGAGGAGGCGATAGAGTACCTCGCGGAGCTCGGCGAGAAGACCAGCCTGCGCTACGCAGTCCAGCTCCTCGGTCCGGCGAGCGTCCTGGCAAAAGGAGAAAGGGTCGAGAAGGAGCACGTCGAGAAGGCAAAGGAGTATTTCGCCGACCTCAGGAGAAGCACGGAGTTCGTCGAGAAGCTCAAGGGGATGCTGAGCTGACTTCCGCTGTTCTTTGGTTTCCCACATAACACTTTTAAGCTTTAATTCTTTAACACTCATGGTGGGAGTATGGACAAAACAAACACCCTCGTTCTTGTCCTGATTCTCCTCGGGGCCCTCGTCAGCGGGTGCATCTCTACCCCGAGAATAACCCAAACTCAGACCTACGGTGCCGGAAACGCCCCCACATCTTCCTCCTCGGGGACCCAAACAGGAGAAAGCTCGTCCTTCACGAACGCCGTTGGCACCGCCGAAATAAACGGAACATTTTCCGGCTGGCTAACGGCTCCGATGGCGTACTTCGACGAGATTGAGCGGTTTCTGAACTCGACCAACGTCACGCTCTACGCGTTTACCGTGGAGGTTGAAGGGAAGGAAAACGCGAGCATAACTGTCCCCATTCTCAAACTCACACCCTCGTTCGTGCCGAAAGACGTCAACATAAGCATCAACGGCCGTAGAATAAACGGGACAGCGTGTGTTGCCTATTCGGAACCCCTTCCGGTTTCAATCTCAAGAACGGAGGGAAACGGGTACGTCGGAACAACGGCCTACCTCACTGTGCACCCCGCTCGGAACATCACCTTCACGGCAAGAACCAGAGCTGACGAGCTGAACCGCATCGCCAAGGAGACCCTGCTCAGGGCCGGCGAAATGGAGCTCGTGGTCACCCTCGTTAAACCCAACGAGTACCTTTTCAGCGTCCTCTGCAACGGCACAGAGGTCTCCTCCGGCAAATTGGAGGTGAATACATGAGGCGCATCTTAATTGCCGTCCCCTTCCTCATCATAGGGCTCGCTTACCTCTTGATGGATTTCAACGAAGCAAGCCTCGTCACGATGACCCTCAACTGGCTTACCTTCATGCTCGAATACCGTTACGGGGGAGAGAGCAGGGAAGCGGAAGAACTCGTGGCCTTTGGAGTCTCCGGCTCGTCCGTACTGCTGCCCCTCCATCCAGCCTTCGCGGAGGGCTTTGCGGTCTTCATGTTCGCCATGGAGATGGCCGGCCTCTTCGCCAGGTTCAGGCTGGCTTCTAACCGTTCATAATCTCCATCAGCCGCCTGCTGAGTTTGAGGTGGAATTCAAACCCGTGATAGAGTCTGTCCTCCCTGCTGAAGACGAGTTTGAGCTCGTTGAGGTTACCTTTGCCCCCGAATTCGCCGAAGACGTGAATTCCCTCGATGTCAATGACCCCAAAGACCGCGGCCAGGTTGAAAAGGAGCGTCCTCAGCTGATACGCACTGACGCTGTGTCTCCCCGGTTCCTCACGCGGATATTTGAACAGGAAGTACTCCAGCCCCTCCATCTCGGCCACATCTGTTACCGCTATGTCTGCGGTCAGAAAAACGAGGAGAGTCGGGGTCATCCTGTCGTAGTGCTTGAGCGATTTCACTATCATCTCGTCGTTATTGTGAACGTCCTCGCTGACGTTTTCGGCCATTATTATCCTGTCCTTGAGGGCCTCAAACTCCTTCAGGGCTATATAGGCGGCTTTCCTGCTCCTTTTTGTCCTCCTGTTGCTGAACTCCCGTAGGAGAGTCCCGTTGCGAACCTCGCGCCGCATCTCCTCAAGCTGCCTGTGTCTGTACTTGTAGTTCATGGCGCTCTCTATCTCCCTTTTGACCGTCTCGGCAACCACTATCTGGTACTTTGAGAGCGGTTTGAAGCCCGAGATGAAGCGGTGGTAGAACAGGTTTGTGTCCGGCGCGAATGCGACCCCCTTCTTCAGCCTCTCGTAGAGCTCGAGGTTCTGGAGGAACTCATCAACGTTCGAGTACCTTATAATGCCCGATGAGATGAAACACTCATGAAAGTCCGCCCAGGTGGGCAGTTCGCTGCTCAGGTACTCGGGGACCCTCGAATTGAAAGAGCGCCTGTCGGTGAGAGTTTTCACAAGGTAGCCCTCCTCATAGGGCTTTGCACGGAGAAGTGGAAGGTCGTAAAGCGGGAACGAGGCCTCAAGCTCGCCCTTTTCATCCGCGATGACGTTAATGAGTACCTGGAGTTCGGGTTTCAGGATGGTTTCACTGATTTCCCTCACTCACATCACCCAGGAAGTTCTTTATCGGCTGCATATGGGTGGGTATCATCATGTAGGGCCTGTCCGGAAATTCGGTGTCGTGAAGACCCATGTAAACTATAAACGCGACCGGGAACTCCTTTATCTGGACTATCGCCGCTGCAACCAGCGCCTTTCTCCCGGAAGTTATGTCGAGGCCTATCCTGTACCCCTCGTCCTCGAGTTTTGAGAAGAGCTCCCTGAACCTCTCGTCGGCCACGAAAAAGCCGTAGTCCGGGACGACCACCGTCTCTATCTCTGGGTGCAAGTTGTAAGCCTCTGAGAGGGCACTCAGTGCGGCGACCACTTTTGGGAGGTTGTGCCTGTACCTCTCTTCCGTGAAGACGTATATCTTCTCCGCCTTTCCCCCTCTCGTAAGGAGCTTGTAATAGGTGTTGACGAGGGCCCAGGGCGACCTTCCCAGCAGGGTCACGTACGCAACCTTCACCATGAGGCACTCCCCCAGAGGTACGCGAGCAGGGCATAAACTGCAGCCAGGAGGACGGGAGCCGGTGAGACCCGCTTCAGGACAGTTTTCGTGGCGAGGAAGAAGGGCACGAAGGAGAAGACAAAGTACTCGGCACCGTAGGTCTCGCGGATACCGAGGCCAGTCAGGAGGAAGAGGAAAAGGAGGGAAGCTAACAGACCTGCGGGAACAGTCAGGAGTGTGAGCATGAGCACATCCGGGGCCTTGCCAGAGCCCATTACGGGCAAAAGAACAATCCAGAGGAGAAAACTCAGGACAAGGAAGTGCGTGAGCAGACCGCCGAAACTCACTCCGAGGTCAGGTTCACCCCGGGCCGGCAGGTAATAAAAAACGGCCGCCCCGAAAGCGTAGGCGAGCGTCATAGTAATCGAGATCCCCCACTTCAGGCCGTATGAGAGTGCACTTTCCTTCATGCCGTCACCTTATTCAATTAGAACCATCCCGTACAAAACGCTTTCGGAGAAGTCGATGTCCACGAGCTCTCCGAGTTCCACCCCCACCGCGTCGAGGCTCGGCCTCACCTTCGTCGGCATCCTGCAGGGCTCCCCGCGCTCAAAGGGACAGTCATCACAGAGGTTGCAGCTTCCAGGAAAGAGCGCGAATGCGTAGAGCTTCCCCTCCCTGAACAGCCCGGCCTCCTTCCGCAGGAGGTACAGGATGGCCTCCCGCTTCTCCTCCTCAAAGCGCGCCATATCTATCCCGAACTTGATGATGAGGGCCCGTTTGAAGTGTCCCACCCACTCCTTTGCCTCCCTCCAGTCAGGGGCGTGGGGCGGACAGCTCGGCCGCCTCCCGTACATCGGGCAGGAGCGGCACTTCCAGACCGGCCTGGGCGAGACGACGATTTTCTCCGCGGGAACCTCCCTCTCCCACAGCACTTTCATAGGGCATCAAGGGGAGATGGAACCGGAACTTAAAAACCAATCCATTGAACCCGGCGTGGTTTGCCCTGGTATCACAGTTATGTGATATGCAAGCGTCCCAGGCATCGGAACCGAACGTTCCCGCACCGGCTCGGGTGACCGCCCCAGGGGTTTCGGCCGGCAAAAGCCATCGCCGAAATATTTTTACGAACGACGCCGTAGTGAATAACGCCATGAGGTTCCTGCCACCGGTTATAGTGGTTGTAGTCCTGCTGGTCTTTGTGGGAGGATGCTTGGGCAACGGAGGAGGTGTTAGTATGCACGACAAAAAGACCCTCGAGGTAGGGTCGGTTTTTCACAACGGGGGATGGATTCCGGAGAAGTTCACCTGTGACGGGGAGGACATCAACCCGCCAATCTTCGTGGGCAACATTAGCCCAGACGCAAAGAGCCTCGTTATCATTGTTGACGATCCGGATGCGCCGGCCGGCACGTTCACCCACTGGATAGCCTGGAACATTCCGCCGAGGGGGGAGATACCGGAGGCCGTTCCGGCAGAAGGGGTCGTAGAATCCCCGATAAAAATGGTCCAGGGGCTGAACGACTTTGGAAGGATCGGGTACGGAGGTCCCTGCCCGCCTCGGGGACACGGGGTTCATCACTACCACTTCAAAGTTTACGCCCTCGACACGACGCTCGACCTCGGACCAGGGGCCACGAGAAAAGAGCTTGAGAGGGCGATGGAAGGGCACGTGATACAGTGGGGCGAGCTCGTGGGCCTGTACGAAAGGAAATGAGTCAGGAGTAGAGAACCTTCACGACAAGGTTTACTGCGCTCTGGAATGCCGAAAGGAAGTTCAGCGTGAAGAATATCCAGTCCCCTATGAGGTAGGAGTACACCGTTAGGAGGCTTGCCGCCACCACGTAAATGATTATGAACTCCAGGTTCAGGGGACATTCCCTCTTCTTTATTGTCTCCACCGTCTGGGGTATCCACGCACCCACGAGCAGCAGCATTCCGATGAGTCCAACAATCTCTCCACCGTTCATTTTTCCCACCCGAGCGGAAGACGAAAAAGGCTAAAAAAGCCTTATGGATGCCTTTTTGTAAAAAACCGCAACAGAAAATGTGAGGATACTCAGATTCAAGCAAATTGTTCAAAGCTGGCTTGCAAGCCTCGACATCGCCCATGTTTTTACGTCTTCATCAAGAATGCCGTTTATAATCTCCATCGCCTCGGCCACCTTCCCGCCCTTGGCGAGGGCGAGCGCGATCTCGGCCTCAACCTTTGACCTGTTGGGGATGTCCCGGATGAACATTGAAATCTTCCTGGCGTCATCGACCATACCCATGTTGAGGAATTCGAATGCGAGGCTCATGAGGGCCTTCGTCGACTCCTCCGAGTTGTCTATATCGAGGGCAACATCAACGGCCTTTTCAAGGAACTTCCCGTAATCCGCGCCTCTTTTGGCGACCTCAATCGCTATGGTCGAAAAGGCCTTGGCCTTGATAACCTCGTCCGGAATTCCCTCCGCCATCTTCACGGCCTCGTCGTAGTTACCTGAATCCACAAGCTTGAGAACGGCCTCGTAAAGGGCCCTTGAGCGGTACCACTCCTGCATAGTGTGACCCCCAATGAATATGAGGGTATCTGAATTTAAGCTTTCCGCGGCTAAACTTTATAACTCCTCCCGAGCACTAAGAGCGGTGAAGGAGATGAAAAAAACTGCAGTGTTACTTAGCATACTCCTCGCGACCTCCCTTCTGTCACCGGTTTTGGGAGCCACGACGATAGACCCGAGCAAGATACACTTCTACATGTACGGGATGGCAACGTGCCCCCACTGCCACCACATGAGGGAGGAAATTCCCAAGGTCTACGGAAACAACAGCCTAACATACTATGAACTGGTCGACAACAAGGAAAACCAGAAACTCTTCAACGCCCTCTACCAGTACACGGGGATAACCGGCGTGCCAGCCATAGCAATAACCTACAACGGAACCCTGTACGCGGTTATAGAGGGGGAGTTTAACGTGAGCGCGACCCCCAAAATCATCCAGAGCGCCATGAAATCAAACGGGGTCCTGCTCTTCAACGGGAAATGGTACATCTTCCCGAGGAACGACACAAAGTCGGCGGAGGCAATAAAGGCCCTCTACACCATCTTCGTGGAGCACAAAATGCCCGCAGAAAACGGTACGGGCACCACGAGCACCTCAACAACTTCCACTTCCACAACTCACACCCAGACCACGACGAGCGGCGGGAGTTCCACCAGCACCCCATACACGCCCCCCACCACATCAAGCTCGGGGGGGAAGTCAGGAATCTGTGGACCGGCTTTCATAGTCCTGCTGGCCGCGATTCCCGCGGTCATCTTCAGGAAGAGGCACTGACCTCTCGTTTCTAACCTTTTGTTTTAGAAACGCCCAAAAACATCCCGTCAGAGTAAACACCATGAAGAGCGAGATCAAGGCCCTGATACTAATCCTCGCAACATCATTTGGGATAAGTGCCGCCGCCCTGTACGCCCTGGGAATGGCACACTTCATCCCGCAGTTCTTCAGTCTTGCCATGAGCGACTCAATAAACCCGTGCACCTTCGTGATATACACCATGCTCCTGATAGCCCTCTCCGTGAAGGAGGTATCCCGCAGAAGGCTTTACATCATAGGCTTCTCCTTCGTTCTCGCGATCTACATCTCCTACTACCTCCTCGGCCTGGGACTGGTGTACCTGACGGGCAGGCTCCCCACGTGGCTCGCGGGCGTTGCCGCGGTCGTTTTTGGAGCGTACACGATAATTACAGGAATCATGGAAAAGTCAAGGATAGCGGACAAGAGGGGGGTAAGGAAGAAGATATTCAGCTCCGATGCGACGGCGGTCGGGGCCTTCACCCTCGGCGTCATAGTTTCGACGACACTCCTTCCCTGCTCCGCGGCCAGCTACCTCGTTTACACGATGCTCATTTCAAAGGCTGGAACAGCCCTCGCAATAATCCTCCTCGCCCTCTACAACCTGATATTCATCCTCCCGCTCGTCGTGATCCTGCTGGCGATGGGAAGCGTCAGCGACAGCAAAAAATTCTCCCAGGCCATGGTCAGGCACAGCAGGGAGCTCTCGATAGTGGCAGGGCTCCTCCTCATCGCCATTGGAGTATGGGTCTTCGCGACGGGGGGAAACATTTAACGCTTTTGATTTTCCAACCCATATGACGACGCAGGGGTTAAAGCCAAAAACAATAGAATCAACGAACGCCGCCTAAGACCGAAACGCCCCGCTTCCAAGGCCGCAGATGTTGGCGAATGGGCAGACCGAGCACTCCTCAGTATAGGGCTTCAGATAGGGCTCGCCCTTTACCTCTTCTGTTACCTCCTTCGCCCGCTCCATCGCCTCGTCCTCTCCCTCCAGAACGAGGGTCACACTGCCCTCGGCACCACCAGAACCGCCGGCCGCTATCGGTATCGCCTCAACACCGGCCAGTATCCTGTAAGCCTCGACCTCGGTTACCGGATGGGAGTGCGGTATCGGGACGAGGGCCGAGTAAAGGCCGGTTCCCCAATCGAAGGAGTAAATGCCGGTGAGCTTCGCACTCTCTTCAACGGGCGTTGGAACGAACTTCTCCAGGCTCACGGGTGTGATGGTGAAAACTCCCTTGGTGATAGTCCAGCCAAAGGTCTTCCCTATCGTCCCGCCGTCGGGAGCGGCCGCAAAGACGGCAACGTTCCAATTGATATCGATAGCGTTCGCCCCCTTAATGAACACATCCTTTGGCCCCATCCTCCTCAGGGCCTCCTGCGGGTCGTCGAAGGGTTCACCTCTGTAGAGAACGAGGTGCTTCGGCCATGTTTTCTTTGGCGTTACGCACGTGCGGCCGTTTCCGATAACTCCTATCGTCCACCTCTCCTTTTCGATCCTCTCTCCAAGAATCTCCTCTGCGACGTATGCCGCGGTGGTCCCGGTCGCGATGTAAACAAAACCGTTCTTAAGGGCGTTCTGGACCTCCGGCATCGCCACAACCGCCTTTGCAATGAGCCTCTTGCTCTCAGGCGGTGTCAGTGTAACGAGTGCCCTCCGCATTCCAATCACCCCATTAAAATCGGCGTCGAAGGGTATTAAACCTTGCCTTAGCCGGGCCGAGAAGGCTTAGACTGCCCGAAAACAGGCCAAAATGAAAAGAGAAAGCCCTTCCTTCCCATCCGCCTGTGGGATGAATATTCCCAATTTTACACAAGAATGCCCAAAAACGTTTAAAACTGTTCAGTCAAAGGATAGTGTGAAGGTGATAAAGATGACAGAATTGCTGAAAACCCGTGAACAAAAGAAGGAAGCCTTGAAGTCATTACTCTTGAGGATCCATGAAGGGGAAAGCGTTGAAAGTCTCAAAAAAGAATTCCAGGAGGTCTTAAGCAGTATCTCCCCCCTTGAAATCCCGATCATTGAGCAGGAGCTCGTCAAGGAAGGCGTCTCCGCGAAGGACATCGCGAAGATGTGCGACCTCCACGTGGAGCTCGTGAGGGAGGCAGTTGCCGGAACCGACGAGCTTGAGGAAAGAGATCTGCCCGACGGACATCCCCTGAAAATCCGCTACCTTGAGAACAAGGAGATAATGAAGGACGCGGAAATGCTCAACCTATACGCGAGAACCCTCGCAACTACCAAAAACGAGCGTATGAGAGAGGAAATCCTCGGGGTTCTGGAAGAGATAGTGGGAAACCTGAGAAAGGTCGGCTTCACACACTACAACCGCGACGAGATGCTAACGTTTCCCTACATAGAGCGCCGCGGCTTGACCGCGATAGCCACCGTCCTCTGGACAAAGCACGATGAGATAAGGTTCATGGTAAAGCACCTCTACGGTCTCCTCTCGAAGCGCGACGAAATGCCCTGGGAGGAGTTCGTCGAGCGCTTCAAGGCGAAGGCCGGCGAGGCCTCTTTCGCGCTGAGCGACATGGTGTTCAGGGAGAACAACATCTACTACCCAACGCTCAAAGCCCTCCTCAGCGACGGCGAGTGGAAGGCGGTGAGGATGCAGGACGACGAGATAGGCTTCTACAAGGTAAACCCGCCCGCATGGGATCCAGGTGAGGACGTCAAGCCCCTGCATCCCTGGGAGATAAATCCTGAGCTGAGCGCTGAGGAGCTTCTCAACCTGCCGAAAGAAGTCCGCGCTGCCCTGGAAGACAAACCGCTTGAGTTCGACAAGACCAGTCTTAAACGCGAGGGAGACATCGACCTCGGAACAGGTTACCTGAACCTCAAGGAGCTGAAGGCCATATTTGAGGCCCTTCCGGTTGACGTGACGTTCATAGACAGGGACGACAGGGTCAGATTCTTCTCCCCAGGCGAGAGAATCTTCGACAGGACTATGTCAATCCTCGGAAGGCCCGTCCAGCTCTGCCACCCGCCGAAGAGCGTCCACATCGTGAACAAAATCCTGAAGGCCTTCAAGGAGGGAAGAAAGAAGGAGGCAACTTTCTGGCTGAGGCTCGGGCCCAAGTACGTCTACATAAAATACGTGCCCCTCTTTGACGATGCCGGAAACTATATAGGAACCCTTGAAATGACGATGGACATAGCGGAGTACAAGGCAATCGAGGGTGAGAAGAGGCTCCTCGATTGGAGGGACTGAGGTGGTAGGATGCGGGGAGACGAGGAGATTTTCAGGAGGAGGGTCCGGAGGTTTCAGGCACTCCTGAGGGAAAAGGAGGTTGACGGGGCAGTAATAAGGACGCTCTCGAGCTTCATTTATTTCACCGGAACCAAGTGGCTGAGACCGAGCCTCCTGATTCCGGCGGAAGGTGAACCAGTGGTCTTCGTAGTCAGAAACGAGGGGGAGACCTTCAGGAGGAAGAGCTGGATTGAGAACGTCGTCGAATACCAGCGCGTGGAAGACCTGATGGCCGGCGTCGTGAGCTGGGTCAACAGGAATGGAATGGAGCGCGTCGGCCTGGAGTTCGGCGTTGAAAGGGACGCCTACCTGCTCTTCCTCAAGCTTTTCCAGAGGCTCAATCCAACGGTCGAGGTCGTGGATGTGCTCGACCTCACGATGGAGCTGAGGATGGTGAAGGACGGGTGGGAGCTCGACAACATCAGAAAGGCGGGAGAGATAGCCAGGAAGGGCATGGAGGTGGCCGGGGAGGTCATTGAACCCGGGAAGAGCGAGCTCGAGATAGCGGCCGAGGTTATGAGGGAGCTCATGCTCAGCGGGAGCGAGGACCCAAAGGTCTACGTCTCAACTACGCCGAGGGCCCACGCCGAGCCCTTCCGCGACATGAGGGTTCCCGAGAACGGCGTCGTTACCGTTGTTATCGGGGCCGACTGGAACCACTACTACGCCAACACCGCGAGAACGTTTACCGTTGGAGAGCCGGGGGAGGGAGTCAGGAAAGCCATCGAGGTCAAGGAGGAGGCCTACAGACTTGCCCTCGAGGAAACGAAAGTGGGTGTACCGCTCAACTCCGTGGAGAGAAGGCTTTCGAACTTCTTCAAGGGGAAGGGGTTTGAAAGGGAGTACATAGCCGGATACACGCACGGGGTCGGGCTCCTCATAGAGGAACTTCCTATGCCGACCATAGTCGTCCCCACGCGGGCCCAGAGGGTGATAGAGAACATGGTTCTGAGCATAATACACTCCCCGCTGATGCTCCCAGAGGGTGCCATAAAGCACGAGGACACCTACATCGTCAAAAAGAAGGGGCTCGAAAGGGTGACCTAAAACACCCTCGCGTATCCCCACTTCCTGACGCTCGTGAGTATCGAGGTCTCGGTGCTCCTTATCCCCTCTATTTTCCCGAGCTTTTCTATGAGGAAGTTCTCGAGCTCGTGGAGGTCTCTGACGGTGACCTGCATCAGAACGTCGTGGGCACCGGTCGCTATTCCAAGGACGTCCACTTCAGGCAGTTTGCTCAGCTCCTCGGCGGCCTTCTTGACCCTGCTGGGCTCCACGTCAACGGCTATGAAAGCG
>Ga0256843_1002757_pt1 | contig 12628 bp, 11 predicted proteins | sample AlvinellametaG_FD_191572 | JGI IMG/M metagenome (GOLD analysis project Ga0256843, IMG submission 191572) | Pompeii worm associated microbial communities from hydrothermal vent at the East Pacific Rise, Pacific Ocean - Alvinella | ecosystem: Host-associated > Annelida > Integument > Unclassified ... | reverse complement strand
TGTTGGAAAAGGGGGAAATAGAAATTAATGAAAATTCAAATTTTATTTTAAGATATAGATGATGAAAAACTTTTAGAATTTTACCTAAAAATTCTAAAAATAAAGATTGAGATTATCCAGTAAATATTAATAGTATTATTAGGCTTTATGAAACAAATAAAAAAGATCTTTATAATTCAACTTATGCTGTGTGAATTTTAGAGTACTTATATAAAAATTGATTAAAAAAATATGAAGAAATAGATGAAACAAGTAATAAAAATTATTATTTAATCATAGATGAAATCAATAGATGAAATATTTCTAAAATTTTTTGAGAGCTTATAACTTTACTTGAGGCTGATAAAAGAAATAAAAATTGGAAAACAAAATTGCCTTATTCTAAAAAGGATTTTTGGATACCAGAAAATTTATATATTATTGCTACAATGAATACTAGTGATAAAAGTATAGTTTCCCTTGATACAGCACTTAGAAGAAGATTTTGATTTGTTGAAATGTTGCCAGATTATAATTTGGAAGAACTACAAAAAGAAATTAAGTGAATAAAATTAGCTAATATTTTAGAAAAATTAAATAATAGGATTGAATATTTACTTGATAAGGACCATTTAATTGGACATAGTTATTTTTTGCAAAAAATAGAAAATATTTGAGATTTAAAAAGAATTTTTATAAATGAAATTTATCCTCTTTTAGAAGAATATTTTTATTCAGAAGAAGAAAATATTAGAAAAGTTTTGGGAAAAAATTTTTTTGAAGAACAAAAAATAGATTCTAATTTATTTGAAGAAAAAATTGAAGAAGAAGAGAAAAAATATATTTTTAAGAAAAATATTACAAATGAAGAATTTGAAGAAATTTTGAAAAATTATTAATTTTGATTTTTTGCTAAATTGATTATAATATTTTTAAATAGAAAAAATTTTTTAATTTAATAAAAATATGGATAAAAGAAAAGAAATAGAAGAAGCTTATAAAAGAGCTGAAAAAGCTTTTATTGCAGCTTTTACACCTGTAGAAAGAAAAAATAAAAAATGTAAGTAAAATTTTAATTTATTTTTTAATTTAATAAAAATATGGATAAAAGAAAAGAAATAGAAGAGGCTTATAAAAGAGCTAGAAAAGCTTTAGATGCAGCATTTATGCCAGTAAAAAGAAAAAATAAAAAATGTAAGTAAAATTAATTTTTTATATAGAAATATGAATAAAGAAATTGAGAAAGCATATAAAAAAATGTTTAAAGCTTTTGATATTGCTTTTAAACTAGTAAAAAGAAAAAATAATAAAAATAAATAATATATTATGATTGATAAAAGTTTAGAATTTTATATAGATAGGTATAAAAAATTTAGAAAATTTGAGTATATTAGGGATGAAAAATTAAAAAAAATATTATATCAGTATGCTTGATATACTTATTTTTTATTTTACCTTTTTGATAAAATTCAAGATGAAGAGCTAAAAAATTTTATGGCTCATACTACAATAATTTATATTGGTTCTATAATTGAAGCAGTAGTTTTTTATTATGCTTCTACAAAATTAGTTGATAGTAAATCAAAAAGAAGATATCTAGAGTTAGAAGAATTTAAAAAAGTTCAGGATTTGAAAAAGTGTGAAAATTTATTTGTTTGTGAATTAGTAAAAAAAGAAGTTAGTTTAAATGATTCTATAAATTTTCATTCTTTAATAAATTGATTAAAAGATAAAAAAATAATTAGCCAAGAAATTATAGATAAAATAGATTTTATAAGGAAAAAAAGAAATTTAATTCATATAAATGTTTTAAAAACTGAATCAGAATTAGATTTAATTTTAGAACTGGAACAAATTTTTATTTATATGAAAGATATTTTAGATTTTGTAGAAATAAAAATTTGTTGATTAGATGAGGAGTAATAAAATTATAAAATTATCAAAAAATAAATGAAAAAACTCAAAAATATTATTTTAAAAGAATATGAAGTAAGTGAAGATATTTTTAATGAAAAAGATTTTTTAGAAATAGAAAAATTTAATAAAATTTCTGGAACAAAAATTTTTGAAAGAGTAGGAAAAAGTAAAATAAAAGCTAAGCAATTTGTTGGAATAATAAAAATAAATGATAAAAATATTACAATTTTACCAAAGATATTTTGAGAAGAAAATAGTAAAATAATAAAAAATCTTTTGTTTATGCTTTCTTATACAAAAAAAATAAAAATAAAAGAAAGTGATATAGCAAATCTTGATAAAATAGATAATTTGTTTGAAGTTTTTATTTATATTTTTGCTAAAGAATTAATAGAACTTTTGAAAAAAGATTTTAAGAAAAATTATAATAATATAGAAGAAAATTCAAATTTTTTGAAATGAAAGCTAAATTTTGCTAAACATATAAAAAATAATTTGTTTAATAAATCCAAATTTTTTATAGAATATGAAAAAATGGATGAAAATATTTTACTTAATATTTTTTTTAAATCTTGTACTCAAAAACTTTTAAAAATTTCTAATTCAAGATTAAATTATAAATTATTAAAAAAAATAGATTTTATTTTACAAGATATTGAATTTAGAATTTTTCAAAAAAGTTCTAGCTTAAATAAGCTAAAATTTAATAAACAAAATAAAAGTTACAAGTGAGTTTTTTCTTTAGCTAAACTTCTTTATTTTTGAAATAGCCCAGATTTTTCTAATAATCAATTTGAGAATTTTTCAATTTTATTTGATATGAATATTTTGTTTGAAGAATTTTTGGCAGAGTTTGTGAAAAAAAATATTTTTAAATTAAATTTAAAGAGTGTAAAAACTCAAGTTTGAAATAAATATGTTTTTGAAAATAATAAATTCAATTTAAGACCAGATATTTTACTTCAAAATAATTTTGATGAAAAAATTATTATTGATACAAAATATAAGAAATTAGATAAAAATAATTATAATTATTGAGTTTGAAATTCTGATATTTATCAGATGTTTATGTATTGAATGAGATATTTTGAAAAATGTGAAACAAAAAAAATTATTTTACTTTATCCGAAATATTTTGAAAAAATTTGAAACTATTATATTTCAGAAGAAAAAATTGAAATTTTTATAAAAACAATTAACTTAAATTTTGATTTAGTAAGTGATTCTTGAAAAGAAGAATTATTAGGAGAAATAAAAGAAATTTTAAAATTAAAAAATTAAATATGGAAAATAAAAAGATAGATTATTCTAATATAGATCAAAAAGTTGATACTATAATAGATAAAGCAAAAAAATACCTAAAAAATATTCCTAAAAGGGAAATAACAAAAGAAATAAAAAAAGCCTATAATTTTGCCAAAAAAGCTCATGAATGACAATTTAGACTTTCTTGAGATCCTTATATTATACATCCTGTTGAAGCTACTAATTTTCTTTTAAGTTTAAAACCAGATGTTTATACAATTCAAGCTTGTTTATTGCATGATGTTATAGAAGATACTGAAGTTACAGCTGAAGAAATAGAAGAAAATTTTTGAAAAGAAGTTAGATTTCTTTGTGAATGAATGGAAAAATTATGAAAAGTAAGATATTCTTGAGAAGAAAGAGCAATATGAAGCCTTAGAAAAATGTTTATTGCAATGGCTGAAGATTTAAGGGTAGTTTTTATAAAACTAGCTGATAGAATGCATAATATGGATACTTTGCATTTTCATCCAAAAAAAGAAAAACAAGAAAGAATTGCTCTTGAAACATTAAATATTTATGCACCAATTGCTGATAGGCTAGGGCTTTATCATATAAAAAATTTTTTAGAAGAAAAATGCCTTTTTATTTTAGATAGAGATGAATATGAAAGAATAAAAAAAGAATTGGAAGAATTAAATGATTCTGCTGAAATATTTAAAAAACATGCAAAAAAAGAGATAGAAGATCTGCTTTTACAAAATAATATAAAAAATTATGAAGTTGATTATAGAGTAAAATCTATATATTCTATTTATAAAAAATTGCAAAAAAAATGACTTGAACATGTAAAATCTCTTTATGATATTTTTGGTCTTAGAATAATGTTAAAAGATGAAATTACTTGCTATAAAGTACTTGGATTAATACACAAAACTTGGACACCCTTACCTAAAAGATTTAAAGATTATATAGCATTACCAAAACCAAATTGATATAGGTCTATTCATACAACTATTATTTGACTTTTAAAAGATTATAGAAAACAACCAACAGAAATTCAAATAAAGACTTTTGAAATGAAAGAATTTTCAGATATTTGAATTGCAGCTCATTTTGAATATAAAGAAAAGGGAAGTGTAGTAGCTCAGGATATTGATTGGGTAAAAGAATTAAAAGAAATAACAAATGATTTAGAAAATAATGATTTTGTAAATTCCTTAAAAGTTGATGTTTTTAAAGATAGAATTTTTGTTTTTACTCCTAAATGAGATTTAATAAATTTACCTGCTTGATCAACACCTGTTGATTTTGCTTATCATGTTCATAGTGATTTATGAGATCATATAAGTATTGCAAAAATAAATTGAATAACAAGAACTTTAGATAAAGAATTACATAATTGAGATGTAATAGAAATAATTACAGACAAAAATAAAAAACCTAGTCCTTTTTGGCTTTCTTTTGTAAAAACAGCTAAAGCAAAAAATAGAATAAAAGCATTTTTAAAGAAAGAAAATAAAGATTTATATAGAGAAAGATGAAGAGAGATTTTAGCGAAATATCTTGAAAAAACTTGAATTTTTAAGTTAGATAAGGAATTACATATTTTGAAAAAATTGGATGATAGAGAGTATAAAACAGAAGAAAGATGGCAAATCTTAGAGCAAATTTGAAATTTTTCTATTACACCAGCTTCAGTTTTTAAAAGAATTTTAAGAGCTCAAAAAATAGAGCTAGATTCAAAAAGAAATATTAAAGATTCTAAAGAACAAAAAGAAACTGTAACTAAAACTAAAGAAATTATAATAGGTTGAGAAGAAGGTCTTGAATATAAATTATGAAAATGTTGTTGTAAAGACAGATTGCCTAAAAAAATGGTAGCTCATGTTAATAAATCTTGAGAAATAGTTATTCATAAAAGAAATTGTAAAATTTTAGAAAATGTAAATAAAGATAGACTTTTACCAGCTTATTTTAAATGAGAAGAAAAGGAATGTTTAGAAGTAGAAATAATTTTTACAGTTTTAAATAAAAAGTGAGTTTTAAAAACAATTACAGATAATTTGTATTCAATGGATATTAATATAGAAGAAATTAATTTTCATAAAATTTCAAAATATAAATGAGATATTTCATTAATACTAGAAATTCCAGATTATGATTATTTAATTGTTGATAGGTTTATAGAAAGAATAAAAAATTGTTTAAAAGATAATCTTATTTGAGTACAACTAAAAGACTTAAAAAGTTTATAAAAAGAAATCCTTTGTAGGATTTCTTTTATTTTAATCATCTTGCTTTTAAAAAATTATCAATATTTATTTTTCTTCACATAAAATCTTCAAACATTTCGGAAGCTTTTTTTATGCTTCAAGCTCATAATATTTTTTGATAAAAATTTTTACTTGTTTTGGTATCAAAAATTCAATTTTTTTTGAATTCTGCCCAAATTTCTTCTACAATGATATCAGCCCACATATATGAATAATATCATGCTGAGTAAGCTCAATCAAAAATATGTCCAAAAGAACAATACATTTTATAATTTTCATCTTTTTTGAAAATAGATAAACTATTTACTTTTTCTAAAAATTTTTTATGAAGATCTGTAGTATTTTTAAATTCTATTCCAGAAAAAAACATCATATCAATAATGGCTAAAATATTTTGACTTAATATAAAATTTCAAGTTCAATAATATTGCAAACTCTTAAAAGCATTAAATAATTCATCATCTAATTTTTCTCAAGTTTTGTAGTGCTTAGCTACATTTTTTATTGTTTTCTCATCACTTACCCATTTTTCCATTAATTGACTAGGTAATTCTACAAAATCCCATTCTACTCAAAAACCTGATAGTTCAGAATATTTACTTTTTGATAACATTCAATGAAGAGCATGTCCAAATTCATGAAACAAGCTTTCAACTTCTCCCAAGCTTAAAAGTAAAGGTCATTTTTTTGGTTTTACAAAATTTGTTACATTTACTATAATATTTTTTCTTCCTTTGAACTTACTTCTTAACTCATCAGCCCAGGCTCCAGATCTTTTATTTTCACTATAAAAATAATCTCAAATAAAATAACTTATAAATTTATTATCTTTATAAACTTCATAAACTTCAATATTATTTAAAGCTCCTTTCTTCATTGGGGGGAAAGGTTTGGATAGGGGGATTAATTCAACTCAATATAATTTTTTTACAGTATCAAATAATATTTTTTTTGTATTTTCAAATTCAAAAAATTCTTTTAATTTTTTATCATCAAATTTGTATTTTTCTTGTTTTAACTTTCTTGAATAATAAGCCAAATCCCAAGAATTTAGTTTTTTTAATCAAAAATAATTTTTTATTTCTTCTATTTCTTTTAGAGCTTTTGGTTTAGCTTTTTTTGATAAATCTTCAAGTAAATCTAAAACTTGTTTTGGTGATTCTGCCATTTTAAATTCCAACGATAATTCTGCATAATTTTTATATCATAAAATTTTTGCTTTTTTATTTTTTAGTTTAATAATTTTTAGAACAATTTCTCTATTATCATATTTTCAGCTTGAAGCAAAACTAGAATGAGCTTGGCTAAAATGTTTTCTAATTTTTGAATTATTACAATATTTCATTATAGCTGAATAACTTGAAGCACTAGCATCAAATGCATATCAATTATCAGGGTGAACACATAGGTTCACCCCTACATGTGATATATTTTCTTTTGTAGGGGCAGACCTATGTGTCTGCCCTATCTTTTCTTTATACAAATTCCTAGCATTTTCTAAATCACTTTTTGGAAATTCTTTTAAATATTTGTCATCCTCTAAAAAATATTCAAATTCTTTTTCTGAGTCTAAAACATTATTTGAAAAATTTGTTCCTAGTTTTGAAAATTCTAAATTTATCTTTTTTAATTCTTCTTGTTTTTTTTCATCCAAATCAATTCATCTAATTTTATAATTTTTTATAGCATCATCTATTATTTTTTCTTGTTCTTTATCTAGTTTACAATTTTTTTTACAATATTTTAGCATTTCAAAAAATCTTTTAGAATATGCTATTTCATTTGAAAATTCTGTTATTTTAGGTTCGATTTTTTTTACTATTTCTCTTATTTTTTCTGAATTATTTACATTAAGCAAATGATTTAATAAAGACCAAAAAAAATCCAACTTTGAATCATCTTCAAAAGTTTCAAAATTTATATTTTCATCTTTTATTTTCAATTTTTCTTGGAATTTCTTTTTTTCTTCTTCTAAAAAATCATTCAAAACTTCTAAAGCAATATCTAAAACTTCTTCACTAAATAAAAAATTTAAATCTGGAAATTCTTTTTTTTCTAATTCTAAAATTATTTTTTGTTTTGTATTATTCATAATTTTTTATTAAATTTATTTAAAAAAGTATGACTTAGTCATACCTTTATTTTTTATTATGGAGGTGCCTAGCGGAATTGAACCGCTGTAAATGGTGTTGCAGACCACTGTATAAACCACTCTACCAAGGCACCAAGAATATTTTATGTATAAAAATTATAAAAAAAATAAAAAAAAATCAAATTTAATTTGACAAAAAAGATTTAACATATATACTGAGTATAGTTATATTATATTTTAAAATAAAAATATGCTTACAGAAAAACAACAAAAAGTATTGGATGAAATTACTGAATTTATAGGTAGATATTGAAAATCTCCTACTATTGAAGAATTGCAACATATTTTATGACAAAAATCAAAAAGATGAGTTGTACAATATTTAGAAGCTTTAGAAAAAAAATGATTTATAACAAGATGAAGGGGGTATAGATCTATTATTTTAGGGAATAATGTTTGATTTCAAACTACCTTAAATATTCCAATTTTTGGTTATGCAAATGCTGGTACTCCTCTAGTTGATGCAAAACAATCTAATTATTGAGTTTTACCTATTTCAAAAAAATTTATATCTTGAGATCCACAAAAATATTTTATACTAAAAGTAGAAGGCACTTCAATGAATAATGTTGAAGTAAAATGAAAAAAAATTGAAAGTTGAAGTTATGTTTTAATTGATTCAGAAAAAAAAGATTTAAACTCAAAAGATGTTTTTCTTTTTACTGTTAATTGATGAGCTACAATAAAAAAGTATAAAAAAGATTGAAATATTATTTATTTATTACCAGATTCAAGAGATGATTATCATAAGCCAATAATTTTATCTGAGGATGATAAAATTATTGTAAATTGAAAAGTTGTTGATGTTTTTCATTTTGAAAGTACAAAAAGTTCCTAAAAAATTTAGGAACTTTTTTCTAGTATGCTTCATTCTCTATTATCTATTATTTTATATCAAGTTTCAAATAGTTCATCTCTTAGTTTATCTGCAAGCTCAAAATTTTTTTCTTTTTTAGCTTTATTTCTGGCTTCAAATTTTTCTAAAATATCTTGTGGAATTTCTCATTCTTCTAATACTGAAAAATCCATAATTCAAAGAACATAATTTATAGTTTCAAGCATATCAAAAATAGAATTATATTCTTCAAAACTAAATTCATTATTTGATATTCAAGAATTTACAAATTTTAAAAAATTATGAAATACAGCCAAAGCTTCAGGAGTATTTAAATCATCTTCCAAAGCATTTATATATTCTCAAATTATTTCTTGCATTTTTTCACTAAACTCTTTTCTTACTTTGTCTTCCTTTGCTTTATCCTGAACCCTTGCTATTTTTTTTATTGTTTCATCTATTTTTTTAATAGTATTTATACTTGATTTTAACTTATCAAAAGAAAAATCAATAGTTTCTCTATATTTTCCATTTATAAAAGATAGTCTAATAGCTCTATATAAAACTGACTTACTTACTCCTTTCTCCCTTTGGGGGAAAGGCTGGGATAGGGGGATAAAATGCTCTTCTAAATCTCTTAAAGTATAAAAATTTCCCAAAGACTTACTCATCTTTTTACCATTTACCATCAAATGAGCTGAATGCATCCAATATTTTGAAAAAGTCTTTCTTGTACAAGCTTCACTTTGTGCTATTTCATTTTGATGATGAGGAAAAATTAGGTCTTGGCCTCCCATATGTAAATCAATTTGAGGACCAAAAACAGCCATATTACAAGCACTACACTCTATATGCCATCCTGGCCTTCATTTTATTTTTACTTTTTTTACTCCTTTCTCCCCTTGGGGGAAAGGTTGGGATAGGGGGATTTCAAATTCTTCTTCCCAAAAATTATCTCCATCTTCTTTTTTCCAAGCTTTCCATAATACAAAATCTCAAAAATTATCTTTATCATATTCATCATTATTTATTCTAGCATTTTGTTTAAGTCAAGATAAATCAATATGAGCAAATTTTCCATATTTTTTACATTTAGAAACTCTATAATAAATACTTCCATCTTCAGCTAAATAAGCATATCCTCTTCTAAGCATAGTATTTATCATTCTAACCATTTGGTCAATAAGACTAGTAACTGGTACTATATTATCAGCTTTTTGTATTCAAAGTTTTTCTAAATCTTCCAAAAATATTTTTGTATATTTTTCTGTAAAAGTTTTTAAATCTTCTCAAGCTTTTATACTATCTCTAATTGTTTTATCATCAACATCAGTAATATTCATTGTAGTTTCTACAGGATAACCTAAAAATCTAAGAGTTTTTACCATTACATCCTCAAAAGTAAAAGTTCTTAGGTTTCAAATATGAGCATAATTATAAACAGTAGGGCCACAATAATAAACCTTAACTTTGTCTTGTTTTAAAGGTTTAAAATCTTCTATTTTTCTTGAAGCTGTATTAAATATTTTCATTTTTTAGTAATAAGTAATAAGTAGTATTTTAATACTTAGTATTTAGTATTTAGTATTTAGTTAGAATTTATTATACTGAATTTAAAAAAATAGTATTAAATATTTTTCTAAGCTCTAAGCACTAAATACTATTTATTTTTTTTAATTCAAAGTTTTTTAAGCATTATATTAGAAATTTTTATAGGATTTGAATTATTAAAAACTTCATTATCTATTTTAACATTTGGTCATTTACTGCACATTCACATACAAAGACTTTCTTTTACTTCTACATTTTCTAAATTAAAAAATTTTATATCATTTTTAATTCTTTTTATTATATATTTACTATGTCTTTTTTTACAGCTTGTTCAACAACATACTTTTATTTCCATAATTTTAAATTTAAATTTTAAGCACATTAATTATATTATACGAAATTTTTGAAAAATCAAAAAAATTAACTTCACTTTTTTCTTTTGAAATAAAAATTTGTAAAAATCTTAAAAATCATTAATCTATTTTCAAATAAAAAATTAAAATTTAAAATAAAATTATGAAAGCAGAAATGGAAAAAATAATATTAGAATTTTTTAATAAATTGTGAATAAAATTAACTTCACTTGATATAGACGAAAAGGAAGAAAATATTTTCTTTGTAAAAATAAATACTCCTGAGTCTGGTCTTTTAATTTGAACTCATGGAATTACTTTTGAAGCTATACAAAGTATTCTTAGGGCTATTTTGAATAATAAATTTGATAAGAAAATAAAAGTTCATTTTGAAATTAATGATTATATTCATAATAAGGATGCAAAACTTTTTGCTTTTATAGATAAAGAAATTAAAAGAGCAAAAGAAACTTGAAGAAATATGAAATTACCTAGATTTTCTGCTTATGAAAGAAAAAAAATTCATGATTATGTATGAAATTTAAATGATCCTGAAATTTTTACTGAAAGTAGATGAGAATGAATAGAAAGAAGACTTTATATAATTTTAGAAAAAAATAAAAATTTTAACTCAAAAAAAATAAAAGAAAAAATTAGTCTAAGTATTGATTTAGATTGAGATGATATTTAAATTAAATAAACAGTACTATGAATAAAAAATTAAAAAAATTATTACAAATTTTTTGAATTTTAATATTAATGGCTTGAATATGAGCTATTTTTTATCATATAAATAACTTAAATTACAAAAAGATAAAACAAATTAAGTATAATACTGTAGAGCATCCTGAATTTCTTCCTACCAGTAATTTTGCTAAAATTACTGCTTTTTGATTTAAAAATACAAAAGCAGATATATATTGGCTTGAAACAATTCAATATATTTGATGAAATGCCGTTTCTTCAGCTTATAAAAAATATTTATATCCTATTATAAATCTTATAACAGATTTGAATCCCTATTTTGCCCATCCGTATAAAATAGCTATGCTTTTGTTACCTGATTATAATCCTAGATATGAAGATTTAACTGAAGAAGAAAAATTGGAATATATAAAAAAAGCTGAAAAAATATGATTAAAGTGAATAAAAAACTTTTGTGATACTAAAAAAATAGAGCTTATAAAAAAAGAAGATGATTTACTAAAAATTTGGAAAGATGAAAAATATGCAAATCCTTGTAAAGATTACATTATTCCTTATTATTTAGCTTATATTTATTATTTTTATTTACATGATCCTCTAAATGCTTCTTTATATTATAAGGTAGCTTCAGCAAATAGGGATTCTGTAGAATGAGCAAAAATTTTAGCAGCTATAATGAGATGAAAAGGTTGAGATAGAGAAAAAGCATTTTTAATGTTTATAAATATGTGAAAAAGTCTTGATACTACAAAAGATAAAACTTGTTCTAAATTTGCTGATTTATTACAAAACAAAATAGCTTATCAAGTTTTTAAAGAAAATAAATTAGATACTAATTTAATAAAGTTCGCAAATGATTCAAGAGCTAAGGTTTTTCCTAAAAAACAAAAAGAAACTGAGAATAAACTTGATGATCAATGTGAAGATTATGTAAACAAAGCTATTAGAGAATTAAATTTGTATTATATTGAGCAAGCAAATAAAAAATATAAAAAAGATACTTGAGAAAATGCTAAAAATGCTAAAATTTTATTTAATAAATGATATATCAAATATTTGCCTATAGATTATCAACAATACAAAGATTATTGAATAATCTACAAATACAATGAAAAAACTGGCCATTTTGATTATGAAATGGGGAAATATTAAAAAAAATTATTTTTAAAAAATGTAATTAAATATTATGCTACAAATAAATTGAAATAAAAAACTAGCTTGAGAAGTTGTGATTTCTGGTTCAAAGAATGCTTGTTTGCCAATACTTTGAGCAAGTTTGCTTGTAAATGGAAAGCTAACTTTGAAAAATGTTCCAAAAATAGGAGATGTTTTGACTTTTTTGGAAATTATAAAAGAGCTTTGAGCTAAAGTAAATTTTAAAGATAATTGAGTTTTAGAACTTGATACAAAAAATCTTGATATAAATAATCTAAATTTAGAAAAAATAAAAAAAATAAGAGCTAGTATTTTGCTTTTATCTCCTATTTTATTTTTCTTTAAAAAGATAAAAATTCCTTTTCCTGGAGGTTGCTCTATTTGAGCTAGACCAATAGATAGTCATCTAAATTGATTAAAAGCTATTTGATATGATTATAAATTTGATTGAAAAAATATA
>Ga0256843_1002756_pt1 | contig 12630 bp, 11 predicted proteins | sample AlvinellametaG_FD_191572 | JGI IMG/M metagenome (GOLD analysis project Ga0256843, IMG submission 191572) | Pompeii worm associated microbial communities from hydrothermal vent at the East Pacific Rise, Pacific Ocean - Alvinella | ecosystem: Host-associated > Annelida > Integument > Unclassified ... | reverse complement strand
ATGACTATACACAAAAGCAAGGGGCTTGAGTTTGAAAACGTAATTGTTTTGGATAGGCTTGGCAAAGAAAAGTCAAATAGCTCTTCATTAATATTTGATTATGATGGTGTGGAATTAAAAAACATCTACTATAAGATGAAAGGAAGAGAAAAGGTAGATAGTGAATACAAGCTAGCGTTGTTAAAGGATGAGAGTCTTGATATGCAAGATAAAAAAAACGTAGAGTATGTAGCATTTACAAGAGCTAAAAATGCGCTTTTTATTATAAAAAAACAAAAAAGTGCATTTGTGAGTGCTAATAAATTAGAAGTCGGCTCTTTTGGGGTGTTTGAAGCCAAAGAAAAAGAAGATAAAAACAAAAACTCCAAAAAATTTGATCTGGAATTAAAATATTACGGCATGCAAGAGGGTGTAAAAGAAAAAGAGTATAAGCCAAATGATTATGAGGCTATATATTTAGGGCTTGCTATGCATTATGCGTATGAGGTGGAGGATTTTGATGCGGTAATGAACAGATACGGGATATATACGGATGTAAAAAAAGCGTATGAATTATATGAAAGCTCAAAAGATAAAATCACTTTTAAAGGAATATACTACAAAGAAGTGCCTTTTGTGTTTGAGGGTAAAGAGGGGGTGATTGATTTAATGATAGAAAATGAAGATGAAGTGGTAATAGTTGATTATAAATCAACAAGACCTAGTGATGAGAGCGGGTATGTAAATCAGGTAAAAACATACATGAATGCTATAAAAAACTTAAAAAATAAACCTACAAGAGGATTTATATTTTATGTGGATGAAAAAGAGTTTAGGGAAGTAAAGTAGAGTCGATTTAAAAGAAAAAAGGAAAATTATGTGTATGCCAAGGCTTTTTGGGATGAAAATAATTGACGGAGAGAAAGAAACGAAAAAAAAACCAATAAAAACCACTAAAAAAACAAAAATAATCTATCAGTCAAAGGTGAAGTTTGAGAGTTCTTGTTAGTGCGCTTGAGCCTAGTGCCAATTTGCATTTGGGTGAGATATTAAAAAGAAGCGATTTTGAAATTACCGGTATTTTTGATGAAAAATACGGCAAACCTTTAATTAGTTCAAATGAATTTAACGTAATGGGATTTTTTGATGTATTGCCAAAAATAAAGCTTGCAAAAGATGCAATTGATAAGCTAAGCCATGAAGCTAAAAATGTGGATAAGGTGCTATTGATTGACGCTCCTTCTTTTAATCTTAGACTTGCAAAAAAAATAAAACAAATCTCCCCAAATACTGAAATAATTTACTATATCCTACCAAAAGTTTGGGCTTGGAAGAGCGGGAGGATAAAAGATGTAAACGTTTATGTGGATAAAAAAGCTTATATTTTTCCTTTTGAGAGGAAATATTGGAGCGATGGGATTTATGTGGGAAATCCGTTGCTTGATGAGATTAATGAATATAGGGATGAGACAATCAAAGGAAATGTGGCCTTTTTGCCAGGTAGTAGAAGAAGCGAAATAAAATCACTCATGCCTGTATTTAAAAACCTGGTAAAAAAGATAGACAAAAAGCCTCTATTAGCCGTGCCTTGGATTTATAAAGATAGAATTGATGAAATATATGGTGAGGTGAGTGAATTTGAGATAGTTTATGATGCAAAAAAGGCTCTGGTTGAAGCGGATTTTGCATATATCTGTAGCGGGACGGCAACACTTGAAGCGGCAATAATTGGGACTCCTTTTGTTTTGATGTATAAGGCAAGAGAGATTGAGTATATGATAGCTAAAATGTTTGTAAAACTAAAATATGTGGGACTTGCAAACATTATTTTTGAAAATGAAAATTTAGGAGAATTTCACAAAGAGTATCTTCAAAAGTTTGATGAAAAAGCGCTTTTGGAGGATTTAAAAACTTCAGATATTAAAGAGTTTCAGAAAAAATCAAAAAAAATTCGCGAAATTTTAAAATATGGTAGTGCAAATAACGTAATTAATCTTCTAAAACCTTAACTTCTTTTTACTTTTTCCGATATGTTTTCAAAACAATAAAAGGAAAAAAAGTGAACATCAAAAAACGTAGTATTATCTCAATTGTGTTATTGGTGCTAAGTATTTTAGGGTTAATTTTTGTCGATTACTACTCCCAATCTACTATTGAAAAAATCTCCCAAAAAGTGACGAATATCGAAAACAAAATCGTTGAAGTCGAAAAGGTCAGAACCGCTCACATCAGATTTGTTGCGAATTTTGAAAAAGCCTATCTTCAAAACAAGCCGGCAAAGCTTAGTGAAGATTATACAAGCTGTGTGTTTGGGAAATTCATTTCAAAATTTAAAAATGAACTTCCTAAAAGTTTAAAAGAAGAGCTTGAAAATGCGATAGAGCATCATAAACATTTGCATAATTTAGTAAAACTTTATAATGAAAAGTATGTTAGAATGGATAGAGATATCCATGAGAGAACGTATGAGGCTTTACTTTTTGTGAATAAATGTTTATTAAGTTTAGCAATAAATGCAATGGGTAAAGAGATAGGTATTGATGAATTAAAAAAATGTCCTTTTGAGAAATATTTACAAAAATATAATATTGAATATTTTAAAAAATTAAAATTAGATAATCTTGCATTATTATATAAAGCAATGAAATACCCTCATGATAAATTGCATGAATATGCAAAAATTTTACAAAACTTGCCAAAAGAGCAAAGAGAAGAGTTTTATGAAAACAAAATCGTGCCGTTATATCACAAACTTCAAAACATCTCTATGAAATATCTTGATGAACTAACAAAAATTGATGATGAAATAAATGCAAAAATAAGTGATGCTATTATTAATGATACGTTTAAAGATTTAGAGCATATCGAAAAATTCCTTGATGATGTAGTAGCATACTACACTAAACAAAAACAAGCACTTATCGAAAAAAGACATCAGGTTGAGAAAAATCTATTTATCTTAGAAATTGTAATGTTATTACTTGCAATTCTTGGAATGGCGTTTGTGATTTATAACTTTATTACAATCATCAAAAGAGTTGAGTTCTTAAAAGAAAACATCCTAAATGTGGGATTAAATCTGGATTATAAAATCAAAACAGATGGAAATGACGAAATAAGCGAAATTGCTCAGGCTGTAAATACATTGCTAGAAAAAATCAAACAAACAGTAATTGAAGCTAAAAATATCAGTAATCAAAACGCATTAACATCTAAAAACCTTGCAACAACCGCTCATGAGGTTGGTAAACAGGTAGAAATAGAAAGCGAACTAATCCAAAACGTAAACAAAGAAGTAGAAGAGGTAGCTGTTAGAATGGATGAATCTAAAGATGCGGCAATCTCTACTCTTCAAGATATTAAAGCAACTCAAAGCGAGCTTGAAGAAGCAAACAAAGAGATTGATTATCTAACTCAAAAAATTGTAACAGTATCTGATAAAGAGTCTGAACTAGCTGAAAAAGTAAAACACTTAAATGAAAATACTCAAGATGTAAAAACTGTATTGAATGTAATTAGAGATATAGCCGATCAGACTAACTTGCTAGCGTTAAATGCGGCAATAGAAGCGGCAAGAGCCGGAGAGCATGGACGCGGATTTGCCGTAGTTGCTGATGAGGTTAGAAAACTGGCTGAAAAAACACAAAAAAGCCTTGCTGAAATAGATGCGACTATCAATGTAATAGTTATGGCTGTAATGGAAGCTAGCACAAATATGGATGAGAGTGCAAAAAGCGTGCTAGAGCTAGTAGAAGATGCATCTAAAGCAAAAGAGGAAATTGATAAAAGTATAAGCAAAATGAGCTCTTCTACATATAAAGTAGAGGATTTGGTAAATAGCTTTGAATTTGCGGCAAACTCAATCAAAAAAGTATCACGTGACTTGGAAGAAGTGCTTAAAATTTCTCAAAACAACTCAGTAAATGTAGAAAAAATCATCTCATCAATTGATTCACTAAATGAGATGGTAAATAAACTTGACGAAATCCTAAATCACTACAGAACTTAATCTCCTCTTTTCCTCTTTTTCGATATAATTACTAAACTAAATAATCTATTGTTAAAGGATGAAAATGCATAAAGAACCAATGACTAAATATGGTTATGAAAAACTATCTAAAGAACTTGAATACCTAAAAACAGTAGCAAGACCTGAAGTTGCAAAAGAGATTGATGCGGCTAGAGAACTTGGGGATTTGAAAGAAAATGCCGAATACCATGCGGCTAAAGAAAAACAAGCTCATATTGAAAGAAGAATTGCTGAACTTAGCGATATTTTAAGTAGAGCGGTTGTAGTTGACCCTAAAGAGCATGCACACAACCGCGTAGCGTTTGGAAGTACTGTGTATTTGATAGATGTAGATACTGATGAAGAGGTAAAATACACAATTGTTGGAGCACCTGAAGCAAATCCTGAAAAGGGGCTAATTTCTTATCACTCACCTCTTGCAAAAGCTTTGATTGGAAAAGAGGTTGGAGATGAAGTGGAAGTAAATTTACCTGGCGGGACTAAAGTGTATGAGATTGATAAGATTTGTTTTGAGGATATATGTTTTACGTGAGGTGGTGAAAGAGGGGAAATAGTGAAAAAGTGAAAATGGTGAAATTGTGAAATAGTGAAATTGTAAAAAAGGGAAGAGATGGTATTAAAAATAAAAAAACTAACTCCTGAAGCTATAATTCCGGCATATCAGACAAAAGAAGCGGCCGGATTTGATTTGCATTCGATTGAAGATGTAGTATTAAAACCAAATGAGAGAAGATTAATAGGTACTGGGTTGGCTTTTGAGATTGAGTATGGGTATGAGGTGCAAATTCGCCCAAGAAGCGGACTGGCATTCAAATATGGTATAACGGTGCTAAATTCACCTGGTACTATTGATAGTGATTATAGAGGTGAGATAAAAGTATTATTAATAAATCTTGGAGAAGAAGAATTTGAAATAAAAAAAGGTGAGAGAATTGCCCAGGCTGTTGTTGCTCCGGTAATTCAGGCACAATTTGAAGAGGTAGAAGAGCTAAGCTCTACTAGTAGAGGTAGCGGAGGATTTGGAAGTACGGGTAAATAAAGGTAATTGGTGGAAATGGTGAAAAAGTTATATAGTGAAATTGTGAAAGTGTGAAATTGTGAAATTGTGAAAGTGTGAAAGTGGTGAAAGAGGTGAGAAAAAGAGTAGGAAAAATAAGGAATAAAGGAAATAAATGATAAAAACGGCGATAGTTGGTGCTAGCGGATTTACAGGGCTTGAGCTAATTAAGATACTTTTAAATCATCCTCATTTTGAGATTACTACTTTGTATGGAAGTGAGGGCGGTGAGAGAATAGAAGGGCTTTATCCATCGCTTAAGGGAGTGTTTGAGGGTGAGATAAAAAAAGCAAATATTGATGATATTGCAAAACATGATTTGGTCTTTTTGGCTGTGCCTCACAAAACTGCTATGGCTTTGGTAAAAGAGCTGTATGGAAGAGTAAAGATTGTAGATTTTTCGGCTGATTACAGACTAAAACAAAACAATTACGAAAGTTATTATTGTCCTCATATCGACCCGGCAAATTTGGAAAATGCGGCTTATGGATTGCCTGAAATATTTAGGGAGTTTATTAAAAAGTCCACTTTAATTGCAAATCCCGGGTGTTATCCTACGGCTACGATTTTGGGGCTTTATCCGTTTTTGGATTATATTGAAGATGGTGTATTTGTGGATGCAAAAAGCGGTGTTAGCGGGGCTGGTAAGAAACTAAGTGAGACTACTCATTTTGTAACGGATAATGAAAACTTTTTTGCCTACAATCCTATAAAACACAGACATTCTGTAGAAATAAGCGAAAAAACAGGTCTTAATGTGACGTTTGTTCCACAACTTCTTCCAATAACAAGAGGAATGCAAATAAGTATTTATGCAAAACTAAAAAAAGACATTGACCCAATTGAAGTGCTAAAAAGCCACTATCAAAATGAAGAATTTATAAGAATTCAAAATAAACCTGTAAGAATCAAAGATGTAGCCGGAACTCATTATTGTGATGTTTTTGCCATGAGAAATGGTGAAATGCTATTTATCAATACGGCAATAGACAATTTATTAAGAGGTGCATCATCCCAGGCGGTTGCAAATGCGAATTTAATCTTTGGGCTTGATGAAAATATCGCACTTCCAAAAATAGCTTACGTGCCGTAAAATGAAAATTTCCAAAATCTCCGTAAAAAAAGGCGCTGTTTTTGTTGCCGATGTGCATTACAAAAGAGGCGATGAGGAGTTTTTGGAGTTTTTGAGATTTCTTTTAAAAAAACCTCCTAGCCAACTTTTTTTGGTTGGTGATATTTTTCATTTGCTTTTGCCTTTTAATTATTTGATAGAGTACAACAAAGAAGCAATTGAGCTTATTGAAAAAATAGCTCTTAAAACCGAAGTTTATTATACCTCTGGAAATCATGACTTTAACCTAAAACCGATTTTTAAAAACGTAAAAATCTCTGATGCTTTTGTAGATGAAGAAAAATCAATTTTTATAACGCATGGCGATTTGACTGATAAAGATAGATTTTATAAGCTTTATGTCTTCTTGATTAGAAACTACTTAGGTAATAAACTCCTAAACCTTGTATCCTTTAATTTCGTAAATAACTGGCTTTTTAAGGCGATTTTGAAAAAAAACGTAAAATGTTTGAAAATTTTTGAGTTTAAAACGAAAATAAAATCAAAAATTGCCGATATAAATTATAAGATGATTATAGAAGGACACTATCATCAAAACAAAAGCTTTGATTTTGGTGATAAAGTCTATGTAAATCTTGGTGCTTTTGCATGCGATAAAAGCTACCATGTACTTGAAAACGAAATTAAAGGATACAAATGGATGACAAAACTCTCAAAGTCGGCTCAAACGAATTAGAACTTGTTGATTTTAGACTCTTCAAAAAAGAACCCGATGGAAGTATTTATGAAGGGATATACGGTATTAACGTAGCCAAGGTTAGAGAAATTATTAAAATGCCTGAACTTACTGAACTTCCAGGAAGTGAGGATTATATTGAGGGTATTTTTGATTTAAGGGGTATTGTCGTACCTGTTGTGGATCTGGCCAAGTGGATGGGTATAGATGTGCCAAGCGAAGAGGAAGCTCCTATTAAAAAAAGAGTAATTATTACAGAGTTTAACAATATTTTAATTGGATTTATAGTGCATGACGCCAAAAGAATTAGGCGTATTTCATGGAGTGATATCGAACCGGCAACATTTAGCGCCGCTCAAGGTAAACTGGATAGAAGCAAAATAACTGGTATTACCAGAATCGAAGATGGTGAGATACTTTTGATTTTAGACCTTGAGAGTATTGTTGAAGAGATGGGATTTTTTGAGAGTAATCTTGATATTGATGATGATAAACTTGAGCAATTCTCTGGAATTGTTTTGCTTGTAGATGATTCTCCTACGGCTAGACGTATTGAAAAAGACGCCCTTGAGAAAATGGGATTTGAAGTAATCGAAGCTACAAACGGAGAAGAGGGACTTCAAAAACTAGAAGAGCTATATGCCGTATATGGTGAAGGACTCAAAAACAAACTAAAACTAATTCTTAGCGATATAGAAATGCCAAAAATGGACGGATACCACATGGCGGCTAGAATCCATCAAGATAATAGATTTAATCATGTGCCTTTAATTTTTAGCTCATCAATTTCAGATGCGTTTAGTGATATAAGAGGTAAAGAGGTTGGAGCTGAAGGTTATCTTGTGAAGTTTGACCCTAATAAATTCTACACAAAAATTGCTGAAGTTTTAAAAGAACACAAAGGATAAGAGATGATGGACGATATGATGGAATTATTGGAAGACTTCTTAATTGAAGCTTTTGAAATGATTGAAGAGATGGACCAGGATCTTATTGAGCTTGAGAATAACCCGGATGATTTGGATTTGCTAAACAAAATCTTTAGGGTTGCGCATACGATTAAGGGTAGTGGTGGATTTTTGAACTTTGATAAATTAACACACTTAACCCACCACATGGAAGCGGTGCTTGATAAGGCAAGAAAAGGTGAGCTTAGAATCACTCCTGAGATAATGGACGTGATTTTGGAATCAGTTGATGCTATGAAAGCGATTTTAAGCTATATTAGAGACCATGGAAACGACTCATCTCCTGATGTTGAAATAGAACCGATTGTAAAAAAACTTGATGCAATAGTAAATGGTACTTTTGGTTCTTCTGAAGAAGAGACAAATGAATCAAAAGATGAGGGTAAAATAAATCTTGATGAAATTTCATTGGATAATATTGATGATATTGATGTAAGTGAACTTTCACCTGAAGAGCTTGATGCTGTGCTTGAAAAACTGGTAGAAGATATAAACACTCCACCAGAAGAAGCAAAAGAAGAAAAAGAAGCAAAAAAAAGCGAAGAAAAAAATGAAGATAAAGTGGAAGAAGAACCAAAACAAGAAACAACACCTGAAGTAAAAAAAGAGACTACTCCAACTCCAAAACAAGACACAACCCCTAAAGCTCAAGCCAAAAAAGAGCTTAAAAAGCAAATGGTCTCTACAAAAGAGCAAACTATTAGGGTTGATGTAAAAAGACTTGATCAATTAATGAACCTAATTGGTGAGCTAGTACTTGCTAAAAACAGACTTATAAAAATCTACAACGACGTAGAAGAGAGATATGAAGGTGAGAAGTTTTTAGAAGAGCTAAATCAAGTGGTATCAAGTATTTCTATTGTTACAACTGATTTACAAATTGCCGTAATGAAAACAAGAATGCTTCCAATTGGAAAAGTATTTAATAAATTCCCAAGATTAGTAAGAGACCTCTCACGCGAACTTGGCAAAAAAGTAAAACTAATAATCGAAGGTGAAGATACAGAACTTGATAAATCAATTATTGAAGAGATTGGCGACCCGCTTGTACATATGATTAGAAATGCGGTAGACCATGGAATAGAACCGCCTGAAGAAAGGGTAAAAAAAGGCAAACCAGAAGAAGGTACTATTTGGCTAAAAGCATATAATGAAGGTAATATGATTGTAATTGAAATTAAAGATGATGGTAAAGGAATGGATGCTAATATCCTAAAACAAAAAGCCATCGAAAAAGGAATCATCACACCTCAAGAAGCTGAAAACATGAGCGATAAAGAAGCGTTTATGTTAATCTTTAAGCCAGGATTCTCAACGGCTGAAAAAGTTACAAACGTTTCAGGCCGCGGTGTTGGTATGGATGTTGTAAAAACAAACATCGAAAAACTAAACGGAATAATTGAGATTGATTCAGTTCCTGGTAAAGGAACTACAATTAAACTAAAAATTCCTTTAACGCTTGCAATTATTCAAGCGCTTCTTGTAGCAAGCCAAGAAGATTTATTTGCCGTGCCATTATCTAACGTAATTGAAACGGTTAGAATTGTAGAAGAAGATATTTATACAATTGAAGGTAAAAGCGTACTAAAACTTAGAGATGAGGTATTGCCTTTAGTGAATATGGCGGATATTTTTGAAATAGAAAAAATCCTTGAGCCTGAAAAATACCTCTATGTGGTAATTTTAGGACTTGGAGCTACCAAAATTGGTCTAATTGTTGATAGATTTATAGGACAAGAAGAGATTGTTATTAAATCTTTAGGTGAATTTTTAAAAGGTCTTCCTGGAATTGCCGGGGCAACAATTAGAGGTGATGGTAGAGTAACTTTAATTGTGGATGTTGCAAGCTTAATGAAACTAGCAAAAGATACGCATAACAAAAAAATTGTTACAGAATCGCTAAAAGAAGCTAAAAAGAAAAAAGAAAAACCAGAAGATTATGTTGTAATGATTGTAGATGATAGCGCTATGGATAGAAAAATTATGAGAGGAGCGCTAGAAGAGCTTGGTGTGACAATTCTTGAAGCAAAAGACGGGGTAGAAGCTCTTAATCTTCTAAAACAAAACGATGTAGATGCAATGCTAATAGATATCGAAATGCCAAGAATGGACGGATATACATTAGCTCAAGAGATTAGAAAATACAACAAATACAGAAAACTACCACTTGTTGCCGTAACTAGTAGGGCAACTAAGTCTGATAGAGTAAGAGGAGTTGAGGTGGGTATGAATGAATATATTACAAAACCATACACTCAAGAATACCTCAAAAACGTAGTAAAAAGAAACTTAAAGCTTGAAGGATAAAAAATGGGAAGCTTAAATGATATTGTAAAAAAACAACAACAATCTCTAACTGAACCAGAGAAAAAAACTGAAGAGATTGTACAACTTGTAGGCTTTGTGGTGGGCGAAGAAGAGTTTGCCGTACCAATTTTATCAATTCAGGAGATTATTAAGCCGATTGAGTGGACAAGAGTGCCATTTGTGCCTGATTATGTACTTGGAGTTTTTAACTTAAGAGGTAATGTATTGCCTTTAATTGATTTAAGAAAAAAATTTTCAACTCCTGCTGCTGAAATTGATGAAAACACTAGATTTATTGTAATGAAAATCAAAGGCGAAGATGTGGCTTTTGTTATAGATAGACTAACATCGGCTATTAGAATTCCAAAAAAAGAGATTTTACCACCTCCTGAGACGTATAACAATGAAGATGATATTATTGAGGGTGTTGGTAGATTAAAAGATGGAAGAATTATTACAATATTAAAAGTTGATAATTTAATAAGAAGAGAAGATATAGTCCCTGATAAGGACTAGTCGTTTTTTAGATAAACCATATCGTTTAAAAGCAAGAAAAGCTCTCCTAAAATCTCTTTTCTTTCGTCCTCATCGTCTATTGCATTTTCTATGTTTGTTTTTAGCATTCTTTCGATTTCATCTATGTCATAGTCTAAATCAATAAGTATTTCTCTGATTTTTTGGGTAGGCTCAAGAAATTCTATTTCGTAGTTTCCTTCGCTATCAAATGTAACAATTGCTTCGTTTGTGTAGCTAAATAGGTTGTGTTTCATTCCAAGAATCTCTTGATAAGCACCAACTAAGAAAAATCCAAGATAATAATCCTCTTTTTCCAAATCAACATCATGAAGATATAATGGGTAGTTTTTGCTAAACGGAATTTCACCATCGCTATCGCATGTAATATCCCAAATTGTTGCGCTTCTATTTGGTGTAGTGTTTAGTTTTGTTAGAGGCATTATAGGAAATCTCTGTCCAAGTCCCCAAAAATCTGGAAGACTTTGGAAGATTGAGAAGTTTGCAAGGTATTTTTCCTGGAATTTTTCATTGATTGATTTTAAGTCTTTGTTTTTAAAGCCTTTTAAACTTGCATAAGTTATTGCTTTTTTTATGATAAGGTTAACTAAAATCTCACTATTGCTTCTATCAAGCAAATCAATATATCCTAAATCAAAAAGGGTCAGTAAACTCTCAAAATGATCAAGCGCATCGTGGAAGTATTCTATATAGTTGTTTTCATTTATGCTTTTGTATAAATCATAAAGCTCTTCTACTAAGTCTGGATTTTTTTCTTTTAACTTCAAGGCTTTTTCAGTGTATTCTTGAGAGAATAGCTCAATTACAGGAGCTACAAGAACAGTAGATGGTGAAGCTATAAACCTACCACTTTCAGTGTAAATATCTGGCATAGGTACGCTTTTTTTTGTTGAAATTTCTTTTAGAAGATATACTACGTCGTTGCTAAACTCTTCAATTGAGTAGTTTTTGTCTCTGTGGTTCTCCCACTGAGAATACTCAATTGCAAGACCACCGCCTATGTTAATTGCGCTAAGCTTTTCCGCTCCCATTTTTCTTAAATCCGCATAAATATTCCCCGCTTCTCTTATTGCTTTTTTAAGAGGTGAGATGTCATTTATTTGGCTGCCTATATGGAAGTGAATCATTTTTAGTTTATCAAGCATTTTTTCTTGTTTTAATATCTCAATTGCTTCAATAATTTCAGTAGAACTAAGCCCAAATTTCGACTCAATTCCTCCAGATTTGGCCCAAATACCAACTCCAGAGGTGTGTAGACGTATTCTAATACCGATATTTACAGGCATTTTGTGATATTCGCGGCTAACTTCTATGATAGATTTTAATTCGTTTAGCCCCTCAATCGTAATTGTTACATCAAAGCCCATAAAACCGGCAATGAATGCAAGACGTATCATGTCTTTGTCTTTAAATCCATTGATAGTAATTGGGGCGTTTTTGTTGTTGTATGTCATTGCTAGGATTAATTCGGCTTTGCTTCCCGCTTCAAGTCCGTAGTTGTATTTTTGGGCGATTTTGATTAAAGGCTTTACAAATGTAGGGAATTGATTGACTTTTAGAGGAAAAACGGCTTTAAATTTTCCTTTGTATTCAAACTCTTTTATAGCTTTATTAAATGAGTTGTATAATGAATTTATCTGTTTTCTAATAAGATGAGGGAAACGTATAAGAATTGGACCTTGAAATCCCTTTTCTTCAATCTCTTTTACGATATCAATTAAAGCCGGCTGGTTGCCGTAATTTATTTTTAGTTTGCTATTTTCAATAAAAAAATTATTAGCTCCCCAAATATCAATTCCGTAATTCATATTTAACCTTTAAAGCTCTTTTTCGAAAAATTTCCCTTCTTTTAATTCATCTTCCCCTACAATTAAGGCTTTTTTGAAGTTTCCTTTATCTGCTGCTTTTAGGTGTGCTTTTAGAGATTTTGTTTTTGTTTCTACAAAT
>Ga0256843_1002755_pt1 | contig 12630 bp, 8 predicted proteins | sample AlvinellametaG_FD_191572 | JGI IMG/M metagenome (GOLD analysis project Ga0256843, IMG submission 191572) | Pompeii worm associated microbial communities from hydrothermal vent at the East Pacific Rise, Pacific Ocean - Alvinella | ecosystem: Host-associated > Annelida > Integument > Unclassified ... | reverse complement strand
TAACGGCAATCAAAATGATTTTTTCTTTTTTATTGATTATTTGCGAACTTCTAAATTGAAGTTTTAATCCTTTTTGGTTCTCAAAAACCTTGGTTTTCTGTTGATTGTGAAGGATAAATCCGGGTAGTGTACTATCTATTTTTTTTAGAGAATTAATATGGTGATGTTCTTGTAATCCTGTCAATTGTGAAGCCACCGGATTGATATGGATAATCCGTCCGTTTTTATTTACTGAAAATAGTCCCGTAGCCGATTGATTGATAATAGTTTTAAAATACTGCTCTTTGCTGGCAATATCTATCTTGTTTTTTTTCAACATGCTGTTGATACGTTGTATTCCCCTTAAAACTTCATCAATGCTTTTGTTGCCTGAATGAGAGGGAATTTTCAGGCTGGTATCTTCATTTTCAATTCCGGACAAAAAGAAAGATATCCACCGGTTGAGCCGGTTAAAATACCGGATGAGATTTAGACTTGCAAGGAATACCAAAATCAAAACTAGAATACTCCAAATCAATTGATTTTGAACAAAATACAGATAAGCACTTGCTATGGAAAGCAAAACGATTAGGATTATGCGAAAAGCCACTCCTATGTAGAAATGTTTGTATTTCATAATCCGTATTTTTTTAGTTTGTTATACAAGGTTTGACGTGTAATGCCTAATTTTTTGGCAACGGCGCTCATATTTCCGTTTTCATGCCGGATACATTGTTCTATCATGCTTTTTTCCATTTCTTCCAAGGTCATTTTATTCCATTTTTCAGGAGAACCGGGCGTTTGATTTAAGGCAAATACTTCGGGATAAATTATCTGTCCATCAGATAGAATTACTGCTTTTTCCATCTGGTGTTGGAGTTCTCTTATGTTACCGGGCCAATTATACATCATCAAAGCTTTTTGACTTTTTCCGGATAGTTTGGGAACGGCTTTGCCATATTTACGGGCATATTTTTGCAGAAAATAATTGGCCAATAGCAAGATGTCTTCTTCCCGTTCACGAAGGGGCGGTAAATGAATATTGATGGTGTTTATCCGAAAGAGCAAATCCTCTCTAAATTGTTTTCCGGCTACCATTTCTTGCAGGTTTCTGTTGGTGGCTGAAATCAACCGGATATCAATGGGAATAGCTTTGTTATCACCTAAGCGTGTGATACTTCTTTCTTGCAGAACACGCAGCATTTTGGCTTGTAAAGCCATGGGTAAATTGCCGATTTCGTCTAAAAACAAACTTCCTTTGTGTGCGGTTTCAAACTTGCCGGTTCGATCTTCCACAGCATCGGTAAAAGCGCCTTTTTTGTGTCCGAAAAGTTCGCTTTCAAACAAGCTTTCGCTGATAGAACCCATGTCTACACTTAAGAAAATTTCATTTTTCCGGTTTGATAAACGGTGAATTTCGCGGGCAATCAGTTCTTTTCCGGTTCCGTTTTCGCCTGTAATAAGAATGTTGGCATCGGTTTTTGCCACTTTTTCTACAATACTCATTACTTCTTTCATCGCTTGACTCTTACCGATAATTTCATAGGCAGGCATGGATAACTCTTGTGTCAGATGCTGATTTTTTTGTTTGCTTTTGCGCAGTTGTATAGCCGAATGAATGGTTGCCAATAGTTTGTGATTGTCCCAAGGCTTTAAAATGAAATTGAAAGCTCCTTCTTTTACAGCACGCACAGCCAACTCTACATCACCATAAGCGGTAATCATGATAACACTGATGTCCGGGTCGTATTTTTTTATTTCGTTGAGCCAATATATTCCCTCATTTCCGGTATTAACGCCGGCATTAAAATTCATATCCAACAACACGACATCGATTCTGTTTTGTTGAAGGGTACTGATTAATGAATTGGGATTTTCCAAGGTGGTCACTTGCTCAAATTCGGTCTGTACCAACATTTGAAGCGCGGTCAGTATGCTTTTGTTGTCGTCAATTATGAGAATATGTGGAGGCATCTATGAGTTGAAAGTTAATAGTTAATAGTTAAAAGTTGATAGTCTCGCTTCGCTCGTAGTTGTTAGTATTTATTCATTAGTTCACGAAGCGAAGCGGAGTCCCGACCTTGCGTCGGGATCGATTTATTAGTTCATCATCATCAACAAAATTATAAAATTGTCTGATTCCTTGACAATCACTGTCAAAAATTTTTACACTTTTTTTATGTGAGAGTTTGTATTATTGTTGTAACAGATTGATTATTAAATGATTGTATTTTTTGGCACATGGCTTGAATAAGATATGGAAAATAGATGATAATGACCAAGTTGTGGATAGTTTTTCTTTTTATAATAAATTTTGCTGTGGCGCAACAAAAATGGCAGATACAAAATTGCATTCAATATGCTTTGCAACACAATATAGATTTGACGGTGCAAAGTAATCGTTTGAAAATGCAAGAAATAAATCTGCATGAGAGCAAAATGGCTTTGTTGCCAGATTTGAACACGGGAATATATCTCAATAATAATTTCGGGCGTAATATAGATGCCAATACCAATACCGTCACGTATAACCAAACTATGTCCAATACCTATTGGGTGAGTTCTTCTATCGATTTGTTCCAAGGATTGGTCAAACTTAATAATTTGCGGATGCAAAAATATTTGCTGCAAGCTCAAAAGCAAGAAATGGAAATCCGGAAAAACAAGCTGATTATGGATATTATAACGGCTTATTATACTTTGCAATACAGTATGGAGTTGGAAAAAGTGGCTGAATCGCAAGTGAATTTGGCTGAAAATCAATATAAGCGGATGCAAAAATTAGTTGAAGTAGGAAGAGAAACGCCTTTAAATGCTCAAGATCTCAAAAGACAATGGAAAGCAGACCGTCTAAAATTGACCCAAGCCACACAGGCAAAAGAAAGGCAATTATTACAGCTCAAGTATTTGTTGCGGATGCCGGATACACTTGCTTTTACGATTGACAGCCTGTCAAGTCCGGTACTGGCAAATGAAAATACTTTACCCGAAGTAGAGATTACCCGTTTACAGGAGCTGCCTAGTATAAAAAAACAAGATTTGATGCTGGATGTTGCTCGTAAGGAATATGCCATTGCCAAAGGGAAAGTATATCCGCGTTTGACTTTGTCGGCTGGATACAATACTTATTATTTTGGAGGAAATCCGAACGACTTTAACACCCAATTACAAAACAATCAAAACCAACAAGTTTTTTTGGGGTTGAATATCCCGCTTTTTAACGGTGCTTCTGTACACAGTGAAATCAGAAGAAAAAAACTGGAGATGCAAAATCAAGCTTTACGGGTGCAACAACAAAAAGAGCAAATGCAAATGGCGATTAAAGAAACCTTTCAACAAGCAAAAGCGGCATCAGATGCCTATCTCTCGGCAGAATCCTTGTTAGAATATAGCCGGATGTCATTTGAAAGCATTCGTAAAAAATTGGAAAAAGGACGTGCAACTACCACTGAATTTGAGTTGGTTAAACAACAATTGAGGATGGCAGAAGCAGAAAAGATAAAAGCATTATTAACCTATAAAATATACCGGAATATGTTGGTTTTTTATCAAACAGGCAACTGGAATCATTTAAAAGAATAGAGAAAAGTTCAAAGTATTCAGCCACCCAATCCGGTTACACAATTAAACAATTCATCAGTTCATCGATTCATCGATTCATCGATTCATCGATTCATCGATTCAACAATTAAAAAAATGGATATAAAAATAGAAAAAAAGAAAGGATTGCAAAAAAAACACCTGTATTACATATTGGGCGGGTTGTTGTTTGCCGGTATGTTATACAAGGCATTTCTTAGCGATAATGTTACGACTTATGCCGTTGACAAAGACAAAATAAGTATCGAAACCGTACAAAACGGTGTTTTTAACGATTATATCACTTTGACGGGAAATGTAGAACCCATTGCTACAATTTATCTCGATGCTTTGGAAGGAGGCAGGGTAGAAGAAAGAATTGCAGAAGAAGGAAGTATGTTAAAAAAAGGAGATATTATTTTGCGATTGAGCAATCCCGACTTAAATTTGAGTATTTTAAACTCCGAAGCACAATTGGCGGAAAAAAGCAACTTTTTACGCAATACTTTGGTGGTTTTAGAGCAGGAAAAATTGCGGATACAACAAGAAATCTTACGTTTGCGATATGATATCAAACGTAAAAAACGCATCTATGAACAAAATGCCGAATTGATTAAAAGTCAAATGATTTCACATGAGGAATATATAAAATCCAAAGAAGATTATGAATTTGCCAAGGAGAGTTACAAGCTCAATTTGCAAAAACAGCGACAAGATTCCATTTACCGGAATATACAAGTACAGCAAATGCGTGAAAATTTACACAATATGCAACTCAATTTACAGTTGGTGCGCGATCGCAAAAAGAATTTGAATGTAACCTCACCGGTAGACGGGCAGTTGACAATTTTGGATGCCGAAGTAGGACAATCCATCCCTAAAAACGGGAGAATCGGGCAGATTGACATATTGAAATCTTATAAAGTAGTGGCACAGATAGACGAGCATTATATCGACCGCGTCAAAAAAGGCTTAACAGCGACCTTGGACAGACAAGGAAAAAAATACGAACTCAAAATCAGAAAGGTTTTTCCCGATGTGCGTCAAGGTAAATTTACCGTTGAAATGGTGTTTACAGGTGATAAGCCTGCCAATATGCGCACCGGACAAACTTATTATACGCGATTGCAACTCGGTAATCCCAAAAAATCCTTGTTGTTACCCAAGGGAAGTTTTTTTCAACAAACCGGCGGACAATGGATTTTTGTTTTGACCCCCGACGGAAAATATGCCGTAAAACGCAAGATTAAAATCGGACGGCAAAATCCGGAATATTACGAATTGTTAAGCGGATTAAAAGCGGGCGAAAAAGTCATCGTGTCGGGTTACGACAGTTTTGGCGATAATGAAAGGTTGGAGTTAAATGGGAAAAGTTAATATTGTCATGTAGAGACACACGGACGTGTGTCTATTCATGAAACACGTAGAGACGCAATGCAATGCGTCAATAAAAATCAGTTCAACGGTTCAACAGTTCAACGATTCAACAAATAAAACAAATGATATTAAAAAACATAAAAATATTTATCAAACACTTGTTGAGCAATAAGTTATATTCATTTATAACCATTGTAGGTTTTGCTATTTCGCTGACTTTTGTCCTTACTTTGAGTATCTATATCAAAAATGAACTTTCAATTAATGATACCCAAAAAAACAAAGACAGAATTTACAGGTTAACAAGAGAAAAATACAGCAGTTTTGCAGGAACAACGCCTAGTCGATTGCAAACTTTTCCTGAAATTGAAAAAATGCTTCGGGTATATGATGACGATGCGATTATCGGCAATACGAATGGAAAAATGTTTAAAATACATTATTTGATGGTCGATTCCACCTTTTTGCAAATTTTTTCTTTTCCTTTGTTACAAGGTAATCCGGTTACTGCTTTACAGAGCAAAGAGAATATTGTTTTGTCTAAAAATTTGGCAAAAAAGTTGTTTGGTGACGAATCGCCGATAGGCAAAAAAGTTATCATTGATACACATCTGCCACTTACGGTAACGGGGGTGATAGATGACATTTCAAAAACTTCGGGTTTTATACCGGCGGATGTTATTATGAATGTACACGCCCTTTCGGATGTGTGGGGGAGTGAAGAAGATGTATTAAAAGACGAAGGAATATGTAACTATACGATTTTTTTGCTGGCAAAACCCCATACAAATTTACCCGGATTGGCACCGGAAATTCTAAAAATGTTTAAAAAAGATTTTTGGCTATACAGAGATGGGCATGCTAAAAAATTGGGGATGGAAAATCTTTCACAAACTTATTTTAGTGAATCGGCTGGAGCCGGTTTGCGTCAAAACAGCAAAAAACAAATTTTGATTTTTTCGGTGATTGTTCTATTGATTTTATTGCTTTCCGTTATCAACTATATGAATCTTACTATGGCACAATCCGGATTCAGAGCCAAAGAGATAGCTATTAAAAAAATACTGGGAAGTTCGAGAAAATCTTTGATTATTCAGCATATTGTGGAAACGACCTTTTTGTGTTTATTGGCTTTTGCTATGGCTGTAGGTTTCAGTTTGTTAATCGAAAATAAATTTAATCATCTGCTCAATACCCAATTGCGAATCGCCGAAAATTTACAAACCGGATATTTGCTTGTCACTTTGCTGTTCATTGTTCTAATTGGAATAATGTCAGGAATAATTCCTGCTATGTTGATTACAAAACTGCAATCTGTAGAAGTGATAAAAGGAGGTTTTAGAAGAAAAAATAAAGCGTCTTACACCAAGTTTTTAATGATTTTTCAATATATCGTGGTGATTGTTTTAATCATTTCAGCCTTTTTCATTTCCAAGCAAACCCGTTATATGTCACACCATAATCCCGGTTATCAAACGCACAATATATTGAGCATAGCCAATGATATAGATGCAGATAAAACAACCGGTTTACGAGATGAATTTATGAAGATTGCCGGCGTGAAAAGTGTATCATTGACACGTGGAGCCCCCATAGACGGAGGAAATAACAATACATTTAAGTACAAAAACAAACCGCTCAGCGTTCAAGTTTTTGAAGTGGATTCAGCTTTTTTCGATATTATGAAATTGCAAGTTACACCTACGGGTACAGCTTATGATAAAAATGGAATTTGGCTGAACAGGACAGCGGTTAAGGAGATGGGGCTGGATTCTTTGCCCAATTATGTTATCATCCAAAATAAAAGCATTCCGGTTTTAGGAATTGTCAATGATTTCAATTATAACTCGATGCGTCAGCGGGTCGGTCCGGTTTTTATCCGGCAAATCAACGAAAAATATCCTTGGAATATTATCGTGGAAATTGATACGGATAAAACTTCTGATGTACTCAAAAAATTAGAAAAAACCTATAAAGATAACAGTGGCGGATTGCCTTTTGATTATACGTTTTTTGATCAAAAAATTCAAAATTGGTATGAAAATGAAAAACGTACAGCCATGATGGTAAAATATTTTGCCATACTTTCCATTGTGATTGCCATAATGGGAATTTTTGCGCTTTCATTGTTTTTATCCAGCAAAAAACCAAAGAAATAGGTATAAGGAAAGTTAATGGAGCCGGTGTGAGTGAAATTGTAAGTTTGCTGATGAAAGATTTTATCAAATGGATTGTCATTGCTTTTATCATTGCTCTGCCATTTGCCTATTATGTTTTGCATAAATGGTTGGAAAACTTTGCTTATAAGATTCCTTTACACTGGTGGATATTTTTTACCGGAGGTCTCGTAGTACTGTTAGTGTCTTTATTAAGTTTGAGTACTCAAATCATTAAAGCAGCTCGTCAAAATCCGGTCGAAAGTTTGCGGTATGAGTAAGAGAGGTAAAAGTTAAAAGTAAAAAGGAAAAAGTGCGAAGTGCCGGGATCGATTCATCATATAATCATCCCGATAGCTATCGGGACATCAAATAATCAATAAAAATATGTTCAAACATTATCTAAAAATATTCTATCGAAACTTGTTCAAAAACAAGTCATACACATGGATCAATATATTCGGTTTGAGTTTTAGTATTGCCGCTATTATTTTATTGGTTTTATACCTGCAATTTGAGTTTAGTTTTGATAAATTTCATCAAAATAAAGACGAGATTTACCGTATAGCGGTTCGTTCGTTTCACGAAGGTGTTAATGAAGGCGAAACTCATGTTTTTGTAGCGCCGGTAGGCGTTGATTTAAAAAAAGAATTTCCTGAAGTCGAGAATTATACCCGTTACTCCTATCCGCGCAAAATGTTTGTGATAATTGATGAACAAGTTCGTAAAATCAAGCGGACTATTTATGCCGATTCTACTTTTTTCGAGCTTTTTTCCTTTGATGTTTTAGCGGGTGACAAACAGCGTTTTTTACAAAAACCTTTTTCCATTGTATTAACGGAAAAGACTGCCAATCAGTTGTTCGGTACCACTGATGTGTTGGGAAGAACCTTGCTCGATAATCAAAAAAAGGCTTATACCGTTACGGGAATTGTTCGCGAACCGCCTCGTAACTCTTCGGTTCAATTTGATGCACTTGTTTCGTTTTCAACACTTTATAAAACCCCCGACAAGTATATGGGTTGGAACGGAGGTAACCAATATATCACCTTTATTCAATTGAAAAAAGGCATATCTGCATCGCGATTTTCCAAAAAACTTCCCGGATTTTTCTGGGAGCATATCAATAAGGATTTGGCGCAAGTAAATGTGAAATACGAAGCCTATTTGCAACCGCTCAAAGATATTCATCTCAAATACGATGTGGGTTACAATAAGATATATTTCTTTGGAATTATCGGTTTATTAATTTGGTTTATAGCGATGTTTAATTTTGTCAATCTCAGCATGGCATATTACAGCAAAAGAAGTGCAGCGATAGCTGTTAGAAAAACCTTGGGTGCGGATAGAAAAGCGATTATGTGGCAGTTTCTGTCTGAAACGGCTTTATTGGTATTCATTTCTATTGTCTTGGGTATGGTTTTGGCATATTTGCTGACTCCTTATTACAAAAATTTGATGCAAGCTGATTTTTACGGTATTGATTTTTCGCGTTTTTCATTTTGGGTGATTTTGTTGGGAATTTGGTTACTGACCAGCTTATTATCCGGTTTTTATCCGGCGGTTTATCTGTCAAAATTACCTGTAAACAAGTTGTTTAAAAATCATGTCGTACACCAAAAAAAACATTTCAGTTTGCAAAATAGTCTTATCATTCTGCAATTTATGGTAGCGGTTTCCTTGGTGATTTTTACTTTGGTAATCCGGCAACAATTGCAATATATCAATCATAAAGATGTGGGCTATCAAAGAGAGCAAATGCTGATTATTCCGTTACCAAACGAAGAAGCAGGCAAAAAAACCGCTTTAATCAAACAAAAATTGCGTAAAATTTCCGGAATTGCCGGTATCACGGCATCGTCGGATGTGCCGGGTAACAATTTTACTTCCAACGGATATTTTTTAGAGGGATTTGATACGCCTGCCATGATTCATGTACTCAATGTAGATGCAGATTTTTTAAAGACTTACGGTATTGAAATTCAAAAAGGCAGGAATTTTTCAGAAGATTATCTATCAGACAAACAAGCTTTTCTTGTGAATGAAACCCTGTCAAAAAAGTATGGAGATCAATTAGGTAAAGTCATCAAACGTGACGGAAAACATCCGGTGATAGGGGTGGTAAAAGACTTTAATTTTGCTTCCTTACGGGAGAGTATTGCACCTTTGATTATCGCACAAAATTCTTCTGAAAATTCCTATGAAGTTTTATCGGTAAAATTGAAAACAAATGATTATCAAAGTCTTATAAAAGAAATTGAAAAGACTTGGCACCGGATTAATCCCGAATGGGCATTTGAATACAGCTTTTTGGATGAGCAGTTTGAACAGGTGTACCGTTCGGATTTCAATACGATGCAGTTGTTTACCTATTTTTCCATATTGGCAATTTTAATAGCTACGATGGGTTTATTCAGTTTATCGGCGCTCAGCATTGAACAACGCAGAAAGGAAATAGGAATTCGCAAAGTTTTGGGCGCTTCCATAGCGGATATCATCCGGTTGATTTCAAAAAAATATCTTATTATGGTATTGATTGCCAATTTGTTGATATGGCCGGTGTTGTATAAATTAGTATCTGCTTGGCTGGAAACATTTGCCAATAGAATCGAATTGTCCGTGAGTTTTTTCATCTTGGGCGGATTGCTGAGTTTGCTGGTAGCTTTGTTATCTGTAGGAATAAAAAGTGTGCAAATCGCTGTGCAAAATCCGGTAGAAAGCCTGCGGTATGAGTAAGGGAGGTAAAAGTTAAAAGTAAAAAGGAAAAAGTGCGAAGTGTCTGAAAGTTAAAAGTAGAAAGGGAAAAGTATAAAGTACCGGATGTTAGGAGTCCAGAAGTTGAAAGAAAGGGGAGAGTGTCAGTTCAAGTGTCCTGGTACCCAAAGCCTTGGGGACGGGATGTATCGAGAACTCGACACGGGTATCACTCAGCCACCTAATCCGGTTACACAATTAAACGATTACACGATTACACGATTCATCATATAAACAATAAATAAATGTATCAACTAAAAACCATTTTCAGAAGCATGACCAAATACCCCACCGCTTTGGGTTTAAACCTGTTGAGTTTAGTCATCACTTTTACGGGGATAATTTTTCTGACTTTATATATTTCCTATGAGCGAAGCTTTGATACTTTCAATCAAAATATCGATACGATTTATCAATTGAATTTCGGCAAAGAGAGTTTTACTATTCCGGCTCGGTCTGCAGAAGTAATTGATGGTAAAGTTTCTGAAATAGAACAGATTACACCTATTTGGTTTAACAGTACATCTATAACAACCGCGTCATTAAAAGAAAAAAATATCAGCTATTTTGAAGGAGGAATTTATGCTTACAACAGTATTTTCGATATTTTTTCTTTTCCGTTGATTTATGGAGATAAAAAAACAGCATTAACACAACCTTTTGCGGTGGTTATCGATGAAAGTTTGTCCCAAAAAATCTTTGGAAACAGAAATCCCGTAGGTGAAAAAATCAACTTGGGGCCTGGTGAGTTTACGATTACCGGTGTGATGAAAGATATTCCCAAAGAAGCGAGTTTTCAAGCTTCGTTTATCGCTTCATTTATGACTTTAATTCCCCAAGAAGATTCTTGGCCACACCGGTGGAGCGAATGGAGTTTTCAGATTTTTACCAAAGTCAATCCGAAGGCAAATATAGCGGAGGTGAATAAAAAAATAAACGCCATTGACGAAATCGATAAATATTTTGAAATCAGTAAGAGAAAAGAAATGATTAATGTTTTTCACTTGGATCCCTTACGCGAATTGCATTACTCTAACAACGACAACTTCAATATTGTCAACCCGAAAGTCTTGCAGGTATTGGCATTGCTAATCATCGTTTTGATGTTGATGGGCATGGTCAATACCATTAACCTAACTACTGCTCAAGCCTATCAAAAAGCCAAAGCACTGGCGGTAAAACGGGTAATGGGAGCCCAAAAATCAAAAGTAATCGGGCAAGTTGTATTAGAATCCGTATGGGTTTCTGTTACGGCTATGCTCTTGTCGTTTTTGTTGCATCGTTTGTTGTTACCTTATCTGACGGAAATGCTTAAAATCGATGGTTTTTCTTTCGAAGGCAGAAGCTATTGGTATGGAATTTTTATAGGATTTTCCATCGTTTTTGGTGTGCTTGCGGGCTTATATCCGGCTTTTTATATCAATTCACCGGAACTGTCGCAATCTGTAAAAGGTATACAAACTTTTACCCGCAAAGGTAGATGGATTCGTAACTCCCTTTTTATTTTTCAATTTGTTTTTGCTACTGTTTTGATTGTTGCTGCTTTGGGAATTGCCAAACAACTCGATTACTGGCATCACTTTGACATCGGCATCGACAAAGAACACGTCATTTATTTCCCTGTAACCGGAGAAATAAACCAACACAAAAAGGCTTTTATCAAAGAATTGTCAGATCAAAATTGCATGACGGATTACACTTTTGCGGGTTTCGTTCCCGGCAATGTGGCTATGGGCTGGGGGAGGATGGTAAACAATCAGTCTGTAAACTTTACCTGTTGGCCGGTGGATAAGCGCTTTATAGACTTTTTTGGTATAAAGATATTACAAGGACGCGCCTTTTCCAAAACCGAAGGCGCTGACGACAATACCTTTATTTTTAATCAAAAAGCCATAGAAGAATTCGGCTGGGACAAGCCTTTGGAAATACATCTGAATGCCATGAAATCTGAAGGATCGGTTATTGGTGTTTGTGAAAATTTTAATTTCAAATCCCTGCAAAACAAAATTGAACCCATGGCTTTTTGGATGACTACCGGACGCAATGATTTTTTACTTTTAAGATTACCGGCAGGCAATTATACCCAAAGTATTGACAAGATAAAAAAGACTTGGCAAAAATTCGACCCACTACACGATTTCTCTTCGAAATTTTTAGATGATTCTTTGAATGAATTATATGACAAAGAAGAACGTATATCGAATTTTATCCGGTTTGTCAGTTTGTGGAGTATTTTATTATCGCTAACGGGATTATTGGGAATGGTCATCTTTAACACACGAAACAGAACCAAGGAAATCGGCATTCGCAAAGTAAACGGTGCCACGGAAAGTGAAATCGTCAAAATGTTGAACAAAGATTTTATCAAGTGGATATTGATCAGTTTTGTTATTGCCATTCCCGTAGGTTATTATGTGTTGCAAAAGTGGCTGGAAAATTTTGCCTATAGAATACCGGTTAGTGTTTGGTTGTTTGTGACAGCCTGTTTGGTGATTTTAGGCGTAAGCCTTGTCACAATGAGCTGGCACACATGGCGGGTGGCGCGGCAGAATCCGGTAGAAAGTTTGCGGTATGAGTAAGAGAGTTAAAAGTAAAAAGGAAAAAGTGCGAAGTGCGAAGTGCGGAATGCCTGATGACCGGTGCCGGAAGTTTGAAGTAATGTGTTATTCCGAACGCAGTGAATGTTATTTCGGTAGTCGAGTGTCATTCCGAGGGAAGCGAAGCGATAGCTTGCCCCCAACGAAGTTTGAGGGAGGAATCTTATTCATCATAACAACAGATTTCT
>Ga0256843_1002754_pt1 | contig 12634 bp, 10 predicted proteins | sample AlvinellametaG_FD_191572 | JGI IMG/M metagenome (GOLD analysis project Ga0256843, IMG submission 191572) | Pompeii worm associated microbial communities from hydrothermal vent at the East Pacific Rise, Pacific Ocean - Alvinella | ecosystem: Host-associated > Annelida > Integument > Unclassified ... | reverse complement strand
ATTCCAAAGGCTATCTGGACTAAAAGGACTGAGTTTTGGAAGTACTGTACCATTGACGGTAATGACATTAGGGTTTTGTACTTTATCCATACTAAAGTAGACATCATCTTTTGTAAGAGCAGATTCTGGAGATGGTAGAATAAAAACCAAAGGAAGTCCAAGCTCTGCAGCTTTTTTTATAGATGTCTCATAGTAGCTTAGTCCTATAGTGTCATTGTAATAGGGGTCAAGCTTCCATGTTGGAATCAAATGTTCCCCATAAGCAAATCTGTTTATCATATAAAGTGGATCTAGTCCATCACTGTCCTCTGGAATACCTACATTCCAGTTGCCTACAAATGGTAATGTCTTTTCCTTTGAGCTACTAAACGCAGCAAGCATAGTAGAAGTGACTTCTGAAGCTATGGTCTGAATGTCATAAGTACCGGCTGCCGTTTGGTACTCATCTATATTTTTTTTGTTAAAGCTATCTAAAAGTGTAGAATTAGTATAGTTTAAAGGAATGACCTTTCCTCTAAAAGTCGTTGTTTGTTGTGGAGCATATACGGAAGATTGATAATACTTAATAATAGGTAGTACGGTAAATGCAACTATAAGAATGGTGATAGTGTATTTATTGATAAAATTTTTCATGTGATGCTCCTCAGTAGGCTATTGTACCATATAGAAAATTAAAATTATAAATATTTATAAAATCTTAGTTGATTATATATGAAATAATGTTATCATTTGTAAAATATATAAAGGGGTTTGAGTGCAGAAAAAATATCTATTTTTAGGTCCAAAAAAAAATGTTTATAATCCTGAGTTAATAGGCGGAGTTATAGTTTTATTTGAAAATTTATTAGAATATTGTGATGAATATCATATAGAATACGATGTTATAGACACAAATAAAGCTAACTATAAAAATAAACTGTATGCGTATATTCAAATACTTATATTACTATTTAAAAAAGTAGGGAAATCAACCCACATATCTTTGCACGGTACAGCTAATGATTATTTACTTATTGCCCCATTTGCTTTACTAGTTTCAAAATGTTTTGGTAAGCATTTTAGTTTAAGAAAATTTGCTGGCAATTTTATAGAGATTTATGAGAATTATTCTACTTTGCAACGCTTCATTATTAATATGACTTTAAAATACTCTTCATGTAATTTTTTTGAGACAAAATATTTGGTAGAATATTTTAAAAAGTTTAATCCTAATACTTTTTGGTTTCCAAATGTGAGGAAAAAATCTCTTTATCATACAGGTGAAAAGTTTCGAAAAAAGTTTGTTTATTTGGGAGCTGTTAAGAAAGAAAAAGGGATTGATATTTTATGTGAAGCATCCAATTTATTATCAGCTGAGTATACAATTGATATTTTTGGTGCATTATATGATGGATATGAAGAAAGCACATTTGAAAAGTTTAATGTCAGATATAGAGGAGTCTTAAATAATGGTATGGTTATCGACAAACTTTTAACATACGATGTTCTTATTCTTCCATCTTTAAGAGAAGGTTACCCTGGAGTTATTATTGAAGCATTGTCAATTGGAATGCCAATTATTGCTACTAATTTGCCTTCTATTCAAGAAATGGTAGATGACAGTTCATCGATATTAATTGAACCTTTAAATGTTGTTCAATTAAAAGAAGCAATTGAGTTTTTTGATATATATAATTATGAAGGAAAGTTACAAAATGCATTACAACAGTTTAAAAAGTTTGATAGTGAAATTCAAACAAACTTATTTTTTAAATGGATAAATAATAATGCTTAATTTAAATCAGTTAAAAAAGCTTTATGTTAATTCACCGATGTGGATGAAAAAGTTATATGCTTCTATACCTTATGATATTCGTAATGGCAGTGAATATCGTAAATGGAAAGCTTTTTTACAAGAAAATACTAACAAAGAAGAATATACTCTTTTTAAGATTAAAGAAACAGTATTGTATGCATATAAATCTACAAAGTATTATAACACTGAGTGGAAAAAGCTAGGTATATCACCATATGATATCAATAGTATAAAAGATTTTGAAAGCCTACCATTTATTTCAAAAGATATTGTAAGAGATAACTTTAGTGACTTTATGGCGCAAAAGTATCCTAAAAATAAAACTTTTTATGTGACAACTGGTGGTAGTTCTGGAGACCCGATGAAATACTTACAGTCCAATAATGTATGGATTAAAGAATTGGCATTTGGGATGAATTATTTTTCTCAGTATGGCTATAAGCCTTCTATGCTTAAGGCATCATTTCGAGGTGGTGAGTTTAGTGATTTAAAAAAAGGACAATATTGGAAGTATAATCCTATCCATAATGAAGTGCATTTCTCTCCTTTTCATATTAATAAAAATACAGTTTTTCAATATGTAAAAGATTTAAATAAACTAAAGCCAAAGTTTTTTCATACTTATCCTTCATCGTTATTAATGTTAATAAATGAGATGCAAGAACAAAATTTATTTTTAAGTTATCCCGTTAAAGCTATCTTTCTAATTTCTGAAAACTTTTCTAGTAATGATATTGATAAAATTAGGAATTTTTTTCAATGTGTTGTTAGTTCTGTTTATGGACATTCTGAAAGATTGATTTTTGCTACGTCTTATAATAGTGAATTAGAAACATATCATATTGATCAGAAATATGGTTATTTTGAGTTAGTTAATTCAAGTGGTAACTCTATGTCTACTAATATGCAAAAGGGAGAAATAGTAGGTACTGGTTTTGATAATTTTGTTATGCCTTTAATTCGTTATAGAACAGCAGACTATACAAGTTATATCAACTACAAATTAGACTTAATAGCAAGAGTAGAAGGGAGATGGAGTCAAGAATATTTAATTGGTTATGATAAATGTAAAATATATTTATCTGCTTTAAATGTTCATGCGGCAGTTTCTCAAAATATAATAGCTTTTCAGTATCATCAAAATAAATTTGGTAAAGTAGATTTATGGATTATTAAAGGAAAAAACTTTACAAATAGAGATAAAAATGCTTTTTTACTTGCATTGAAGAAAAAAGTTGGTCATAATATTACATTTAATGTTTGTATTGTAAAACAATTAAAATTAACAAAACGAGGTAAGTTCATTCCAGTAGTGCGTGAATAACACATTAACAAAATTATATTAAATTTTTTAAGGATTTCAAGAGTGAAAAAAAAAATTCAAATTTTATTTATAGTTCCTTCAATGAATGGAGGTGGTGCAGAAAAAGTTATTTCAACTTTATTACAATATATGAATGCAGATTTATTTCAAATTTCATTAGTTCTACTTGTGAAAGAGGGTGTTTTTTTAAAAGATATCCCTTCTCATGTTTCACTAATAGATTTAAATGTGAAGCGTGTAAGATATGCACTTGGTAAGATAATAAAGGTTATTATAAAGACTAAACCCGATATTGTTTTTTCTACTTTAGGACATTTAAATCTTGCGATTTCAATGTTAATACCACTATTAAAAATAAGAATGAAAAAAAAGATTATTTACATTGCTAGAGAATCTAATACTGTGAGTGTGATTAATCAACAAGAAAAATATACAATTATAATGAATTTATTGTATAAATATTATTATTCTCATTTTGACTATATTATAGCACAAGCTGAATATATGAAAAATGATTTAATTGAAAATTATAATTTAGATAAAAATAAAATTCAAGTTATTTATAATCCAGTTGATATTGAAAAGATAAATGTACTCGCTAATAAAGTTAGAACAAATGTGTTTGCTTCTAATAAGATTAATTTACTGGCTGTTGGAAGATTAAGTTATCAAAAAGGATTTGATATTTTACTAAAAGCTTTAATATATTTAGATGAACGATTTTTTTTAACTATTTTAGGTACCGGTAATGAATATGAGAATTTGAAGGAACAAATTATATTTGCTAACTTGGAACATAAAGTTTGTTTAAAAGGATTTGAAGATAATCCATACCCTTATATGAAACAAGCAGATATCTTAATATTATCGAGCCGATTTGAGGGATTTCCAAATGTTGTGCTGGAAAGTAATGCTTGTAATACACCAGTTATTGCATTTAATTGTCCGGGTGGAATAGAAGAAATTATTATTAGCTCTGAGAATGGCTGGTTAGTTGAATGTGGAAATTACAAGGAACTTGCTAAAACTCTTAATACAATAGAGTTTTCAAGGCAATATGATATTGAAAATATCAAACGCTTTGACATTCATTATATCATACAACAATATGAAGAATTTTTTATAAAAATTCTGGAGTGAGTGTCAAATAAATATTTTAATTTTATCGAAGAAAATATTAGAAAAGGAGGAACAAATAAAGAAAATTGCATTAGTAGATAGTAGTTTGGGTGCAGGAGGAGCTGAAAAATTAATTGTTGATATGGCTCCCATTATGGTGGAAAAAGGTTATTTAGTTGAAGTCGTTATTTTTAGCTCGTATAAGGATGTTTTTAGTCATTTACTAAAAGAAAATAATATCACAGTGACTTTTATAAGTAACTCTAGTCATTATTGGAATATATTTGGAGTATATAAATTATATAATATTTTAAAAAACAAGGATATAATTTATACTCATGTAGTACATGCACAATACTTTATAGCATTATTAAGTGTTTTTTTACCAAAAAATATTCAATTAATAACAATTGAACATAGTACACATAATAGAAGACGGAATAAAAAAATATTTAGACTACTTGAGAGATTTATATACTCTCGCTATGATAAAATAATTTCGATAACAAAACAAGTAGAAAAAAATTTATTAAATCATTTACAGCTTAATAAAAATTCTAAGTTTACAGTAATAGAGAATGGAATTAATTTGGACATAATTCGTATAGCAAAACCCATAGAAAGGAAAGACTTAGGTTTAGATGAATCTGATATAGTGATTATAATGATTGGACGATTTACAAAAGCTAAAGATCAGGATACTTTAATAAGAGCTATTTCAGTCTTAAATAAGAATTATAAAGTAATTTTTGTAGGAGAGGGTGAGCTGCTGAATAATAGCATCGAATTGGCTCAATCTCTAAATTTATTAGATAGAGTACAGTTTTTAGGTTTTAGGAAGGATATTCCATCACTGTTAAAAATGTCTGATATTGGTGTATTGTCTTCTCATTGGGAAGGGCAACCATTATCAGTTATAGAGATTATGGCTTCAGGTATTGCTTTTGTAGGTAGTAAAGTTCCTGGTATTATAGAGTTGGCAGAAGATTACGGTGTCCTTTTTCGAGAACAGGATGCAGAAGATTGTGCTGAAAAAATATCAAATCTTATAAAAAATAAAAAATATTATGATTTGATTGTACAAAAATGTATAAAACGTAGTCAAGAATATTCAATAAATATAACTGTCGAAAAATATTTAAATTTATTTGAGAGTAGCAAGGAAAATGTATGAAAATTAAGTTACTAACAAAACATATTTATATTCGTATTGTTTATTTTTTAGTAAATGGTTTTGTTTTAGAGCCGAAAATACGAGCAAAATTATTTGGTAAATTGCTTTCTGATATTGTTATATCTTCAAATGTAAGTATACGGAATAACGTTGTATTATATAATGGAAGTTTATTGACAGGTAGATTGTCTGTTGGATATAATTGTTTTTTCAATGAAGAGTGTTTTATCGATTATTCTTCGGAAGTTAAAATAGGGAATAACGTTACAGTTGGAATGAGAACGATGATATTGTCTTCAACTCATAGTATTGCATATCCTATAAGGTGTGGCATAGTCCGTAATAAAACAACAATCATTGAAGATAATTGTTGGATTGGTGCTGGAGTTATTATATATCCTGGTGTTCATATTGGAAAAGGTTGTGTAGTTGCAGCTGGAGAAGTAGTATACGAGAATATACCTAATGATATTTTATTAAAAAAAGGTGTTATGAAAAATCTTCGAAGGGATATAAAAGAATGAGGACAATTACATTAATATATAATACGACTGCATATGTATACAAGTTTAGAATTAACTTGATTCAAGCAATTCAAAGATTAGGATATGAAGTTGTAGTTGTGTCACCTAGAGATGAATATGTTGATAAATTGAGAGCTTTAAAGATAAGACATCATCATATAGAGATGTCTCAATATGGCTTAAACCCTTTGTCTGAACTTAAAACTATTTATAATATTTATCAAGTATTAAAGTTATATAATCCTGAATATTCTTTACATTATACGATAAAACCAAATATTTTTGGTGGTATAGCAGCATTGTTTACAAATACAAAAGTCATCAATAATATTGCAGGTGCAGGAAAAGCATTTACAAAAGAAAAGTCGTTATTTGCAAAAACTATATCTTTATTGTATAAACTTGGATTGTCAAAGTCGTTTAAAGTTTTATTCCAAAATTATGATGATATGGATTTATTTGTATCCAATAAGATTGTTAAGGTAGATAAAGTTATTAGAATACCTGGTTCTGGTGTGAATTTAGAAAGTTATAAAACTCAGAGCAATTCTTCTGGAAATCAATTTTTATTTGTAGGAAGGCTTTTAAAAGAAAAAGGTATAGAATATTATTTAGAAGCAGCACAAATGACCTTAGATATATGTCCTAATAGTTCTTTTAAAATAGTAGGAGAACATGAGGATAGACCTGAATATATTGATAAAGGTTTATTGGATAAATATTTATTAAATAAAAAAATATCTTATTATGGTTCTGTATCTCCAGATATTATGCCTCAGATTCTAGATGAGGCATCTTGTATTGTGCTACCTTCTTATTATAGAGAAGGTGTACCTAGATCCCTACTTGAAGCTGCTGCAATGTCAAAAGTTATTATAACAACTAATAATGTTGGTTGTAAAGAAGTTGTCGATGATGGTGTTAATGGCTATAAATGTCAAATCAAAGATGTTGAGTGCTTACATCATGCTATGATTAAATTTATTGGTTTACCTAATGAAGTTAAATTACAAATGGGAATGAATGGTCGGTTGAAAATGGAACAAGAATTTAATGAAAAAATAGTGATTAATACGTATTTAAATTTAATAAAGGAAAATAGATGAAAATTATGATTACTGGAGGAAGTGGATTTATAGGAACTAGATTAATTGATGAATTATTGCAAGAAAATCATGAAGTTTTAATTTATGATAAGATTAAAAGCGAAAAATATCCAGAATTGTCAATTATTGGAGATGTTCGAGATAAAGAATTTCTTGTGTCATCAAGTAAGAATGTTGATATTATTTATAATTTAGCTGCAGAGCATGCTGATGATGTTACTCCAATATCTCTTTATTCAGATGTGAATATTGGAGGTGCTAAAAATGTAGTAGAAGCAGCAATAAAGAATAATATTCATCGTATTATATTTACAAGTTCTGTAGCGATATATGGTCTTAATGTAGGTGTACCAGATGAGTCTTGTCCTCCGAATCCTTTTAATGAATATGGAAGAACAAAATATGAAGCAGAAAAGATATTTTTAGAATGGCAACAAGCAAACATAGAGAATAATTTACAAATTATTAGACCTGCTGTTATATTCGGTGAAATGAACCGAGGGAATGTTTATAATCTTATTAAGCAGATTGCTTCTAATAAGTTTGCTATGATAGGTGATGGAAAAAATAAAAAATCAATGGGTTATGTTGGAAATATTTCGATTTTTTTAGCTTCTCTGATATATGCAACGAAAAAAGTTGATATTGTAAATTTTGCAGGGAAAAATGATTTAACTACGGAAGAAATTGTAGAAATAGTTCAAGATGAATTAGCATTGCATCATGGCTTTATTTCAATACCATACTTTATAGGAATAGTAGGTGCGTCAATATTAGATCTCATATCTGTTGTTACTGGTCGAAAGTTTCCTATAAGTAAAGTAAGAATTCAGAAATTTACTGCAGATACTACAATTTCGACGACACATTTATTTGAAGGTGGTTTTCAAGAAAAGTATACATTAGAAGATGCATTAAGAAAGATGGTTCAGTTTGAATTTAAATAGTATGTACAATGATTTTTTTCAAAAACCCAGTGTAGAAAAACCTAAATAATATTATTAGGTGTATAGAAAAAAATAAGGTTGTATAAGGATGAAAACAATAGCTTTGATTACATCAGTAGACTATGAGTTATTTGGTGATGGGAGTGGTGATGTAACTCGAGAGCAAATAGATAGAATTACTTATCTTGAACAAATTGTTAATCAGTATGGTGTTAAGCTGACAATAATGTTTGAATATGGTCAATTTTTAGCATATGAAAAGTTTGCTGTTAAAAATAGAAAATTTACTGAGGATAATGAAAAAATTAAAGAACAATTGATATCTTTAATTAAAATGGGACATGATGTTCAGTTACATTATCATGCGCAGTGGGAAAATGCTATATATGATGAACTTACTAATAGTTTTGATGTTAATATTAAAACTATTGATATTAGTTCTTTGCCTTACAATATCATTGTTAAGCGTTTAAAAGATGGAAAGTTTTTTTTAGAAGATCTTTTAAAACCATATAAGAAAGATTATAGATGTATTGGTTTCCGAGCTGGATCATGGGCTGTTCAAGATCAAAAAAAACTTTTATCCGCCTTAATAGAAACTGGATTTAAGTCTGATACATCAGTTGTTCCAAATACTCAATTTGATTCAGAGCAAGTTAAATTTAATTATAAAAATTGTCCATCCCAATATCATTATTGGTTTGTTAATGATACTTTGGAGAGGCAAGGATTATCAAAACTTTTTGTGGAAATACCTATTTATACAAACAAATCTTTTTTTGCATACTTAAAGTATTTAAACAGTAAGTATTTTAATTCGAGAAGAATAGTTAAAAAATTGTATCATATAAAAGTTTCAGAACAAAATTTTTCATTATATCAAAAATTGAAGAAAGTTTTTTCTAGAAATTATTATATGGCTGATTTAAATACTATGAGTGCGGAGACATTGATAACAATGGTAGAAAAGGTTTTGAATAGTAATCAGTTTGAAGATGAAGATGTAATTCCAATTATGTTTATTTCACATTCTAAAACTTCTTATGCATTAGAAGATTTGCATACATTTTACAGTTATTTAGCAGACAAATATTCAAATAGAATTGAGTATTGGACATATCAAGAGACTATTGACTATATACAGAAAGATAGAGAATGAAAAAAATAATAGATGAAAAAGAACTTGATATAGTATTACCAATTTTAGGACAGGATAAATATTTAAAAACGAAAAGTAATGAATATGGATGGTTCAAAAAAAATGATTTATTGATTGCATTTTTTATTGATAAACATCTGTTTTTTAGGCGACTGGTATTTACTACAGAAGTAATAAGTAGAAGTAGAGAAGTTACAATAGCAGATGAAAAGCAGTTTTTGGGAAATGTACTAGATTTTATAAAAGAATATAAGATTTGTGATTTTGTTTACAAAGCTCAATCAAATGTTGTTTTAAAAAGTTGCCCTGATAATAGTAAATGTGTAGAATGGGGAACATATGAAGTGAATCTTCAATGTAATGAAGAAGAGCTATTTAGTTCATTTAATCAAAAATCTCGTAATGTAATTAGAAAAGCACTTAAGTCTCATGTTTATGTGGAGATATCGGAGAATATTGAAGAAATATATCATAATATAAAAAATACATTAGTTAGGCAAAAAAGTATTCATTACCCTTCATTGGACTATTTAAAAAAACTAAGTTATTTAAAAACAAATGCAGCTTTTTTTGTCGTAAAACAGGACAAAAATATACAAGGCTCTTTAGTTCTTTTGTTTGATAATGAAACCGGGTATGCAATGTATGCTGGTAGCATACAAAAGCCAGCTACAGGAAGTTTAGATTTATTACATTTTAAAGCTATGAAGTTTTTACAGACAAAGAATATCAAGATATATGATTTTGTTGGTACACGAATAAATATTAAAAAAGATTCAAAACAAGAAGGAATTGATCGGTTTAAACGTAAGTTTAATCCTAGCTTGAGAAGAGGATATGCATTTATGTCTGTTATAAATCCTATCAAATATACAATATTTACATTTTTGTCTAAAGTATATTTACGTTTGAAAGGATATGAATATGCTGATCCTATTTTAAAGATTACGCTTGAAGAACTTGAGGATCACGATAGTGTTCAAAATATATAACAAGATCAAATTATTAATTGATACTGGAAAATATTTAAGATTTAAACAAATCTATTTTCGTCTTTATTATTTACTACGAAGTAAAGTAAGAAAGATTCTAAAGTTCCAGTATGCTTATAGTAAAGATTCAAAATCTCATAAGATAAAGATGCTCCCCTCTATTGCATCTTTAGTGGCATATAGAGATAATGAGTTTATATTTTTAAATATTTCACATAAATTTAAAAGTAAAATAGATTGGAATTGTGATCAATATGGAAAATTATGGACATATAATTTGACATATTTTGATTTTTTAAACCAAAAAGGTATCTCTGAAAGTGAAGCTATAGAGCTGATAGATAGTTTTATTGATGATATGCAAAGTATAAAAGATGGTCTTGAGCCTTTTCCAATTTCTCTTCGTGGAATGAACTGGATAAAGTTTTTGTCTACTTATAATATTAATGAAAAAAAAATAGATGATAGTTTATATGCTCAGTATTATATTTTGCTAGATAACTTAGAATATCATCTTTTAGGGAATCATCTCTTAGAGAATGCATTTTCTTTATTATTTGGAGCATATTATTTTGAGGATGAAATCCTCTATAATAAATCAAAAGAACTATTAAAAATAGAGCTTGATGAACAAATACTCAAAGACGGTGGGCATTTTGAATTAAGTCCGATGTATCATCAAATAATGTTATTTAGAGTATTAGATTGTATTAATTTAATTAAAAACAATCAATGGAAAGATGATGGACTACTCGCTTTTTTAATTGTTAAAGTAGAAATAATGCTTGGATGGCTCTCGAAGATAACATTTGCTAATGGGAATATTCCTTTATTGAATGATAGTACAAATCATATTGCACCTACTACACAGCAGTTAAAAGAGTATAGTCTACGATTGAGACTTGAGAAAAAGGATGTAGAGCTGTTAGATTCTGGATATAGAAAATTTGCTCATTCAAGCTATGAATTAATAGTGGATGTTGGTAACATCGGACCTGATTATATACCTGGACATGCACATAGTGATACTTTTAATTTTGAATTATATGTAAAAGGAAGTCCTTTGATTGTTGATACTGGTTTGTCAACTTATGAAATGAATAAAAGAAGAACATTGGAGCGCTCAACACAATCACATAATACGGTAATGATAAATCGTTGTAATCAAAGTGAAGTATGGGGTGGCTTCCGTGTTGCAAAAAGAACAAAAATTATAGGTATCGATGAAGATATAAATTTTGTGCAGGCTACCCATGATGGTTATAAAAATAATTTTGGTATTTTACATACAAGAACATTTACTGCGCTTGAAGATAAGATTATAATCAAAGATGACATTAGTGGAAATAGTGAAACTGTTGCTGTTGCATATTTACATTTTTATCCAGGTCTCACACCTGAGATAAAAGAACAAAGTGTCCAAATTGGAAATGTTCGTATCAATATTGATAGTAAGAACATAGCCATAAAAGAGTATGATTATGCACCTGAATTTAATAAACGTCTACCTGCGTATTTCATCGAAATTACATTTGTACAAAAATTAATAATGGAAATAAGAATATGAAAATACTTTTTATAACAGATAACTTCCCACCCGAAGTAAATGCTCCGGCAACGCGTACCTATGAACATGTAAAAGAGTGGCAAAAACAAGGAGTAGAAGTTACAATTATTACTTGTTTTCCAAACTTTCCTCATGGACAAGTATATGATGGTTACAAAAATAGTCTTTATAAAAAAGAGACTATTGATGGTATAGAAGTGATTAGGGTTTGGAGTTATATTCCAAAGAAGTACAATTTTATAAAAAAGACATTAGATTATTTTAGTTTTGGATGTTTAGCATTTTTTATTGGGTTATTTCAAAAGTATGATATTGTTATAGCAACATCACCTCAGTTCTTTACAACATGGACTGCATTTGGACTTTCATTAATTCATAGAAAACGTTGGATATTTGAGTTACGTGATTTATGGCCAGAATCTATTAAAAGTGTTGGTTTAATTAAAGATGGAGTTTTCTTTAATATTTTAGAAAAAAGTGAACTATTTTTATATAATCATACAAGTAAAGTAATAGCAGTTACTGATGCATTTAAAACAAATCTTATTGGTCGTGGTATTGATGCTGATAAAATAGAAGTGGTAACAAATGGTTCAAATATAGAGCTCTTTTATCCAAGAGATAAAGATGAGACATTATTAAAAGAGTTGCATTTAGAAAATAAGTTTGTCGTGGGCTATATAGGTACACATGGTATGGCACATAGTCTTGATTTTATCATGAGATCTTTATCTAAAATTGATGATTTAGATATTCACTTTCTTTTTATTGGTGATGGTGCCATGAAACAAACTATTGTTGATATAGCTAATGAACTTAAGTTAAAAAACGTGACCTTTTTAAATCCTATCTCTAAAGAGGAAGTTCCTAAATATTTATCAATTATTGATGCATCTTTAGCACCTTTAAAAAAAGAAGATAATTTTA
>Ga0256843_1002752_pt1 | contig 12642 bp, 11 predicted proteins | sample AlvinellametaG_FD_191572 | JGI IMG/M metagenome (GOLD analysis project Ga0256843, IMG submission 191572) | Pompeii worm associated microbial communities from hydrothermal vent at the East Pacific Rise, Pacific Ocean - Alvinella | ecosystem: Host-associated > Annelida > Integument > Unclassified ... | reverse complement strand
TCAGTGGAGACGAGATGGTGATAATAGAGGATGCCAAGTCCCGCACCAAGCGGGGCGTTTATATTCCCTACAGCCTCTACCGTCTTTTTGAAAAGGAGCTCAACGAATCGATCCGCAAAGAGATGGCCGAGAGTTTCACCGAATCCTTCGATGGAGCGGGACGGGCTCATGAGTCCTAAGCGGGGCGGAATCTACCTGGTTGATTTCGGGCAACGTTATCAAAAGGAGCGTAGCGCCCTGGGCAAGATCCGTCCCGCCCTGGTCTGGCAGAGTGATCTGATCAACGCCAATCTCGATGCCGCACTGTTTCCAAGCGTAATTGTCATACCCTGTACTACCGACCTGAGGGGCGGGCGGTTTCGTGTTGGTATCCCGGTGCGTGATCGACTGCAAAAAAATAGCGAACTGATCATTCCCTGGATCTGTTCGGTGGATTTAAGCCGTTTTGTCGATGAAGAGGCTTTGACCTTTCTGCTCCCTGAGGAGGAGAAGGAGTTGCGTCGGAAACTGGAGTTTGTGATGGGGTACGGGTGGTAGGATCGGGTGGTTGGTTTTTAGGTTTGAGTACGGGAATGAGGCACATTGTCCTCATCGATGACGGCAATGACTTTCCGTTGCCGCGAAGCTGATTTGGTGTCGATTCCGCGATCGAAACGCAAAATTCAACCCCTGACCCCCCCCATTACCCCATTAAAGGGGCGGTAAGACCGTTACGTGGTATGTGCGTTGTGTCCGCGACAATTAGATTTTGAGACTTTGCCGAGCGGTTAGGCATCCCCTACCCCCCCCCCTTTTTTTAACGGGGGTCAGGGCTTGAATTTTGCGTTTTTGCGAGAAGCGGGGAATGCGGTTTTGGGTGATTTGGCCGGTGGGCTTTTGCGGCCCACAGCCTGGATTTATAGGTTGTCTCGGATGCCGATGGCGTACCAGATGATAATGAGGTTAAGAATAAAGATGGCCATGGAACTGCCGCGGGAGATGATGTTTTGGAGCGTTGTGCGTTCCATGCCGTGGGTTTTAAAAGCGATATACATATGAATAATCGTCAAAACGGTCAGGGCCCCGACAATGATGAGTTTGGTCCCCATCAATTGCGCCAGGAGTGAATCGGGTGCGTGGGTGAAGATGTTGGGAAAGTCGTAATGAAAAAACATGGTCAGGCCCGTGGCCCACAGTACGATGAGCCAGAAGGTCTCAAAATAGCCGTAGATGGGGCCCAGGTGGGCGTAGACCGCCTTTTGGGCCGCTTTGTCGCGCAGAAGAATGCCCAGGGCAAAGAGCAGAACCGAACCGCCGATCCACGCCGTCGCGGCCAGGATGTGGGTGTAGAGAACGACTTTGATCATCAGTAGAGGTACTTTTTGGGGTTGTTCATAATATCTTCCGGGTTAATGCCGGTCCACTCGCGGATCTTTTGCTTGTCTTCGGCGCTCAGGGCTGATTCGGGGTGGGCTTTGACGTAGAGCCCCAGGGGCATGGCCAGGCCGACGGCCTTGAAGATCATCGCCTTGAGTTTCTCCTTTTTGGCTGTGTCGTACGTCTCCCACTCGCTGAAGTTGAGCCACTGGCGTCCCACCTTTACGTCCCTGGCCACAAACCACTTAACAGGCGCGACATGGCTGTACCAGGGCCAGTTGGTATGGTTGGAGTGGCAGTCGTAGCAACTGCGCACGAAGATCGCCTGGACATCCGCCGGCGCTTTGATCTCCAACTTGGGATCGCTTTGGGGGTTTGTCATCTCGACGGGAATCAACTGCATCCCCACAATCAGTACCAGAAAAAAGAGTCCCAGCATTTTACCTACGGACATGGGTGCCTTTCTGTTTTGATACCGTTATTGTAGAGCAATTTTGAAAAAAAAGGGACGGGTTTTGCGTTTTGTGCCGCTTTTTAATCTTTTTTAAATTTCAGATGCTCAAAAGCCTTGGCTGTGCCCAGTAACAGCGCGCCCGCTGTGATGCCCACCGCCAACTCCGCCAGCAGGGAGGGCAAGCCGTGAAGCAGATGGTGCAACCAGGGGGTGTGGTGCAAAAAGATCCCGCCGCCCACCAACAGCATGGCGACGGTGCCGATGTACCCCAGGGCCTTGATAAGACGGGGCATGGCGGCCACCAATCCTCGGCCCAGAAGATGCGCCGGGGTTTTGAGCGCGCCGAGGCTGTCGGACTTTTCCATGAGCCAGTAGCCCATATCATCCATCCGTACCATCAGGGCCACTACGCCGTATACCCCCGCCGTGGCGGCCAGGGCTACCAGGGTGGTGACGACAATCTGCTCAAGCAGGGGTTTGCCCGCTACCGTGCCCAGGCCGATGACGACGATCTCGATAGAGAGGATAAAGTCGGTGCGGATGGCCGATTTGATCTTGGCTTTCTCGTCGAGATTTTTGCCGCCCTCCTCATGGTGGGCATGGGGAAAGAGGTATTCGTAAGCTTTTTCGGCTCCCTCAAAACTCAAGTAGGCCGCGCCCAGCATCAAAATGGGCACAATGGCCCACGGCGCGAAGGCGCTGAGTAAAAAGGCGAAGGGCAGAATGATGAATTTGTTGATCACCGATCCCTTGGTGATGGCCCAGATAACTGGCAGTTCCCGTTTGGCGGCAAACCCCGCCGCCCTCTCGGCCCCGACCGCCAGGTCGTCACCCAAAACACCGCCCACTTTCTTGACGGCTATTTTGCTCATCACCGCCGTATCGTCCAGCAGGGCGGCAATGTCATCAAGTATGGCGAAAAATCCTCCCGTCATGATACGTTTCCTTCTGTTTTGTTTTGCGAATTATGACATAAGTGGGATACGGGACAAATCTCGCACCGGGGCGCGCGGGGGCGGCATACGCTTTGGCCAAAAGCCACCAAAAGACGGTTGAGCCCCGCTTTCTCCGTATTTGTCAGTCGGGTTTTGAGCGCCTCGTAACTCGCTTCGGGGGTTGGGGTTTGCAGGTAGTCCCATAGGTTAAGAATGCGGTGGACGTGGGTATCCACCGCCACCACCGTTTGTCCGAAGGCCCGCTCCAGGATGATGGCGGCGGCTTTGGGGCCGATGCCTTTGATCTTGAGCAGTTGGGCTTCGGTGTCGGGAACGCGGCCGTCGCAGTGCTCAAGCAGGTAGCGGGAAATATCCAGAATCGTTTGGGCCTTTTTGCGATAAAAACCGACCGGATAGATCGCTTTTTCTATCTCTTCTTTTGAGAGCATGACCATCTTTTCGGGGGTGTCGGCCAACGCGAACAGTCGTTCACCCGCTGTTTGGGTCACCTCATCTTTGGTGCGGAAACTCAAAATGACCGAAATCGTCACGGTATAGGGGGTGCGGCGGTAGCCGTAGTCGTTTTTGAGCGCCGGGGCGTTCCAATTTCCAGCGTGTCGGCGTAAAATTTTGATAGCTTCTTTCAATTTGATGTCATTCATATAGTTGCCATAATTTAAGATTAATCAATTCTGGGGTATTGTACCGTAACGGGGAGCCGATTAGACACTCTCAAAAAAAATAGTGAAGGAAAGGGTGATGATGAAGTTAAAAAAAGAGCTTTGGATCGTGGCGTTTGCCGTACTGCTGATGGGCGGATGCGCCGGTAAGAGTGTTTCGGTGGGCGAAAGTGTTGCGCAAGAAGAGAACGGGGTGGTCATCTATGTCGGTGAGCATATTCATCCCAAAGCGCTTAAAAACGCCATCGTCAAAGGAGCTGAAGCGGACGGTTGGATGACCACGCCCCTGGGAGCACGGGCCGTGATCGCGGAGAAGTTTTTTGACGAGCAGAGTAATGTCGCCGTAGAGGTTACGATAACGCAAAACGGTTATACGATTGAGCCGGAGAGCGCCCAAAACGTCAGCGACTCCAAGGTGGAGAGCCTGATGGAGGATCTGGCCGACGCGATTGAGAAAGCCAGAACGCAAACACCCGAAAACGACTAATCACCTTCTCTCGTACATCTCATGATCGACCGCCACCTTGTAGGTGGGGTCGTCCTCTTCCCAGGTACAGTATTTGCCGGCGGCTTTGAGCAGTTTTTTGCAATCTTCGCTCAGGTGCCGTATGGTCAGTTTTTTGCCCGTCTCTTCATAACGACGGGTAATCTTGTCGATGGCTTCGACGCCGCTGGAGTCCATGACCCGGGCCCTTTTAAAGTCCATCACCACCTCGTCAGGGTCGTTTTGGGTGTCAAACTGATCCAAAAAACCCTGAACGGAGGCAAAAAAGAGCGGGCCGTCAAACTCGTAGATTTTCCGCTTACCTTCTATATAAGTGCGGGTGTAAACCCTGGCGTGTTGCCACGCAAAGACCAACGCGGAGATGATAACGCCGATAATCACCGCCATGGCCAGGTCTGTGAAGATGGTCACCACCGTAACAGTCACAAGAATGAAGGCGTCGGTCTTTGGCATCTTGCGCAGGCGGCTGAAGCTGGCCCACTCGAAAGTCTCGACGCTTACCATAAACATAATGCCCACCAGTACGGCAATGGGAATCTGGCCGATCAGGTCGCTGAGTGAGACGACAAAGAGAATCAGAAGCACCGCCGCCGTCACGCCTGAAAGGCGTCCCCGCCCGCCGGAGGTGAAGTTGATGATACTTTGGCCGATCATCGCGCAACCCGCCATACCGCCGAACATCCCGCAGGCGGCGTTGCCCGCACCCAGAGCCACGGCTTCTTTGTTGGCGTTGCCTTTTTGGCCGCTCATCTCATCCAGCACCGAAAGGGTCAGCAGGCTCTCAATGAGTCCCACGGCGGCCATGACGGCGGCGTAGGGGAGGACGATCTTGAGGGTTTCAAAGCTTAGCGGCACCTCGGGCCAGTGGAAGCTGGGCAGGTCGCCGGCGATACTTCCCAAATCGGCGACGCGCTTGGTGTCCAGATCGAAAAGGACGGTGATAGCGCTGAGTACCACAATAGCCACCAGCCCCGCCGGGACCGCCCTGGTAAAGCGGGGTAGCAGTGCCATGGTGGCCATGGTGGCGGCGACAAGCATATACATGACGGGCCCTTCGCCCTCGAACATCGGCAACTGCGCTAGGGCGATGACGATGGCCAGGCCGTTGACGAAGCCCAAAATGGCGGGTTGGGGCACCAGGCGGATAAACTTGGCCAGCCGCAGTAGGCCAAACGCCACCTGAATAAGTCCCGTCAGGATTGTGGCGAAGAAAAGGTATTCCACCCCGTGGGTTGCCGCCAGCGAGACCATCACCACCGCCACACTGCCGGTGGCGCCGCTGATCATGCCGGGTTTGCCGCCAAAAAGGGCGGTAATAAGTCCCAGCAAAAAGGCGGTATAGAGCCCCACCAGGGGACTCACACCCGCAATCAGCGAAAAGGCTATGGCTTCGGGCACCAGTGCCACGGCGACAACGGCGCCGGAGAGGATGTCGTTTTTAAGACTCTGCGCGGAGTAGGCGGTAAGCAGTTGGGCGAACATGACGCTCCTTGAAAAAAATAGCGGGATTATAGGATAGATGCTCTAAAGTGAGCCTGTTGTTACGGTTTTAGCTTGGGATGGCAGATAATTTTGATAAAAAAACGGTATAATCTGTTAATATACCGTTAACACAGAAACGGTTTTGTCGATTTATAACTTGCTGAAAACGGGGAAGGTAGAAATTGTTATGAAGCGTATGGTGAGAATGGTTTTTCTTTTTGGTTTTTTTGTTGTTTGGGGGTTTGCCAACGGGTTGGAGCCGCGCTTGGAGCGTTTTTTGGTGCGTCACCAGACCATTACGTTGGGCAGTTGTGACGCATGGGTGCCTTATGTTATTGTCAAAGAGGACGGGTCGGTTAGCGGGTTTGATGTGGATGTGCTTAATTTGGTTAACCACTATACCGGGGCCCATTTTGTACTCAAAGCGGGCAACTGGGCCCAGATGCAAAAATTGGCCAAAGAGGGGTACCTGGACGGTTTGGCTACTTTGATCAAAACCCCTGAAAGAGCGAAGTGGCTGGTTTTTTCACGACCCTATATTAAAGTCTCCAAAACCTTAATCTCGGCTGTTGATAGCGGTATAGGGCAGGTGGCCTCTTTGGATGAGCTTAAAGGAAAAACCGTGGCGGTAGCGGCCGATAATGTATTGGATAAGCAGTTGGCCCAAAAAGCGGGTTTACGGATAGTTGAGGTAAAAGACCTGGAAGAGGCATATAAAAAAGTGATCCGTAAAGAGATTGATCTGGCTTTTGGCAATCCCTCTACCGAATTTGTATTGGCGCGCCTGGGTTTGCCGAAAATGCGAACGATCTATATGTTTGACAAGATGATACCGCTACGTTTCGCTTTGCGAAAAGAGTTGGCCGAGGGGATGGAGATTTTGCAAAAGGGGCTGGACATGATCCCTCCCAGCACCATGAAAAAGTTAGAGAAAAAGTGGTTTTTTGGCAACTATACCTATACGGGATTAAAGCTAACGAAAGAGCAGGAACGTTATCTGAGCCAAAAGGGAGTTTTGCGCTTTTGTAAAGGCTCAGATGCCTATCCGTACGGGGAAATTAATGAAGCGGGGCAGTTTTTTGGCATGATGGCTGATATTGCCAATGCCGTAAGTGATATTCTTGGCCTCAAAGCCGAGTTTGTCGAAAAAGATTGTGACGTGGCGTTTGGCGGAAGCGGTTTGGCGACGGTGCCTTGGTGGAAACAGTCGCTTGTGCTGGTTACCCATAAGTCGGCGCCCTATCGGGAAGATTTGAAAGGTTTTCAAGGAACCATAGCCGCCCCGGCGAGAATGGGTGTGCTCAAGATACTTCGTGAGCACTATCCAAAGCTTGCCTTTAAGGTGTATGAGAATACCCAAAAAGCGCTTCAAGACGTAGAGCGCGGGAAAGTGGACGGATATGTCGATCTGCTGGGCGTGGCGGTGAGCGCGTTGGAACGGTACGGGTCGGACGATCTTAAAATCGGCGCGCGACTTCATGTGAAAGTACCGCTGATTTTCGTGGTGCGTGATCCCCGATTGCTAGAACCCTTGAATCAGGCGGTGGCGCAGTTGGATGATGCCAAAAAAAACTACATCTATCACCGCTGGATGGACGCGGGCATGAGAGAAAGGAGCGGGTTCTCCCATTGGCGGGAGGTTTTTGCCCTTTTGGCCGTGGCGGCGGTAATGAGCCTGTTTTGGATTGTTCGTCTTGCGCGCGCCAAACGGGAGCTGGAGCGCTCGCGTAAAGAGATTACCCATATCAATGAGATTCTCCAGCGCCAGGTGGAAGAGGAGGTGCGCCGCTCCCAGGAGAAGGACGCTTTGTTGTATGAGCAGTCCAAACTGGCCCAGATGGGGGAGATGATCGGCATGATCGCCCACCAGTGGCGTCAACCTCTTAATAACATCAGTCTGGTGGCATCTACCATGAAGGTGCGCTCCAAAAAGGGGCGGCTGGAGTCGCATATGGTTGAGGAGATGGCGGAAAAGATCATAGAGTATACCCGGCATCTTAGCCGTACCATTGACGATTTTAGAAATTTCTTCAAGCCGGAAAAACGGCGGGAGAAGGTGGGCCTGCATGAGGTGGCGGAAGCGGTATGCCGGTTGGTTGAACTGCCTTTCGGTCACCACGGGATACGCCTGGATACCGATATGGCCCCCTGCCGTGAGACGGAACTTTACCGCAGTGAGCTGGAGCAGGTGGTGCTTAACCTGGTTAAAAACGCCCAGGATGTGCTTCGTGAACGTGACGTGGTCGACCCGGTGATTGGGATGCGAACCTATGAGCGGGAAGGATGGGCGGTTTTGGAGGTGTGTGATAACGGCGGCGGCGTGCCGGAAGATATTTTGCCCAAAATTTTTGATCCTTACTTCTCTACCAAAAAGAAGAACGGCACGGGGCTGGGGCTTTATATGAGCAAGATTATCGTCGAAGAGCACTGCGGCGGCACCTTGACGGTGCGCAATACGAAACGGGGAGCCTGTTTTACCATCGCGATTCCGCTATAGCGTCTGACATATTGGTTTTATTTATTCAGGGCACTTTAAAGAGAGTTGCCCTAATATGCTCCTGATTAATTCGGATAAATATTGTCCTATTTGAAAGCGGGAGCATAGATGATGATGAAAGTCTACCTGGACAACAACGCCACCACGATGGTGGACCCTGAAGTCAAGGCGGCGATGGATCCGTATGTCTGCGAGATATACGGCAATCCCAACTCACTGCACGACTTTGGCACGGCGACCCATCCGGCTTTGAGAAAAGCGATGGATCAGATGTATGAGGCGCTGGGCGCGCGGGATGAGGATGACATTGTCGTCACCTCCTGCGCCACCGAGGCCAACAACTGGGTGCTCAAAAGCGTCTGGCTCGATCTTATCCAAAACGGCGAGAAAGATCATATTATCACCACCGAAGTGGAGCACCCCTCCGTCACGGCGGTCTGTCGGTGGCTGGAGAGCAGGGGCATGCGCGTAACCTACCTGCCCGTCAACGCCGACGGCATCGTGGAGGCCCATACGGTGCGCGATTTCATTACCGACAAGACGGCGCTGGTGAGCGTGATGTGGGCCAACAACGAAACGGGCGCCGTTTTCCCCATTGAGCAGATTGCCGAAGTGTGTAAAGAAAAGGGTGTGCTCCTGCATACCGACGGCGTGCAGGCGGTGGGCAAGATTGCGGTCAACGTCACCAAGGCCGGTGTCGATTTCATGAGCTTTTCGGCCCACAAGTTTCACGGCCCCAAAGGGGTAGGGGGGCTTTATATACGCGGCGGACGATCGCTGACCAGCCTACTGCACGGCGGTGAGCAGATGGGCGGTCGGCGTTCGGGCACGCTCAATGTGCCCGGCATTGTGGGAATGGGCAAAGCGATGGAGCTGGCCAACTACTACCTGCGCTTTGAAGAGCAACACGTGCGCCGCCTGAGAGACAAGCTTGAGGATGCCATTTTGCAGATTCCCGACACCTACAGTGTAGGCCCCCGCGACAACCGCACCCCCAATACGGTGCTGGTCTCCGTGCGCGGCGTGGAGGGCGAAGCGATGCTGTGGGATCTTAACCGCGCGGGTATCGCCGCCAGCACCGGGAGCGCGTGCGCCAGCGAGGATCTGGAGGCCAACCCAATCATGATAGCCGTGGGCGCGGACAACGAGCTGGCCCATACGGCGGTGCGGCTGAGCCTGAGCCGCTTCACGACCGAAGCGGAGATTGACTATACCATTGATGTATTCAAAAAGGCGGTGGAACGGCTGAGGGCCATTTCGAGCACCTACGCCTACACCCCTAAAAAAGAAGGAGCGTAACATGGCCAAGAGCGATTTGATCGGCGGCAGTATCTGGGAAGAGTACAGCCAGAAAGTCCAGGATCTGATGAACAACCCCCGCAACCAGGGGGAGCTGACCGAAGAGGACGCCAAGCGCCTGGGCGGTGAGCTGATCGTGGCCGATTTTGGCGCCGAGAGTTGCGGCGACGCGGTGCGGCTTTACTGGATTGTCGATCCCAAGACCGATAAGATTCTGGATGCCAAATTTAAAAGTTTCGGTTGCGGCACCGCCATTGCCAGCAGTGACACGATGGTGGAGCTTTGCAAGGGCAAAACGGTGGACGAGGCGGTCAAGATTACCAATATCGACGTCGAAAAGGCGATGCGCGACGAGCCGGATACCCCCGCCGTACCGCCCCAGAAGATGCACTGTTCGGTGATGGCGTACGATGTGATCAAAAAGGCGGCGTCACTCTATAAGGGCGTGGATATGGAGAGTTTTGAGGAGGAGATCATTGTGTGCGAATGCGCCCGGGTGAGCCTGAGCACCATCAAAGAGGTGATCAAACTCAACGACCTCAAAACCGTCGAAGAGATTACCGACTATACCAAAGCGGGGGCGTTTTGTAAAAGCTGTATCCGCCCCGGCGGCCATGAGGAGCGCGAATACTACCTGGTCGATATTTTGGAGCAGACCCGCAAAGAGATGGAAGAAGAGAAACTCAAAGAGCAGGCCGACAAACAGGCAAGCGGCGAAGAGGTACCCTTTAAAGAGATGACGATGGTGCAAAAGATCAAGGCCATTGATAAGGTGATCGATGAGAATATCCGCCAGTACCTGATTATGGACGGGGGGAATATGGAGATTTTGGATGTCAAAGAGAACGGCGAGTATACCGATGTCTACATTCGGTATCTGGGCGCGTGTAGCGGGTGCGCCAGCTCTTCAACCGGCACGCTCTACGCCATTGAGTCGACGCTGAAACAAAAACTCGACCCCAACATCCGCGTTCTGCCTATCTGACTTTCGCCGGCCTGTCCGGCCGGCTTTTTAACGACACTTCTGCTCTAACTCCATCTCAAATGTTAAAGTAACATCCTGCCATGTTTTGCCCTCGTGCGGTTTTCTGCACGCGTCGGTCAGGGAGCGAAGGGCGGGGAGCATACCGAAATCGGCCAGGTCAATAACCCCTTGGGCCGTGATCAATTCGCCGTCACGTTTTAGGCGCATGGGGACGCGTCGGGTCGTGTCGTGCATGGTGATCTCCACGTCGGCCAGTTTGTCGGTAACGGAGAGTATTTGCGCCTCGATGGTGTCAACTCCCTGCGCTTGGAAGAAGTATTTGACAATTTTGGCGTCTCTGGTGCGGTTTTTGGTGCTGACGCTTTCGGTGTCAATCAGCATACGCGCGCCCCGCAATAGGGCGTCCATCTTTTCTTGGGGTTTGGCCGAGAGGCGTATGGCGTCAAAGCTTCCCTTCACGCCGATTTTGAGCGGGGTTTTATACGCTTCCCAGCCGACGGAAAAGTCTTTGACGCGCCAGCGGCACGTCTGGGCGCCAAACAGCGCGGCGGCTAAAATGAGCGGTAAGAAAAATCGCATGGAACACTCCCTGTTGAAATATGTTATTGTACCATTATGCCTCAAACGGCATGGTCTCCTGGCCGATGGTTTGGTATCGGGCCCAGTAGTGATCGACAAAGGCGCGCACCCTATCGTTGACGGCGTGCCAGATGCCGTTTTGTTTCCGTACATAGGTATCCAGGTAGAGCGTGGCGTCCTCTTTGGGCAGGTAAAAGTCGTGCACGAGCCGAATGTAGCGGGCCTCGTAGAGCGTTTTGGCCCGTCGGTAGGCCGTTTCGTCCAGGTTTATGAACAGTCGTTCGTTCTCAAAAGCCAGCACGCCCGCCTCGAAGAGAATATCCAGATGCAAAAGCCCCTCGACATAGTAGGGCTCCACCTCGCCCGTCTCGCGCCAGCTCATCAATCCTACGGCCCTGGCGACGGTATCGCGCAAAATCTCCTCTTTGATCGCTTCCTCTTCGTGGGAAAAAAAGGCCATCAGGCCGCCCACGGTGGCTTTGAATTCTTCGACGTTTTTATAGTTACCCGTGGCGTTCATTTTCACTTCCGTATCATCATCCACCCAAAGAATGTGGCCGTATTCGTGGCCGACGGTGGTGATTTCATAAACCTTGTGCCAAAGCTCGGGCGCTTCGTCCATGACTTTTCGGCTGTGGCGCACGAAGTCGTCTCCCAGAATCTCGCGGGCCAGCCGCATGACGGGACGGGCCTTTTTGGCCTCCAGCACATTGTCGGCGAAGGCGAAGATCTTTTTGCCGAGCTCTCGGCTCACTTCCGTGTCGTTGGGAACCACCTGCGCCGAGAAGAGCCCCTGAAATTCCGCCCCGTAAAAAAGGGCCGGCACGCCGATATAAAGCTGGGTGCGTGCCACCTGCTCGGCGCAATTTCTTTGTAGCTTCATGGCCTCTTGGCCGAAGGTTTTAGCCAGCGCTTCGCTCATGGTAATGATTTGGGAGGGGATGCGGGTCTTTTGCATCCGTTTGGGTGAGGCGATACGCACGTCCCACTCCAGCGCCACCGCTTTGCGGTAGTGGTCTTCGTAGTACTCCAGCGGGTGGCCGATCTGGACGGGGGCGGTGATCGCCATCCATTTGCGATCCACCTCGGCCCACTTTTCGATCAGCCCCTCGATTTGCGTATGCCCAAAGGCGCCAATCAGCGCGTCCAGGTAGGCCAGCCACGCCTCTTTTTGGCCAAAGACCTCATCCTCCATCCCCGCCAGCACGCCCCGCATATTCTCCAGTTTGTTTAAAACCTCCATCACTTCCATGCGGAACGCTTTGGCGTAGGGGACGCTTTTGAAACCCTTTTTGCTCTTTTTGAGCACCGAGTAGCACCGATCCCCCGCGCAACCGGGTCGGCGCTCGTCCAGCAGGTTTTCGCACTCCAGCATCTCGTAGATTTTCTGCTCGTCGCCCTCAAAAAGCTCGTAAAGCTCCCGGTTGACGCCGTGGATGATGTGGGCGGTCCAGGCGCTTTGCCACCTGCTCATGGCTTCGCCCACCCGGTGGGCCTCTTTGAGAATCTCACGGTAAAAGGGAGTAAGTAACGCCTCTTCCTCAATCCACTCCAGCAGTGCCATATGACGTTTGAGGTAAAAATCGGCCACCATCTTGTAGGCGGTCTCTTTGGCTTCGATGATCTCCTTTTCGTTAAATCCCTCTTTTTGCAAAACCTGGCTTAGGGCGTCGTCTCTAAGGCCGATAAGGCGCGTCAATGCCGCCATACGGGTATCGGGCGTCTCGGGCAGGCCCAGCCTGCGCAAAAAGTCGCCCACCCAGGCTTCCGCCTCCGCGTGGCCGCTGTCCAGCAGGTCGTAGTAGCTCCCCAGCGCCTTTTGGCGGCGTAAAATTTCGTCGTAGACTCTTTGAAGGTCTTCCATGAAGAT
>Ga0256843_1002751_pt1 | contig 12653 bp, 13 predicted proteins | sample AlvinellametaG_FD_191572 | JGI IMG/M metagenome (GOLD analysis project Ga0256843, IMG submission 191572) | Pompeii worm associated microbial communities from hydrothermal vent at the East Pacific Rise, Pacific Ocean - Alvinella | ecosystem: Host-associated > Annelida > Integument > Unclassified ... | reverse complement strand
TCTTTAAAGGTAACACCGCACCAACTTCGACACTCGTATGCATCCTCTTTGTTAAACAGTGGGGCTCCGATTGCCGATGTTAGTGAACTGTTAGGTCATTCGTCTATGGCTACAACACAAATATATACTAAACTAGGTAGTGCATTGAAACAACAAAATTATAAGAAATCACATCCTCTATGCGGAGTAGATGAATAGTGCTAAATCAACTCTTTGAATCTTTATATCTTAAAGTATTTATCAATATTGTTGTTCAAAGATCAAAAACTCTTATCTATGTAGAGATGTCTTCAAAAAAGAGTGTTGTAGAACAGCTTCATAAAGAGTTTGATACTACTTCTGTCAATCAAGAAATGCTTGAGTTCGTTTCATCATATGTTAAAGAGTCACCCTATTTTTATATTTCTATTTTAGATATGTCTCCACTTCAAGGTGTAATACCGACATGCAATAAGCACAGGCTTGAGTACTATTATGATGATATTGCAACTGCTGAGTATAAGTGTTTTGATAACAAATGGACATTTTATACCTCAAAGAGTGATATATATGAGATAGAAAAACGATATAAATCTTTTGGTGTTGATTTTATTTTTTCTCCTTTTATTGTGTTACGACACTTTTTTAAAGATAAAGTAGGCAAAAACTTAGCGTTATATGCCCTTATTCAAGATAGTTTTATCTCAATTGCTGTTTTTGAAAATGGTGAGTTGCTTTTTGGAGATCATTTGGATCTTGAAACAACAGATGATGCAGAAGATATGCTTCTTGCTCCTAATCTTGAAGAAGATGTAGATTTAGATCTTGATGATGGTATAGATCTTGAAGAGATAGATGTTGAAGATGATATAGAATCTTTAGAAGATTTTGCAGATATTGAAGATTTAGACTCTATTGAAGATATTGATGAGTTTTCAGAAAATAAAGATCTAGACGAAGAGCTAATGGAGAGTGAAGAGGTTTTAGAAGAGTCTAGTGAAGAACATTTTAATGAAGATTATCAACGTTTTTCACTTATTCAAAGCTCAATTGGGCGTTACTATAAAGATGATAAATATGAGAGCCGTTTTATAGAAAATATCTATATCGCAGATGGTGTTGGTGTAAGTCGTGATTTGAAAAAATATCTTGAAGAAGAGATGTTTTTTAATGTATATATCAGACATACAGATATTGGTGTTGAGATTTGTGAACTTGCAAAAGAGGAGCTTAATATATGAAATACAGTTATATTAAGCCGAGAAAGAAAAGTCCTTTTACAACAGAGGTACAACTCTTAATTACTTTCTTTAGTATGACGATTATAATGCTTTTAACAACATATGCATTTTTACTCTATAAAGATTATACCTTTGTAAAAGATATGAGAGAGATACAGCAGCAACAGTTGCAACTCCAAGATAATATCGAAATTATGAAAGATAAAATAGCTTATATTGAAAAACAAAAAGCACTTGCCCAAAAAGTATATACTCAAAATAGTGTTTTAAAAGATTCCATCTCAAATCTTTTTGATTTAGTTCCTCAACGAATTACACTCTCTCGAGCAGAACTTCTGAAAAATGGGCTTATTCTCTATGGTGTGACACCAAGTAAAGATGTTTATAACTTTATGCTTCAAGCACCACTTCGTTCTATCTTTCAAGAGACCTACACAAGCTTTTATCCGGCTGGAAATGGTTGGTTGAATTTTGTATCGACAAACTATATGAAAGAATCTGATACAGAGGAGTTAGAGATTGAAAATTAATATATCACGTCATTATCTTTATATACTTCTTATATCGATTTTTCTATTTGCATTTGTATTAGTCTTCTCTTTTGGACTTTTGATTCCAGAGGGAAAAAAGTATCGTGAAAAAAGAGTTGAGGTGAAAAAAGCAACGCAGGAGTTGATGAAGTACCAGAATTTTCATGATGAGACATTAGAGACTTTAAAAAACCTACAGAGTGAAAATCGCCATATTATTGCTGCTTTTGATGCTACCTTTAATCCATATAGATTTGAGAAACAGCACAAAAGTTACTTCTCTTCTTTAAAACTTTCCAAGATATCCCGTGATGGTGATGAAGATGGTTTTGCTGTTTATGAAGTAAATACAACATCGAAGATTAGTTCACCAACAAATTTTTATGACTTTTTAGATGCAGTAAATAAGAGTGACTATATCATAGGTGTAAACTTTCCAATTAACTTTGTTAGAGATGGCGAGATGATAAAATCATCGTTTACTATGAAAGTCTATACAAATAATCCAGATAAAAACTCTACGGCTTCATCATCAGAAGCTAAATAGCCTCTAAGCTTTGGTTCTATCTTTAAAAGCCGCATCTTCTCTTTAAACTCTTTTGAGAGTTTTGCTGCTTTTATGTAGGGTGCTACAAGAGTATAATCATTATGTTTCGTAACTACATACTTCCTTCCTATAATAGAGCTCTGCTCTTTTTCAAGAAGGAGTCTCTCGTTAGCACTCATAATATGACCGATGGATTTTAGGTATTTATCTATTACATAGATATTATTACGAACGGAGTTAGATGATTTAAAGTAGCCAAGTTGGTTAATGCTATTTAGCTCTATTGGCTCTATAAGTTCCTTAGTATCTTTTTCTATATATTGAAAGCTTTTTTTAATTCCATCTTTGTACTCATCAAGCAGTGGTGCGAGGATTTTTCTAAATTTATTGCGTTTATATCTTTCATCATTATTACTTTGATCTTCAAAATATTTCATATTGTTTTTTTCTAGATAGGCTTGTAGCTTTTTTTTATCTAAATGTAGAAGTGGACGAACAAGTGTATAGGATGGACGTCTTTCAAACTCTTGCATACCACTGAGTTCTGCACATCCGGCACCTTTACAAAACTGCATCATCATCCACTCAAACCTGTCACCAAGATGGTGTGCTGTTAGAAGTGTATCGTAGTTGTGTTGTGTGATGAGCTTTTGAAAAAAGTCATAACGCAGTGCTCTTGCATTTGCCTCAAAATTAGAAGTTATCTTTGGTGCAGTTAGGCTATAGCAGTGAAGTGAATGTTGCTTTGCCAGTTTCTTTGCATAAGCGAGTTCCTCTTTACTCTGTGGGCGTACCCCATAATCAACAATAGCGATATCGAAAGATATATGATTTTCAAGAAGGAGAAAAAAGAGGGCAGTAGAATCTACTCCAGCCGAAAAGGCGAGAAGGTTTTTACTTTCTCGAAGATACTCTTTAGTCTTTTGTAGGAGCATTATCTACTGTTGCAGTTAAGATATTACCAACAAGCTCAGTGATTTTTGCACGATATTTTTTACCGAACTCTATCTCTGCATTATCATCGGTTCTATCATTTACATAGATTTCACCATCTATCTCATCAGCCCAAAGGAGCTCACGTCCAGAGAGTAAGAACGCATGTTCATCACTCTCTCTGTCGATAACGATATCTACAGTTTTACCAACTTCACCCTCGAGTGATTTTTGTGTGACCTCAGAGGCAATATCTCCTAAGATCTGAGCTCTTTTTGCTTTTGTCTCATCATCGATTTTATCACTCATCTCGTGGGCAGATGTTGTCTCTTCATCAGAGTATGAAAATATATTCATTCTATCAAAACCAAAGTTTTGTGCAAATTCGCACATCTCATCAAACATCTCCTGCGTCTCACCAGGGTGACCAACTATGAAACTTGTACGAACAAACGAATTTGGAAGGCTTCTCATAAAGTTGAGCAGTTCAAGCGTTTTCTCTTTTCCAAAACCACGTTTCATCATACGAAGCATATCATCGTTGATGTGCTGAATAGGCATATCGAAATAGTTATGAAAAACTTCGCTTTTTGCTATATTTTTAAGTAGAGCAATCGATGTTGTTGAAGGGTATAGATAAAGAATTCGAGCACTCTTTACTCCCTCAATAAGCTCTATTCGCTGAATTAAAAGAGAGAGCCCATCTTTAACGTTTTTATCTCTAAGGTACGAGCTTGAATCTTGAGAGACAAATGAGAAGTCCCAGTACCCTTTTTTAACAAGGCCTTCAACTTCACGAGCAATAGAGTCAAGCTCACGTGATTTGAGTTTCCCTTTAAAACTTGGAATAGCACAAAAACTACATGTCTGGTTACACCCCTCTGAGAGTTTGATGTAGGCATGGTAGCTTGAACCAGTCACTACGCGCTCAGCACCATCTATGAGATAAACATCATCAGAAAAACGGCTTTTTTTCTCCACGAGAAGCTCGTCTATTTTGTCATAGTCTCCAACACCTGTGAAGATATCAACTTCTGGCATCTGCTCTTGAAGCTCCTCTTGGTATCGCTCACTCAGACATCCTGCCATTACAAGAAGTGAGTCCTCTTTTCTAGCATCATGTAAGGAGAGAACAGTATTTACAGACTCCTCTTTCGCAGCGTCGATGAAGCCACAAGTATTTACGATGATTACATCAGCATCTTCATTATTGTCAGTGAGTTCAAAGTTTTGAAGTTTTCCCATCATAACTTCTGTATCTACAAGGTTTTTAGTACATCCAAGTGATACGATGTGGAGTTTGTTTGCCATTTTTCTTCTTTTAAATATTTTTCGTAATTATACTATATAATTAGAGTATGAAAAACTATGATGTAATTATTTTGGGTGCAGGTGCGAGTGGGCTTATGTGTGCGGGCAATATTAGCCGTAAAAAATCTGTTGGAATTTTTGATGTAAATACAAAACCAGCGAAGAAATTGAAAATCTCCGGTGGAGGAAAGTGTAATATTACAAATATAAGTGTTGAACTGAACAACTTTGATGGTGATTCTGAACTTCTAAGCAAGGTATTTACAAAGTTTTCAAAAGAGCATCTTTTAGATTTTTTAGATAGAAACAGAGTAGAGTTGGAGCTTCGAAAAGGTCGCTATTTTTTCTGTAAGAACTCATCTGATGATATCATAGAGGTTCTTCTTCGAAATGCCAAATATGCAGATATGCATTTGAGTGAAGAGATTTTAAGCTTAGAAAAAGATGGTGAGGATTTTATTCTTACTACAAGTGTTGGAGAGTATAGAGCCAAAAAAGTTGTCGTTGCAACTGGTGGAAAAAGCTTTTCCGTTTTAGGTGCAAGTGATATCGGTCTTAAAATTGCAAAGAGTTTTGACATAGCGGTTAAAGAGTTTACACCGGCTTTAGTTGGGTTGACACTGCAAAAAGAGCAGTTTTGGATGAAAGAGCTGAGTGGACTCTCTTGTTATGTGCATATAAAAGTAGAAGATAGACTCTTAAAAGAGGAGATGCTTTTTGCTCATAAAGGCATTAGTGGTCCAGCTGTACTCTCTGCGTCGCTCTACTGGAAAAAAGGAGATATCTCTATAGACTTTTTACCACAGTATGAACTAAGAGAGCTCATTGATAAGGGTGGAAATAAACTGCTCTCTTCGGTGATACCTCTACCTAAACGTCTCTCAAAGGCATTACTCCAAGCTATTGAATTCAAAGATAAAGAATGTCGTAAGATAACTTCTGATGATATGAAAAGAGTTGAGAGATTAAAGGCATACAGCTTTTCACCTGCTGGTAATTTTGGTTTTTCTAAGGCTGAGGTTAGTCGAGGTGGTGTGCTAAGTGAAGAGTTAGATAGTACTACATTAGAGTCAAAAAAAGTAAAAGGGCTTTATTTTATTGGTGAAGTTGTCGATATAACAGGAGAACTTGGTGGATACAACTTCCAGTGGGCATTTTCGTCTGCCTATGTTTGTGCCAAAAAAATGTGATAATCTTGTAGTTTAATGCTTACTTCAAAATTCACAAGGTATAATGATTTAAATGAAAAAAAGGTAAAGAATGAAACGTAAATTTACTAAAGCTATATTAGCTGCGGCTATCGCTACTATGCCACTTGCTGCATCAGAGTATGCATTTGATACACACTCTCTGTTTGCAATTGAAGGTGGAGCGAGTAGTGTTGATATTGATGTGGCAGGACCAACTGCAGTGACAATAGAAGATACTGCGATTGCAAATGCTGGTATTAAGATAGGAGCACAGAGTGAAAGTTATAGAATTTTTCTAAGTGCTCGTTATTATGATGTACAAGATATTGATTCTCTTTATACTGTAGGTGGAGAATTACAGTATTTATTTAACTTTTCAGAAGAAGCAAATTTCTTTATAGGTGGAAATATTGGAGAAGCTTTTATTCAAGTAACACCAACTAGTGGTTCTGCTAAAAGTATGTACTATGGTGGAGATGCAGGATTTAATATTCATGCTACAGATACGTTCGATATTGAAATAGGTGCTAGATATATGCAGCTAGATGAGACTGTCACACCAACAGGAAGTCTTTATAGTTATACATTTAACTATATTGCAACAGGATATGCTAGTTTAATCATTAAGTGGCAAATGGATTAGAGATAAAAACTATTTTCGCTTCTTTATTACAAAGAGGTGAAGGTATCCATAGTAGTTAAGTAGTTTTATATTCTTTTCTATATCATCCTCTTTTACTGAGAGGATGAACTCTCTGACTTCTTCTTCACTCAAATCTCCCAAATACTTATATCCAAGTTGATTTTCGCAATTTATTCTCACTAGTCTGTGTGTTGGTGTATCGCTATCTGTTATCCATAATTTCATAAAGGGATTATATACTCTTTAGACTAAAAGAAGTATGTATTATTATAAGTTGAGCTATTTCTGTAGTATAACTTAATTTAAGAGTGCGTAGATTTTTTATACTATCTATCTAGATATTGACTTGATATACTTGCTTTATGAATAGAATAATATGCGATATACACAATGCAGTACAAAATAGTCGAAAAACAGTCGAGTTCCTTAATAACAACAGTAAGTACAGTTGGGTTGGAGAGTACCCTATAGCTATTGTTAATGAGATTAGCCGAATAGATGATAAAGAGACTCTTGAAAAATTAAATAAGATAAATTTTTTCGATGCCCAAGGCTTCTCCAAGAGAAGTTATACACAAGAGGAGCTAGCCTATCTTCAAAAGCATATTCCTAGTGCGATTAAGAGTGCATACTGCCTCTGTTTAAGACAAAAGCAGGGTGATACTTATAGCTTTAGAGAGAAGTTTGAGCATGACCGTTGGAAAAAGGTAGAAGATGATGGTAATTTTGAGCTTCTACTTACATCCTCTAAGTTTGATGAACATGCAAGCAGTAAAACTATCGAGACAGAACTTCGAGATATCATGCGAAATGCAAAAGAGATACCCTCTTTAAAAAATATAGCTTTCGCATGGATAGTAACTCTACCACAAACTACAAAGATAGAAGATATTTTAGAACTTTACTTTTTGGATAATTATGTTTATGTAGAGAAGGGAAGAAAGATTAGCTACATAGCATGGTCAGAGCAACTCACCACTATAAGTATGCGTGAGTTTGTAAATAAACCTTAATATTCACTTTTAAATTGCTATAATTCCACTAATGAAAAAGAAACCAAATTTTGAAGTAGTAAGTCCTTATCAACCAGCAGGAGATCAGCCTAAGGCCATTGAGACACTCTCTAAGAGTATTCTTGATGGTAATCGTTACCAAACCCTAGAAGGGGTAACTGGTAGTGGTAAGACGCATACTATGGCACGTGTTATTGAAAATGTGAAGATGCCGACTATTATTATGACGCATAACAAAACGCTTGCAGCGCAACTCTACTCTGAGTTCCGTCAGTTTTTTCCAAATAATCATGTTGAGTACTTTGTATCGTACTATGACTACTATCAACCAGAAGCCTACATCCCTCGTCAAGATCTCTTTATTGAGAAAGATTCGGCTATCAATGATGAGCTTGAGCGTCTAAGACTCTCTGCAACAGCAAATCTGCTCTCTTATGATGATGTTATTGTTATCGCTTCAGTATCTGCGAACTATGGTTTGGGAGATCCTGAGGAGTACCAAAATATGGTGCAGGCCTTAGCTGTAGGTGATGAGATAAATCAGAAAAAATTACTTCTTCGGTTAGTTGAGATGGGATACTCTCGAAATGACAGCTACTTTGACAGCGGACATATTCGTGTCAATGGCGAGTCGATAGATGTCTATCCTCCATATTTTGAACAAGAGGCGATTCGTATAGAGTTTTTTGGTGATGAGATAGAGTCTATCTATACTTTTGATATTATTGATAATAAAAAGCTCGAAGAGCATAAGAGTGTCACTATCTATGCAACAAGCCAGTTTAGTGTCTCTCAGGAGAAACTCTCTGTGGCTATTAAACGCATAGAAGATGAACTCGATGAGCGTCTGGCTTATTTTCAAAAAGAGGGTAAACTCCTTGAGTATCAGCGTCTTAAACAGCGTGTTGAGTTTGACTTAGAGATGCTTCAAACGACAGGAATGTGTAAGGGGATTGAGAACTACTCTCGCCTGCTTACAAATAAAAAACCTGGAGAAGCACCCTATACGCTCCTTGATTACTTTGAACAAAATCATAAAGAGTATCTCGTTATAGTAGATGAGTCTCATGTCTCTCTCCCTCAGTACCGTGGTATGTATGCCGGTGATAGAGCGAGAAAAGAGGTCCTTGTAGATTATGGTTTTAGACTTCCATCTGCACTTGACAATCGACCGCTAAAACTCGAAGAGTACATCGAAAAAGCACCACACTATCTCTTTGTATCTGCAACACCAAATGAGTATGAGCTTGAGCGCAGTGCAGTAAAGGCGGAACAGATTATCCGTCCAACGGGACTACTTGATCCTATTATTGAGATTAAGCCATCAGATAATCAGGTTGAAGATATTCATGATGAGATAAAAAAAGTCATCGTTAAAGATGAGAGAGTGCTCATTACTGTCCTTACAAAAAAGATGGCAGAGGCACTTACGAAATATCTAGCCGACTTGGGTATTAAAGTGCAGTATATGCACTCAGATATTGATACTATTGAGCGAAACCAGATTATCCGTTCTTTACGTCTAGGTGAGTTTGATGTACTTATCGGGATTAACTTACTGCGTGAGGGGCTTGATTTACCTGAGGTCTCACTTGTAGCTATACTTGATGCAGATAAAGAGGGATTTTTGCGAAGTGAGACAGCGCTGATTCAAACTATTGGTCGTGCAGCTAGAAACTCTGAGGGACGTGTTATCCTCTATGCTAATAAAGTGACGGGTTCAATGCAGCGTGCCATTGATGTGACTAAAAAAAGACGTGAGCTACAAGAGAAACATAACGAAAAACATGGCATTACTCCGACTACGACAAAGAGAACGCTAGATGAGAACTTAAAGCTCGAAGATCATGGCGGCTTATATGAAAAACATAAAAAACTCGATAAAATGCCAGCAAGTGAGAAAAAAGCAGTGATTAAAGAGCTCTCTTTGAAGATGAAAGCCGCAGCTAAAGAGCTTAACTTCGAAGAGGCAGCAAGACTGCGTGATGAAATTACAAAAATTAAAAAATTATAGCGTGATTGTAAAGGATAACAATGGAAGATACATTTAGTAACTTAGTAACTTATGGGTATATAGGACTCTTTATCTATTCACTAGGTGGTGGGTTTGTAGGGCTTGTTGCAGCAGGAGTACTGAGTTATTTAGGAAAGATGGACTTAGCTACATCCATTGCAATTGCGTTTGCTGGAAATGCTTTAGGCGATGTACTGCTTTTTTGGATGACACGCTACCAAAAGCCTATGATGATGGATACCCTAAGAAAACATAGAAGAAAACTCGCACTCTCACATCTGCTTATGAAAAAACATGGTGACTGGGTTATTTTTATTCAAAAGTTTATCTATGGATTAAAAACAATTATTCCTATTGCTATCGCACTGACAAAGTATGACTTTAAAAAGTTTGCAATTTTAAATCTATTTGCAGCAGCACTATGGGCTTTAGTATTTGGTTTGAGTAGTTTCTATTTTGGAGAAGTGTTGAGTAAGTTCGCTATCTATATAAGTGAAAATAAGTGGTTAGCACCTGTAATACTTTTAACTATAGGCTCTTTAACGTGGTTTTATTTAACGAAGGCAACTAAAAAGAGATAATCTCTTTTTAGCTAAGTTTTGGTCCAGCAGCTGAGAAGTCAAACTCGCTATCTTCGCTCTGGTATTTTTTGAAGTTTTCTACAAACATCTCTGCAAGTTTGTCACGTGTAGCATCAAACTCTGCTTTATCTTCCCATGCATTTCTAGGATTAAGAACATCAGGGTTAATATCTCCAAGAGTTTTTGGAACAGAAAGACGGAAAGTCTCAGTAGTGTCAAATTCACTGTTTTTGATAGAACCATCAAGAATAGCGTTAATACATGCACGTGTATCTTTGATACTCATACGTTTACCAACACCATATCTCCCACCAGTCCATCCAGTGTTTACAAGATATACATTTACATTGTGCTTGTCAATCTTCTCACCAAGCAGTTTTGCATAAACTGTTGGATGAAGTGGTAAGAAAGCCTCACCAAAACAAGCTGAGAATGTAGCAACCGGCTCTGTAATACCACGCTCAGTACCAGCAACTTTTGCAGTATAACCACTTAAGAAGTAGTACATTGCCTGCTCACGTGTGAGTTTAGATACCGGAGGAAGTACACCAAAAGCATCTGCTGTTAAGAAGATGATGTTTTGTGGGTGACCTGCCATAAGGTCTTCTTTATGGTTTTCAATGTGTTCAATCGGGTAAGATACACGAGTGTTCTCTGTTTTAGAACCATCTTCGTAATCTACTTCACCCTCGTCATCCATAACAACGTTCTCTAAAAGAGCGCCTTTTTTGATAGCACCGTAGATTTCTGGCTCGCTTTTACCATCGAGATTAATTACTTTTGCGTAACATCCACCCTCGAAGTTAAATACACCGTGGTTATCCCAACCATGCTCATCATCACCGATAAGTGCACGGTTTGGATCAGTTGAGAGAGTAGTTTTACCAGTACCGCTAAGTCCGAAGAAGAGTGCAGTATCGCCATCTTTTCCAACATTTGCAGAACAGTGCATCGCTAGTTTACCCTCTAGTGGAAGCCAGTAGTTCATCATCGAGAAGATTCCCTTTTTCATCTCTCCACCATACCAAGTACCACCGATGATAGCGATATTGTTCTCAATATCAAACATTACAAAGACTTCAGAGTTAAGACCATGCTCTTTATATTTTTTATCAACTGTTTTACAAGCATTTAAAACTGTAAAATCTGATTTAAATACTTCAAGTTCCGCTTCAGTTGGACGAATGAACATATTTTTTACAAAGTGTGACTGCCAAGCGATTTCAGATACAAAGCGGATAGATCTTTTTGATGCAGGTGAAGATCCACAAAAAACATCTGTAACGTATAGGTCTTTATTGGAGAGCTGCTCACGAGCTACTTCAAGTAGTTCATTAAAAACTTCTTCATTTACTTTTTGGTTTACGTCACCCCATGCGATATACTTGTTTGATGGATCTCTATCAACAAAGTACTTATCTTTAGGACTTCTTCCTGTAAATATACCAGTGTCAACTGCAGTTGCACCAGTTTTAGTGAGTTTAACTTCACCGTTTTCTAACTCATGTTGAATCAGTTCGTCATAGCTAAGGTTATGAAAAACCTTACCGACGTTCTTAATTCCTATCTCTTCTAGTTCTGTTACATTCATAATTTACCTTCGGGGTACATATTAAATTAATCGATACTTTTTGGTGTATCTTCTTATGAGTGAAATTATACTACGTATATACCTAAATTAAAAGTAAAATCTCGACTTTTTTACAATATTATTGCAAAGAAAAAGATATTGAAAAAATCTTTAAAAAAGAAAATTAGTTTAAGAATTTTTTGCTAAAATTTTACTCGCAATCATTGTTCGGGTAGCTCAGGGGTAGAGCACTTCGTTGACATCGAAGTGGTCGGAGGTTCAAATCCTCTCTCGAACACCATTCTTACACTATATTTTCCCTTATATTTTCAATTTGCAACTAAAGTACCATTTATTTCCTCTATAATATTAATACAATTATAAAAAGTGATTGAGGAGTCTATTATGGAAAGAAGAGTAATTATTGAAGGTGTTATCTCCCAAGTAAGTATTAGTAATGTTGGTGAACTTGAAGAGTTCGACTACAATGTAGATGATTTAAATGAATCAGCAGATATTGAAAGCTTTATGCAAGAGATTGACGCTTATGCCCAAAGTGGGGAATTAAACGCTACGACAGATATTAAATCTTATAGAGTTATGAATAGTGAAGATGTTGAGTACTGTGCCAAAAGTGATGAGGGAAAAGAAGTTGAAATATCTTTAGATGACTTTAAACTGAAAAATCAAACCCTGCAACCAATCAAAGAGCTCTTAGAAAACGCCAGAGTAGGAGATATTATCTATCTACGAAAAGAGCAGGGACGTGGTAGTTATGAGCTTAGCCTAGAGTTAGAAGATAGCTCTGGTGAAATGTCTCTTGGCTATTTTGACTGTAGTGAGTCGCTTGATGGTTATGATCTGTTGCGAGAGAGCTACTATGATGTAGTATGTGATACGATACTTCCAGAGAGTATAACTGCAGGTGATTCAAAAGCAGTTGTTGAGAACTTTCTTTTTGAACCACAACTCATTTATGGTGAACTCTACAGAGTAATAATAACTGAAAATGGAGAAAAAAGTTTAGATAGAGTTGCACTTCCTGGGTACTATTTTCAAGAGGCTTCAAGAAGCATAGAAGAGTAGGCTAGTTCTGCGGCA
>Ga0256843_1002750_pt1 | contig 12654 bp, 19 predicted proteins | sample AlvinellametaG_FD_191572 | JGI IMG/M metagenome (GOLD analysis project Ga0256843, IMG submission 191572) | Pompeii worm associated microbial communities from hydrothermal vent at the East Pacific Rise, Pacific Ocean - Alvinella | ecosystem: Host-associated > Annelida > Integument > Unclassified ... | reverse complement strand
TTGATACTTGACGGTAAAAAAATAGCTGAGGGGTTTTAGAGATGAGTAATTTATTCGGAACAAAAAAGAAAAATAGCATATCGAGTGTGAATTTATTCGTAGATGAAAGCACGAAAATAGAACTTTACAACGATAACTTTCAGAACTTCAAGAGATACAACATACCAAAGGCGCAGCTAGTAATTGCTGATATTCCATACAATCTTGGCGTAAACGCATACGCATCTAGCACAGAGTGGTACAAAGACGGTGACAATAAAAACGGAGAGAGCGAAAAAGCAGGTAAAGCTTTTTTTAATAGCGATTATAACTTCAATATCGCAGAGTATATGCACTTCTGTTCTAAGCTTCTAAAAAAAGAGCCAAAAGAAGCTGGAAAAGCTCCTGCAATGATAGTGTTTTGTGCTTTTGAACAAATGCAGACAGTTATCGAATATGGAAAGAAGTACGGCTTTAAGAACAGCTATCCACTTACATTTATCAAAGACTATTCAGCACAAGTATTGAAAGCAAATATGAAGATAGTAGGAGCTACAGAGTACGCAGTAGTTCTGTACAGAGATAAACTTCCTAAATTTAACAACAATGGGAAGATGGTTTTTAACTGGTTCAAATGGAAAAGAGACGGTAAAACATATCCAAAACTCCATCCTACACAAAAACCTATTGCTGTTTTAGCTGAACTGATAAGAATTTTCACAGATGAGGGTGATGTTGTTATTGATCCATGCGCAGGAAGTGCTTCAACGCTTAGAGCGTGTGCGGAGTTAAATAGACATTGCTACGGTTTTGAAATATCAAGAGATATTTATAGAGAAGCAAAAGAAAAAATGTTATGTGAGGTGGCATAGATGTATAAATTCGTAGAGTATTCAAACAGACAAGACAAACCATTTGTAATCGTTGGAATTGTAACTGAGCAAGAGATAACTGCAGGTTTTACAGTTGCAGATAAAAATATGCAGCGTGCGACAGACAAGAACTTTAGAACAGCCGGAAATGCAATAGAGTGGGCTGATGAGAATTACAAAGGACTCATTAATGACTAGCAAAGAGTTTATAGCTCAGTGCAAAGAAAAGCGCACAGAACATAAAGAGCAAGTTGAAGTAGTGAAGTATCTAAGAAAAAATAAGATACTCCACTACGCAGTTCCAAATGGAGCGAATAAGAGCAGAACGGCTCAAAGACAGTTCAGCGCAGAGGGATTGATGGCAGGAGTTCCTGATTTATGTATTCCTGTTTCAAACAAATACTATCATGGACTCTATATTGAGATGAAAAGACGAGCCAAGACGCTCAAGAGTGGAAAAAAGAGCGTAAGCCATACCAAAGTATCACCTGAGCAGGAAAAATGGATCACAGAGCTTAATGAGAGTGGATATTATGCAGTTGTTTGCTATGGAGAAGACGAAGCAATAGAAGTAATTGACGAGTATATGGAGAATGTAGTATGAGATTAGTACCTGTTAAAGAATTTTGCGAAGAACACGATGCATCTATAAACAGCGTTTATTCAATTAAAAACCAGAACAGCGAGGCAGAGTACATAATTGAGAAGAATGGAGTCACATACATTGATGAAGAGTTTTTAATGAATAGGGCTGATTTGCAACAGAAATTATGGGTTTTGTCGCATGATTATTATTATTATTATACATATGTTCTTGATATAACACAGAATAGACTTGCTCAGATTCTTGAGAAAAAAGTAGGAGGAACATATGCATCATGGGCTGTATATCTTTCGACACTTTTTAAAATAAGAAAAAAAAGCATCTTGTCAACAAGAGTCCCAGAACTCACACTAAAGTTTGTAATGTTTTCAGAATACATAATCCCAAAAGCACACACGTATAGAAAGAATGATGAGAAATATTTACAAAGACTAAAGGATATGGTTTGAATTTAACACAAGAAGAGAAAGATACTTTTGCTAAGGACATAGAGAACTCAATGGATACATCAATCAATGTAGCAATTGCATCAAAACAGATAGACAATGTTAATCCATCTCACTACACGAAGATGAAGATATCTCCAAATGAGTACATTACTGCAAATTGTCTTGAATGGGAGGTCGGAAACGCGATCAAATACGTAAGCAGATACGAGAATAAAAATGGCAAAGAAGATTTGCTAAAAGCAATTAAATATATAGAACTATTAATCGAAAGGAAATATAAAAATGAACAGTAATCAGATCAGAACAAAAAAGAAACAGATATCACTAATGGATGCACAACATCTTGAAGACTTTGCAATTACAGTGCATAGTGCAGTAGGCCTAAGACAAGAGGCAAAAGATGAACTTCTTAAGGCTGTTGATGTTAGACAAAAAGAACTTGCAAACAGTTTTAGTCTTGAAGTTGAGATGAGTGAAGTCAAATGTGGAGATTTTGAGTCATGAAAGAAGAGATGATTAAATTGATATCTAGTAAAAAGTGCAAGTGTATTTCAGTTAAAGAGAGAGATAGAATTTTAGGAGTATTAGATGGAAATTAAGTATTACAAAACAGCAGAATTAGTCCCGTATGTAAACAATACAAGGACTCATAGTGACGATCAGGTTCAGCAAATAGCGTCTAGTATTAAGGAGTTTGGCTTCACTAATCCTCTGTTGATTGATGAAGAAAAAGGGATAATAGCAGGACATGGCAGGCTTATGGCCGCTAATCTGCTTGGAATTGATGAAGTTCCTACAATTGAGTTGAGAGGACTATCTGATCAGCAGATAAAGGCATATATCATTGCCGACAACAAGCTTGCCCTCAACGCTGGGTGGAATGAAGAACTCCTGAAGATTGAACTTGAATCGATTAGTGAATCTGGATTCGATATCGATATTATAGGATTTAGTCCCGATGAACTTAACGACATTGGAGTTTTTGTAGATTGCACTTTTGATAAAACGATTGATGAAACAAAGGCAGAAGAAGTCCCAGAAATTGAAGATATTCCTGTAATTAATCGTGGAGATCTAATAGAGCTTGGATTTGAGCATGAGCATCGTGTCCTTTGTGGCGATAGCACAAGCATTGATGATGTTGAAAGATTAATGAACGGACGTCTTGCAGATCTTGTTTTTACGGATCCTCCTTACAATGTTGCAATAAAAGGCAAAGCTGGCAGTATCAAAAACGATGATATGGGTGATCGTCAATTTTACAACTTCCTATTAAGTGTATATAAAAATTACTACAAGATAATGAAAGATGGGTGCTGTATTTATGTTGCTCATGCTGACTCAGAGCGTATAAACTTTACTCAATCATTTTTAGATTCAGGTCTTAAACTTAGCCAAGTTCTCATATGGAATAAGCATAGCGCAACACTTTCAAGACAAGACTACAACTGGAAGCACGAACCTATTTTATACGGATGGAAAGATGGTGCTGCCCACTATTTCTGTGAAGATTTTACAGAAACTACAGTTTACAGTCAAAAAGAGAAGCAAGATTTAAAAAAGATGAAAAAAGATGAGTTGATATTATTAGTTAAAGAACTCCAAAAGCAGCACGGAAACACAGTAATTGATCATGACAGACCGACAGTTAGCGATCTCCACCCAACAATGAAACCTGTCGAACTTGTGAAACATTTTATTGAAAATAGCAGTATTCAAAAATGGGTTGTTGCTGATCTGTTTGGTGGCGCAGGAAGCACACTAATAGCAAGCGAGACATCAAATAGAGTATGCTACACAATGGAGCTCGATGAAAAGTATGCACAAGTAATAGTACAAAGATATGTAGACTACACATCAAATAGCGTTATAAAAATTAATGGTGAAGAGGTTGAATGGAATGAATACAAAAATCGCATGGGTAGATGATACAGATATTGAAAAACCATATGAGGTTAAGATAAATGGCAAGACCAAGTAAATATGATTGGAACTCAATCAGGGAAGCCTATGAAAAAGGTTTCAGTAAAGATGATATTGTCAGAAAGTTTAAAATACAAAAATCTATATTAACAAACAAAATAAACAAAGAAAAGTGGGTTGTTTTATGCGACGTAAACTCCGATATTCACGAGTTAAATGCGAAATCGCATCAAATCGCACAAAACTACACACAAAATGAAAAAGTTTCGGAAATGTTCATCGAGAAGATCAATACTATTATTGATGATAACGAACTTGTTTCAAACAATAGAAAGTTGTTGAAAGCATTTCAAGGAATAATTGGAAAGGGAATAAGAGAAGACAAGTTCAGCACTCCTGCCGAAATAAAAGCAGGAGTCTCCGCCATAAGAGATATTGAATCTGTTGCCAGTCCAATAAAAAGCGACATACGTGTGCAGAATAATATCCAGAACAATCAAATAACAGAGGTAAAAAGGACTATTGTTGACTCTAGAAATAAAAACTCCTGACTGGGCTCTCCCATTGACTGTACCTTCTCGATATAAAGGATCTAAAGGTGGAAGAGCATCTGGAAAATCTCATTTTTTTGCAGAAGAAGTGCTGTTCAATATGGCATCAAGACCAAATGTAAATGTTGTTTGTGTCCGAGAGATACAAAAATCACTAAAATTTAGTGCAAAGAAGCTCATAGAGGATAAAATTCAATCTTTAGGAGTGTCTCATTTATTTGATATTACATTGACTGAAATACGTCACAACAATGGCGTCATAATATTTCAAGGGCTTCAAGATCACACAGCTGATAGTATTAAATCGTTAGAGGGTTTTGACTACTGCTGGGTAGAAGAAGCACAGTCAATATCTAAGCGAAGCCTTGATATGCTAATCCCAACAATAAGAAAAGAGGGAAGTGAAATATGGTTCAGCTGGAATCCAACACACAAAGACGATCCTATAGAAGAGTTTTTTAATAACAATGATAGTGCCTCGCTTGTTCATGTCAACTACTTAGATAATCCATACTGCCCAGATACAATAATCGAAGAAGCTCAAAGGCATTTAAAAACAGATAGTGATACATATGGTCACGTATGGTTAGGCGAATACATAAGTATATCTGATGCTCTAGTATTTAATAAAAAATATGAAGTTGCAAATTTTGAGATCAACGATAGCTTTGGCGAACCGTTGTTTGGCCTTGATTTTGGATTCGCAATAGATCCTACTGCTGCCGTTTGCTGCTACATAAAAGATAACTTTTTGTTTATTCGCAATGAAGCGTCAAAGGTTGGGTTAGAACTTGATTATACTGCAGAGTATATAAAATCAAAGATTCCAAATATAGAAAAATATGTAGTTCGTGCAGATAGTGCAAGGCCAGAGAGCATAAGCTACTTAAAAAGGCACGGAGTTCCACGATGTGAGGGAGTTAACAAATGGGCAGGGAGTATTGAGGACGGTGTTTCTTTTATTAGAAGCTTTGAGAAGATAATAATACATACAGAATGTGTACATACACAAGATGAATTTAGAAAATACTCCTATAAAGTAGATAAGCGCACAGGGGATATACTCCCTAAAATAGAGGATAAGGACAATCACTTAATAGATGCAATCAGATATGCACTAGCTCCACTCATAAAAAATAGCATATCTTTAAAAACACCAGCACTAAGGATCAACATATGACGTTCAATCAGGTAAAAAAACTAATACTGCAACAATGTGACATAAAAACAGATGAGAAAAGCTTTGATGATATGGTGATGAAAATATTGTACTCAAAAAATAAAGCAAATGAGCGCGAGCTTATATTTCAGAGAATTGCGGAGCTAAAAAGTAAAGGCAACGATAGAAGCCAGTGTGCTTGCTTTATAAGATATGAGTTTGCAAAGAGTAAGAGGCACACATACAGACTAATAGAAGAGAGTAAATGTTATGAGTAACGACGAGATAGAAAAGCTGCTAAACAGTGTTGATAAAAACATTACAAATCTTACAAAAAAAGCATACGACAAACTTATTAAAATGATTGATGATGGGTTGTCTCCACAAGAAGCAAAAAAGCAGATCCGTGATGCACTTGCAACAATCAATGATGGTTCTGCGGATGTTGTTGCAGAATCGCTCAATACTTTTTTAGCTGGAACAGTAACTGCAGAATATGTAAAAGACTTTGAAGTACACGGAACAAAATTATCAAAGCGTTTATACGCAAATGCTCGTGATGTAGAGCTTAAATCTATGAAAGTGATAAATGATGCACTGAAACAAAAAAAGACTGTAGATGAGATATCAAAGCTTTTGTACGAGGGTTATAATTTCAAAGAAGATCCACTTAATGTCAAAAGAAAAAGCACCATTCCAAAGTGGCTAAAAGATGAACTAAACAAACCACCGTCCCAAAGAAGTTTTAAGCAGGTAGGCACAATAAAAACAAAGGCTCTGAAAGCTGCATATACACAGGCACTTAAAGAAGAAAGCGCAGAACAGCTAAACAAGCAGCTTGATCGTGCATTTTATGAGAAGTCACGATACTATGCAAACCGAATAGCGCAAAATGAAGTTATGAAGTCATACAGCGTTGAGCGTGCAAAGATGATACGAGATGATGATGACATTGAAGTCGTAAAGGTTAGGATGTCAAAGACTCACGATAGAGTAGATATTTGTGATTATCATACAGGAGTTAATAAGTATGGACTAGGGAAAGGTGTATATCCAAAAGAAAAAGCTCCAATACCTCCTTTTCATCCGTGGTGTAGATGCAGAATTGTAGAGGACATTACAAAGAGTTCAAAAGATGCAGAAATTGATCCAAAAGCTGATAAAAAAGTTATGCAGAAGTTTAGTCTTTATGAGCAGTCACTTATACTTGGATCACAAAAAAGAAGAGACGCTTTTTTAAGGAGTCCAAAAGATGTGCTAGAAGCTTCGTACATTGGAAAACCTATGTATATTGACGAGGTAGATCGTGTTAAGTATGTTGGATATAATGCAGGAATGCAAAAATTTTACGAAAAGTTTAAAAGAAACAAATTTGGATTCGAGATAGGCGATATTAGTATTGTTCTTGCAAATATACTCAATAGCAAAACAAAAACAGTAACAATGAGCAACGAAACTTTAACTAAAAACCTAAAGCATCACCCTGACTTAAAAGAAAGCGATTATTTGCTTCTTGACGATATTGTTGGGAAAAGCCATTTTGTAGCAAAAGATGGGGATAGGACTGTTGCTATTGTTTTGAATCAGTCAAATAAAGAGTTATATCATTACGCTTTAAAATCTACAGTTAGCGGAAAAGGATTGTTTTTAACTTCATTTAGAAAGACAAATAAAATAAGTATAGATAAAATTAGAAAAAAATCGAAAGAAAATAAGGTTAAAATACTGAAAGACAATTTGCCATAAGCCAGTGGACTTGCTGCCTCCACTTAGCCCGTTCCCTGCAATGCAGAGCGGCACGCCCGCAAGATTCAGCGCGTTAACTTATGGCTTATTGCAATTATACCATATAAAAATATTAAAAATCAACATTGTATTTACACAACTATAGTACATTTTTAAAAAATAAACATAAAAATATACCATAGTTAATTTTATAAAATATGATACACTGTAACAATTCCAAGAAAAGTAATATCAACTAAATATTTAACGCTCAACCTCAAACACACTACAAAGCACTTTGTACCCATCGAGTCTATCTTCATCGCTTATAGTGCTTTTCCATTTACAAACATACTCTCCTGTTAGTTCAGGAGCTATTACATCTCTTATCTCTTTTTCAAGAGCATACAACTTCTCATAGATAACTTCCATTCCATCGTATTCATTCAGATCAAACCCGTAGTAAATCTTCACAGTAAACTTCTCATGAAGATAGTCAATTCCATCATTTGATGCTGCAACAATTCTGATCAGAGGATAGTCGTTTGGAGAGATATCATCTTCTAACCCAATTTTGCACGTTTTTATGTCTGTAATGTTTTCAAGCTCTGCTTTGATTGCTAAAAGTACTTCATACATTAGTTGCGTCCTATCTCTAAACTATATAGCGATTTTCCATCGACTTTAAGCTGTGAACTCTTTGCAGTGTCTAAAACTGAGTCGTACTCTTTTGAGTATGTTTTTAGCTTCTGTGCAAAAATATCATCTGGATTTGAGTTACATTCAAGCGATGTTATGATGTAGCATTTCAAAATAGAAAGCTTTTCCAAGTACGCTTCATCTGTAATACCTGTAAGCACTACTTCATCAATAGCACGCTGTTCTCTATCTTCTGTTACCCTCTTTGCTAGGTATTCGTCTGGGTATGTATATGTTAATGCCATTATTCAAGTTCCTTTTCAAGTTTGTCGAAAAAATCAGGTAGTTTTTTTATTCCATCATCAAGTGCTAGTGTCAAGAATGGATCGCCTTTGTACCCAGGGTGGTGTACTTCTTTTGCAAATCTAAATACTCCACCATCAGCCCATCTTAATGCTTTTCTTTTGTCTCTTTTTATAGCATGAGGCTTAGTACCCCAATGAACAAACAGAGCATAAGGAGCTACTTTTTTATCAGCACCAATATAATAGTCATTGTTTATCTTATTCAAAAAGATAGACTTCATCATTACACCAGTCTTAGTGTGCTCATCAGCCCTATCTATTGCACGATTGTAAACAAAACTAGAAAATGCTTTGAAAGTACGACTCTTATCAACATCAGCAAGCTTTTTAAAAGTCTTGTTTATCTCATCAAGATCACTCTGGTTTATCTGTACCATTGTCTCTCACTTGACTCAGTTCTTCAATCTCTTTTTTTATCTGTTCTACCTGGGTATCTTCAAGACCATCAAGATCCATAAGTGCGAGTTGTTCTTTTTTTATTGATTCGTAAGTACTTCCAAGGTTATAATTAAAAAGAGCATCAGCAGATTGTATTTCGCTTTGAATGTCTTTAATGTTGAAGTCTTGTGGATAACTAATCTCAACATCGTTAGTAACTCCAAGCCAACGACACGCAATATCGAAACATTGTCTCTCAAAACTCTCTAATTTTGAAGAGAAGTCAATAAGTGATGAGTTTAGCGATTGGAAGCGGTATCTCTTAGACATTCCGCTCTCAACTCCTGTACTCTCAACAACATCAGTATGCGCAATCTTCTCAATAAGAGATTCAAGTCGGTTTATCTCGTCTTGGTACACTTTGGCAGGAGCATCTGGAGGTGCAATAAAAGATGGCGGATTGTTTTTATACATAAGCACGTTGTTTACGCCAACATTCAGATCTTCAATGTCGTCTGAGCTCTCAATATTGTAAGTAAGGAGTGAGAACGTTTGCCCTCTTAGGATCTCATCAAGTTCGCTTCGTAAGTTCATCAGCCTTTTCTGTATATCTGCAATTTGTGAGAACTCGCCAACATTAGGGAAAAACCCGCTCTCAGAGAACGAAACAATAGGACACCTTCCAATGTTATGAACTCCGCTGTCAATAACATTTTTATCAGCGTCATACACTCTCCACTCTGTTTTGTCATAGTATCTGTAGATTGTCTCTTCTTCTGCCTCTTCAAACGGCGAAGCATCACTTATTGTAGCCTCTATTATTATCCACTCAAAGAAGCCAAATTCATCAAGTTTATATGAATGTATATTCTCAGGTAGTACTTCTACAAAATATGGAACTGTTCTAGTGTCTATCTGCTCTTTTAGATTTGATGGTGTTTGCTTTGGCATATCAACAACACATAGGTTTGCGCCTCTTACTTTTGCATTAATTGCAAAACCTTGCATAAACATATCAACACTGTTTCCTTTTTTGTCAACATCATTAATCATTAGCTTTAAAAGGTTGTTGTTTATATTTCTATTAACCCGTCTTTGTGCAAGATATGAGACGAATTGCTTTGCCTTTGGCTTTATATAGTTTACACAGTATGATAAATCTTGCCTATTCTTGTATTTGTCGTCGTGTTCTCTTGAAAATTGCACAAGATAGCTACTATCGAAACCATCAAACGCTTCTCTTGCAAACTTCCATCTTTCTAAATAATCCATATTTTGCCTTGTACTTACATTTTTAAAAGGTTAACTGTGCTTTGTGCCATTTTTTGCATTTATGACATAGTGAAGTCCTACTATTTTGTAAATATTCGGGAGGAATAGATGTTAAAAATCTTAGAACAACTGCTAGAGGCAGGGAAAATTGACAAAGAAGTCGCAACACAGATAGATAGTGACTTATCAGGAGAGCTTAAAAAGGTTCGTGATGAGGCAGCAAACTATAGAGTTGAGTTAAAGACTGCTAAAGAGCAGCTTGAAAATGCCATTGGTGCAAAAGATGGTTATGAAAAGCAGATCGAGTCTTTGAATGCTCAGATTGAAAAAGCAAAAGAAGACGGCAAAAGTGAAGTTTTGGAAGATCTGCAAAAGCAAAAGGCAGAGCACGAGAGGCTGCTTGAAAATATTCAAAACATTGAGGCTCAAAATAGAGTTCTTAAGATTGACAATGCTTTATCGAGTGCTTTGAGTAGTTTTGACGTTATTGACAAAGATGTTGTTTCGCTTGCATTGAAGCACAGTATTGACATTACAGATGACGGCGTCAAGTTCAAAGATGGAGAGAACATACTTAGTCTCGAAGACGGCTTAAAGAGCTATTTCGAGTCAAAGCCACAACTATTAAAGTCACAAGGTGGACAAGGTAGCGGTGCGACTGGTTCAAACGAAAGCGGATCGGCTAACTTTGAAAATAAAAAGTTTTCAGAACTTAGTCTTGATGAGAAAACAGAGCTTTATAAAAAAGACAAATCTCTGTATGAAAAATTAAAAGGTAAATAACAATGGGTACAAGACTAGCAGATATGATCGTTCCTGACGTATGGAATGACTACGTTTTAGAAAAGACAGCAGAGACAAATGTTCTCTTAAATAGTGGTATTTTGGCAAGTGATGATTCAATCAATACTCTTGCAAATGGTGCAGGTGAGTTTGTGAATATGCCATTTTTCCAAGACTTAACAGGGGAAGCTGAACGTGGCGGTATCGGTTTTGATGGAACAGCACTAACTCCTAAAAAAATCACAACAGATAAAGACATTGCAGTTAAAATCTTTGGTGCAAATTCTTGGGATAGCTCAGACTTCGCAGGGCTTCTTAGTGGTGCAAAACCTATGGAAGCTATTGCAAGCAGAGTTGTTGAGTTTTGGAACAGAGAAAAGCAACGATCACTTATTGCATCGCTTAACGGAGTGTTTGCAGGAGCTCTTGCAACAACTCACGTTCTTGATATCTCAGCAAATACTGAAACATCAGCTGTTATTGATGCAGCTTCAACAATCGATGCAAAATCACTTCTTGGAGACAAAGCAGGTGGACTTACAGCTATGGCAATGCACTCAGCTACATACGCAAAACTTCAAAAAGACCAGCTTATAGTGTATGAGACAGTTGCAAATCAGATGATCACAATTCCTACATACTTAGGATATTCAGTAATCGTTGACGACAACCTTCCAGTAGATACAACTAACGGAATTTACACGACTTACCTTTTCGGAAATGGTGCAGTTGGATATTCAGACGTTGCACTTGGAGATATTGCAGTAGAGACTGATAGAGATACTCTTGGCGGTGTTGATGTGCTTACATCACGTTCTGGTTGGATTATGCACCCACGTGGAGTTAAATGGGCAGTAACTACATCAAACCCAACAGATGCTGATCTTGCAACAGATTTAAACTGGGCAAAAATCTACGAAGACAAAAACATTCGCATGATCGCATTTAAACATAAGTTAGCGTAAAAGGCTGACTTATGGGAATGATCAGCTTTAGAAAACGAGCTGCTGCTCCTGTTGAAAAACAAAAAAAAGCAGTCAAGAAAAAAGCGAAAGGCAAGTAAATGAAAGTTATTGACTTTACAAGAACAAGTAACGCAAATGGTGTTGTTTATGGAAACATTGGCTTTTTAAATTTAAACGATCTAAAACAATATGATGAAATCGTAGCATTTGAAGGTCATAAGCACTTGTTTGCTGGATATAAAGATATTAAAAAAGTTAAGTTTATTAAAAACGGCGCAAAAAGCGCATCAAAGAAAAAAGGTGTAGAAAATGGCTAAAAGATTAACGGAAAAGCAGGTACTCCTTGCAAAAGTCGGAGGCACACCTGACGCAACTAATGTTGTCGATCTTGATGGCGTATTTATACCATCACTGAGCGGTAAAACTGGAGAGTATAAGCAACTTGACGGCGGAATGGGCGGAACAAAGGGGTACACTGTAGATGATTATTTATCTGTAAGTGGAACTTTGAGCTGTAACTTAAGAGGGAATGGCGGAGGCGCAACACTACCTAAACTTTCTGATATGCTAAAAATGTGTGGTTTAGATGAGTCACTAGTAGATAGCGACAGTGATGGAACAAATGATACTGTAGTTTATACACCAAACGACACGGAGATCGCAAATGGAAGCGTTTTATTTTATCTCGATGGCGAGAAAAGAGAGTTTAGCGGTGTTAGTGCCAATCTGAAGCTTGATTTTGAAGTAGGAACTATTGCAAAGACTTCTTTTGATATCTCAGGGTTCAGCTCTTTATCATCAGCAGAAGACAACCCAGCTGTAACTCTTGACAGCAACGATGTATTTATCGTCAAGTCTATCAGTGCAGTAACTCTATCTGGCGGAACTCTAAATCTTAAAAAAGCGTCTTTTGATATGGGAAACCAGATGCAAGAGATCTATGCAATTAGCCAAAAAGAGTTTTACAGAAGTGACTACAAGCCTACTATA
>Ga0256843_1002748_pt1 | contig 12655 bp, 13 predicted proteins | sample AlvinellametaG_FD_191572 | JGI IMG/M metagenome (GOLD analysis project Ga0256843, IMG submission 191572) | Pompeii worm associated microbial communities from hydrothermal vent at the East Pacific Rise, Pacific Ocean - Alvinella | ecosystem: Host-associated > Annelida > Integument > Unclassified ... | reverse complement strand
GACGAACACCAATAACTCCCGTTGAACTCATAACAGGACTCTTCACGCAAGAGGGAAGTGTCGCAAGTATCTCATCTATATCTGCTACTCCTGCATCTCCCGTCATTGCATTGGCATTTTTAGAGTTTATAAGTACAAAGTTTGTCTCAAACTCTCCTTTTGCCTTAAAGTGTTTAATGGGTGCTGCTGCCATCTTGTTTGTAGTAAAAGTAGAAGCAATCTCACACGGCAGATCGGAATAGATAAATGCCATATCTTTTGCACCATTTGGCTTGAGCCCTGCACTTACACCATCAGCAAAAAAACCATCAGCGGCGCATATACCGCTCTCTAATTCTATTAATTTATACAAATTTCAACTCCTTTGGTTTGACTCTTTTTCTGAGTAAATCTTTTGTTATTTTTATACCCTCTTGTGTCCCAATGACAAGAAGTTTTGATTCACTTGTTACAAGTGTATCACCTTTTGGCATAGAGATAAATTTTCCATCTTTTTTTCGAATGCCCACAACAGATGTATTTGCGATTTGACGAATATGTGTCTCTTTTAACTTTTTAAGTACCGCCCAAGAGTAACGAGGGACCTCTATCTCTTGCATATCAAGTGGATTATCACTTCTATAGAGAAACTCTTCAAGCAGATTTTCCATATCTGGTCGTGCTGCCATTGCACTTACACGCTGTGCTGTCAGTTTTGTAGGACTCACAACCGTATCTGCTCCAAGTTTTTTCAACTTTTCAACATCACTCATCGTCTCTGCGGCAGAGATGACATAATAAGGTCGTGGAAGCGAATGCTCTTTTTCAAAAAGTCGTACAGAAGCAATAAGTGCAATATTATCAGCTATGGAGTCTGAAAGTGTAATCATCCCCTTGGCAGAGGAGAGATGAGCTTTGAGCATAGCAAGCTCTGCGTGAGGCTCTGCTTGTAGATACTCAGGGTATTTATACTCTACAGCCCACTCATGAATCTCCTCACGCGGATCAATCACAACGAATGGTATATGATGCTTTCGCAGCTGCTTTGTTACTTCAATCGTATAGTCATTATGGTAACAGACAACAAAATGTTTTTTGAGCCTTGCGATTTTATACAGCATTCTTCGCTCCTTCAATATGGCAACAATATGCCCTTTATTTATCTCGGCAACCAAAATACCCAATGCACTTGAAAAGACAGCAAAACCAGCAATAATGAGATTTATCGTAAAGATTCTTCCTGTTGGAGACATAGGAACCATCTCGCCAAAACCAACTGTCGTAAATGTTATTGCTGTTTGATAGATTGCATCCATTACCGTGAAATTATCAATAATTACATAACCTATTGTTCCAATAAGCATAATAAATACTGTAAGTATAAGTGGTAAACGGAAAGCTTTTAAGTGAGGGTAAACTTCAGGAAGAAGTTTTTTATCTGGTTTGGGAGCAATCTCCCAATTTAAGAATTTACGAATCCTTTCTAAAAGATTCAAGAAAATTCCTAAAACTTACGAATTTTTCTTAAGTGTGCGTAATTCTCTTGCAGAAATCTTAATTTTTTTCGTTGTACCATCTTCTAATGTGATACGCACTGTTCTTAGGTTTAATAAAAAACGACGCTTCGTTCTGTTTTTTGCGTGAGATACATTGTTCCCACTCATAGGGCCTTTGCCGCTAATAGCACATCTTCTTGCCATTTGAGTATCCTTGAATGATATTTTAAAGTTGCGAATTGTACCAAAACAAAGCAAAACTTCAACTTAAACCAATTTCGCTTCCCTATGTTTAGTATATTTTATATTTCTTTTATATGATTAAAGCTAAAATATACAATATTCAACAGAAAGTATACTATTTTGATAACACAAGAAAAAATTGATACATTTATACAACAGATACCACCATCACCAAAAGCTCTTCGTGCAACACTTCTTGCCTTAAATGCGGGGGAGCTTCCAAAAGCAGCACGTGTTGCAAAAGAAGATAGAGCTCTCAGTGCTTATTTAAAAGAGTTAGTCAATAAACCCATATATGGTTTTAGAGGAGAGGTAAATGATATATCTCAAATATTTGGAATTTTAGGTGTTTCAAAATCACAACAAGCGGTCTATAACTATATGTTAACGCTTCTTTCACCTGCCAAATGGAAACTCTTTAAACTCAATAAAACCTCCTTCTCTGATCTACAAGCAGAACTATCTGTCGGTTGGCAAAAGATTTTAGAACATTTAAAAATTGAAGATAAAGATATAGAGAGTGCTATATCTCTTTTGCCTGCAAGTATTATTGTTTCTGAAGCTCTTTTTTGTGAAAAACTTGAAGATGTCAATCTTTTGCGAAGTGTTAATAATATTGACCTCAATACAATATTGAAAAGACTCTGTGGTATGGATCTTTTTGATATATCTGAACGTATTGCTCAAAAATGGGAGATGGATGAAAAAACTGCTCAAATTATTCAAGCAGCGAGTGGTATTAAACCATCCAATGAGGAAGAGATAGACTTACTCGGAAAATGGATGCATATGCTCCTCTTTTTCACGCTCTCAAAAGCAAAATATATAGAGGCAGGTTTAAATGACTTTATAGATTTTCAAATAGCCTATGTATCCGATATTTATGATGATTTTGCACAAGTAATGGAGATAGAATGAGAGCCGTAGTTAAAGATGGTGTAGCAACCTTTCACCCTCAAGGTTTTCTTGATGGCACATCAAGTAATGCACTTTTAAGTATTGAAGATATTGAATCTACAATCAAATTAAATGTAGATATAGTCCTTGTCTCTCTCAAAAATGTTATCTTTTTCAATAGAAATGGTCTCGATGCTTTTGAAAAACTTTTCCAAAAGGTACGTTCTGCAAACCATATAATGGTTGGTTTTTGTGATTATGATACAAAAAAATATAAAACTATCATGCGTTTTTATAAAGACAACATTATGTTCTCTCTATTTCAAACCCAAGAGGTAGCTACACTTTTTGCTTCCAGTTTTAAAGCAGAGAGTAAAACTGTTCTTCTCTATAGTGAAGACAAGTCACAACGTGCTGCGATGGCTATTGAACTCCATGACAATGGACACAACCCCATAGTTGCCCAAACAAAAAAAGAGTTTTTGGAGAAATCAAAATCTCAAAAGAATTATGATCTCATCATTGATGATACCTTCTTGGGACAAATGGGGCAAGCTGTGGCTACAAGAGTAACAGGAAATGCTATCATCTATACAGTGTCCTCTTTTTTAGATGCAGAAATAGGCAATACCTTTAATATAACCTATCATAACAACTCACTCAATGTAGGTTTTCGACTCTTTATCTTTGATGCTTATAAAGTTGTCAGTATGAATGTTCATGCCCTTAACTTCTTTTCAAAACTTGCTTCTGCTGCTGCTGAGTACAATGCAAGTATCTGCTTCGTAGGTCTTACTTTTGAGAAGATACCACTTGCATTCAAAGAGACACTTGAAGATGCGGGGATTCTCTTTTTTGAACAAATGGATGATATTTTAGGTGACAAAGAGCTTTTAAAAGAGCTTGGTGCAAGTTCTGCTGCCACCACAAAGAACAAACGTGTAATTAATAAAGAGATAGTAACAGAGATACCAAACTTTATCGATGCGACTGTTGCTACAATAGAGATGATGACAAACTCTAAAGCACTTAAAGAGTCTGTAAAGATAGATACTATTGAAGTACAAAACAGAGAAAATAAAATTGCTAGTTCTATTGGATTTTACGGAGATATAGATGGAATGGTAATTCTTGTTTTTCCTGAAGGCATTGCAAAAAAAGCATGTGAACTCTTAATTGGGGAAGATACAGATGATAAAGAGCTGATTTTAGACACCCTTGCTGAACTTGTCAATATAGTAGGAGGAAAAGTAAAAACTCTCCTTGCTGATGAAAATATCAACGTAGATATTACCTTGCCTAGAACATATGCAAACGTTGAGAGCCTTTTAGAAATTGCTCGAGATAAAAAAGGTGTACAGGTCGACTTAAATTTTAATAATGATAACTTTTTATTTTTCTTAACTAGATAAAAGTAACTTCATACTATAATTTCACTATTAATTTTGAAGGAAAAGAATGATTCAAGTTGCACCAAGTATTTTATCTGCTGACTTTGGAAACTTGGCACGTGATGTCAAAGAGATATGTGATAGTGGCTGTGATTTAGTCCACGTAGATGTTATGGATGGTCATTTTGTACCAAATCTTACTATAGGACCGGTTGTTGTCTCTGCTGTTGCTAAAGCTGCAACAAAACCACTTGATATTCACCTTATGGTTGAGAACAATACTTTTTTTGTAGAACTCTTTGCCCCTCTAAAACCTGAGTATATCTCTTTTCATATAGAAGAGGAGAAACACCCTCACAGACTTATTCAAAAGATTCGTTCTTTAGGCATCAAACCTGCCATTGTATTAAACCCAAATACAATTCCCGAAGAGCTTGAGTATATTTTAAGTGATTTAGACATGGTACTGCTTATGAGTGTAAATCCCGGTTTTGGTGGACAAAGCTTTATAGAGAGCGTTTTACCAAAAGCAAAAAAACTTGATACCATGCGTAAACGACTCAATCCTGATTGTCTCATTGAAGTAGATGGTGGGGTAAGTGACAAAAATATTCAAGCACTTAAAGATGCAGGCGTTGATGTTGTTGTAGCTGGTAGTTATGTATTTAATCACCAAAATCGTGCTGAGGCTATCAAGAGTCTGCAAATCTAATGCGTACAAAAATCTGTGGTATAACCTCTTACGAAGATGCAATGATGGCTATCAATGCCGGTGCTAATGCACTTGGCTTTGTATTTTATGAAAAATCTCCTCGCTACCTTACACCAAAAGAGGCAAAAACAATTATAGAGAAGCTCCCTCCTTTTGTGGAAAAAGTTGCACTTTTTGTCAATGTAACAGCCAAAGAGGTGAATACCATTTGTCAAGAGAGCGGTGCTACACTTGCACAAATTCACTTTGAAGCATCACCTGAGTTTTATAAAAAACTTACAATACCCCATATAAAAGTCATTCGTGCAAAATCAAAAGAGGATATTTCACAAAACTCAGATGAGTATCGTTTAATTGATGCCTATTGTGAAGCCTATGGTGGAGCTGGAAAACGAATTAACATTGAGTGGTTCAATGGAGTTGATTGTTCTAAAATCATTCTTGCCGGAGGACTTACACCCCAAAATGTAACCTCGTTAAGAGAGTATGGATTTTATGGTGTTGATGTCAGTAGTGGTGTAGAGCGCTCTCATGGAAAAAAAGACCCTCAAAAGGTAAAGGAATTTATAGCTAATGCTCACTCATAACATTTCACTTGATGCAAAAAGTGTTTCTCATCTCTCATCTCGTGGACTCTCTTTAAAGAGCTTAAAAGAGCAACTAGAGCATGAACTCGAACTCTCTTTAGAACTTTGGCGTGCACAAGGACTCAATGTCGTTAAACGCCAAGGATACTACTATTTCGATACAGCTTTTATGCCTATTGAAGAGGCGGAATTTTGTATTGTAGATATTGAGACAAATGGCTCAAAAATAGATAAACATCAGATCATAGAACTTGCTGCTGTAAAAGTTAAAAATGGTAAGATTATTGATAGATTTGATACGCTTGTTCATACAAAAGAGATTAATCCACATATTACTGAGATTACTGGTATAAGAGCTGAAGATACGAAAGATGCACCACCTCTCAAAGAGGTACTTAGAAATTTTAAAATCTTTTTAGATGATGCTATCTTTGTTGCACATGATGTAAAATTTGATTATATGTTTATATCTCAAAGTATGGAGAAGATTGGACTTGAGCCTCTACTTAATAGAAGTCTCTGTTCATTAGCACTGGCGGAGAGAACCATTGTATCGTACAGATATGCTCTCTCGTACCTTAATGACGCACTCAAACTCAATCCAAATGCTCGACATCATCGTGCTATGAGTGATGTTTTGACTACATATGGTCTATTTTTATTATCATTGAATAATTTAGATGAAAATATAAAAACTGTGGAAGATTTGATTCGATTTTCAAAAGAGGCAAAACGCCTTAAGAGACCTAAATTTGATCCCTTAAAAAAAGAGGATTAATTTTCCTCTTTTTTCTCTTCTTCTTTTTCTTCATTTTTTGAAGATTTTAAAATATTAAGAGTATCTAAAAGAGAAGGTTTTTCAGGTTCTTCTTCATTCGCATCTTTAAAAGCACCTGGTGCAGTTAATTTTGCATAACGTGCTTCCATTCTCTCATCGTCACTCATTGCTTTAAGTTTTCCTACCTCTTGTAAGAAATACTCAGCAATAGCAGAGGCTGCTGCCTCCTTTTCACGATGTGCACCAATAAGTGGTTCATTAATAATATCATCAATCAAATCAAGATCTTTTAAATCTTGTGAAGTGATTTTTAGTGCATTTGTTGCTGTCTCTACTTTTTTAGGATCATTCCATAAAATTGCAGCACAGCCCTCTGGAGAGATTACAGAAAAAATTGAGTAACGCATCATTGCAAATCTATCGGCAACACCAATAGCCAATGCTCCACCTGAGCCACCTTCACCAATAACTACAGAAATAGTAGGTGTTTTTAGTTCAGCTAACTCTAAAAGGTTTCTAGCAATCGCTTCAGACTGATTTCTCTCTTCTGCTCCAATTCCAGGATATGCACCCGGAGTATCTATAAGCATTAAAAGAGGAAGATTAAACTTCTCTGCAAGTTTTGCAGCACGAAGTGCTTTTCGATACCCTTCAGGATGTGGCATACCAAAGTTACGTTTTAACTTATTTTTTGTTCCACGCCCTTTTTGCTCACCGATAACAACAACTTTCTCATCACCAATATAACCCATATAACAAAGGATTGCGGCATCATCACGGAAATGTCTATCTCCATGAATCTCATACTTATCTTTCATTATTAGATTAATATAATCAAGTGCATATGGACGATCTAAATGTCGTGCAAGCTGTAATTTTTGAAAGTCTGAAAGATTTTTATATATCTTTTCGACTTCTTTATCTAACTTTTTAGTCAACTCTTCAACAGCAGCATGATCATGACGAACCTGTGCAGAGATAATATCTTCTTGAATAAATTTTATCTTATATTCAAAGTCTAAGTATGTAGCCAAATCAGATCCTTCTTAGATTTTTTTGAAAATTATAACACCATTAGTTCCACCAAAACCAAAAGAGTTTGACATAACAATGTTTAAATCTGTCTCTCTTGCACCTTCAGTTACATAATCAAGGTCACAATTTTCATCAGCTATTTCAAAATTAATAGTTGGAGGAATAATACCATCACGCATAGCCATAAGACACGTTACTGCTTCAATTCCACCGGCAGCACCAAGACAGTGACCAATTTGCCCTTTAATAGAACTCATTGGAGGACAATTCTCTTTACCCCCAAGTAACTCTTTAAGAGCTGCAGTTTCATTTTTATCATTTACCGGAGTAGATGTTCCATGTGCATTTACATAGTCAAGTTTTGGTTCACCTGCCATTTTGTATGCTGCTCTCATAGCACGAGCAGGACCATCAAGAGATGGCGTTGTAATATGGTTAGCATCACCACTCTCACCAAATCCTATAATCTCACCATAAATATTTGCACCGCGAGCAACTGCATCTTCATAAGTCTCTAAAACGAGTGCTGCTGCACCTTCACCCATTACAAAACCATCACGATTTTTATCGAATGGACGAGAAGAGTGTTTTGGATCATCATTTCTTGTAGAGAGTGCTTTCATCGCAGCAAATCCACCAACACCAACACCTGTAACTGCAGATTCAGCTGCAACTACTAACATCTTATCTGCACCACCACAAATAATTGTTTTTGCAGCTTCATTAATTGCATGTGTTCCTGCAGCACAAGCTGTCACAGAAGAGAGGTTTGGACCTTTTGTTCCATGTTCAATAGAAACAAAACCACCAAGCATATTAACTAATGCTCCTGGAATAAAGAATGGAGAGATACGACGAGGACCACGAGAGTTTAAAATAATAGAGTTTTTTTCGATTGAAGGAAGACCACCAATACCACTTCCTGCTGAAATACCAAATCTTTCCATATCAGTATCTTCACCAAGTGCAGCATCTGCCATTGCTTCTTGCGCAGCTTTCAAACCTAAATGAATAAATCTATCTGCTTTTTTCACCTCTTTTGCAGGCATAACAGTAGAAGGATCAAAATCTTTCACTTCACCTGCTATCTGTGATGCATAACCTTCGGGATCAAACAGAGTTATTCTATCTATCCCACATTCACCTTCACATATTGCTTTAAATGCACTCTCTTTATCATGACCTACTGAATTTATCATACCAAGACCCGTAACTACCACTCTTCTCATTAAACACTCTCCATAAAATATAAAATACTTTTAAAAATTAATTTTTTGATTAACTACTAAAAATATTTACTTCCAAGAAGTTTACACCTCTTGGTTTAGTAAAACTACGACTATTTGTTTTCTATATAGTTAACAACGTCTTGAACTGTTTGAATCTTCTCAGCTTCATCATCAGGAATTTCAATATCGAATTTTTCTTCAAGAGCCATTACTAATTCTACAACATCAAGGCTATCTGCACCTAAATCTTCCACAAATTTTGAATCTTCTTTTACCTCATCTGGGCTCACGCTTAGTTGTTCAACTACTACTTCTTTAATATCGTCTAAAAGTGCCATTATAGCTCCTGTCTTTAAGTTTAAAATCTCGTAATTATAGCATAATTATCTTAATCAAATTGGAAACAAACCAAAATAAATCAAGAAAATTACGCCATATTCATTCCACCATTTACTTTTAAAGTCTCTCCAGTAATGTATGAAGCACTATCTGAGAGTAAAAATGCTGTCGCTTCTGCTATCTCATGAGGACGTCCCATTCTATTCATTGGAATCTTTGTATTAATGCTGTCTTTTACCTCATCACTAAGTACTTCTGTCATCTCTGTAGCAATAAACCCAGGTGTAAGTGCATTAAAACGGATACCACTTGTTGCAGCTTCAAGTGCAAATGATTTTGTCATAGCTATCACACCACCCTTGCTTGCAGTATAGTTTGTTTGACCTGCATTTCCTGTTTCACCAACGATTGATGCAATATTGACAACCGAACCAAATTTTTTCTTTCTTGCGCCTTTAAAGAATTCTCTACATCCTATAAAAGTAGAAAGAAGGTTTGCATTAATAACAGACATAAAATCTTCTGTTTTCATACGAAGTGCCAATTTATCCTTTGTAATACCTGCATTGTTTACAAGATAGCTAAGCTCTCCATCACTATCGATAATAGTTTTAACAGCATCAACAAATGCAGCCTCATCACTTACGTCAAACCCAATAACAGCAGCCTCACCACCTGCAGTTTCAATCTCAGCTTTTACAGCATCTGCCTCTGCTGCACCACTTCTATAGTTAACCCATACTTTTAAACCATAGCTTGCTAAAACCTTTGCTATCTCTGCACCAATACCACGACTTGCACCTGTTACTAAAACATTTTTACCACTAAATTTCATAATAATATATCTTCCTTTTGTATATCTCTGTTTCTCGGAACCCAGGTTTTAACCTGGGCCAAAACCATTTTAAACGCAAAGCCCAGATTAAAACCTGGGTTCCCATAAACTTTTTTACACTAACGCATGATCCATCTCTGATGGAATTGCAACATCCATTAATTTTAAAACTGTTGGGGCGATGTTGTTGAGTCCACCATTATCAACTTTCTCTACACCATCTGCATCGACAAAACACCATACTTTTCCAACTGTATGATTTGTAAGCACATTGCCATCATCGTCCCTCATCTCTTCACAGTTACCATGATCACTTGTAAGCACAAAAGCATACTCTTGCTCTTTTGCCTTGCTCCAGATCTTACCAAGTTGTTCATCTACCGCTTCTACCGCTTTTTTTGCAGCTTCAAAATCTCCAGTATGCCCTACCATATCACCATTTGCAAAGTTTACTACTATAAAGTCATACCCTTCATCCATAGCAGAGAGTACCGCTTCACCTACTTCATTTGCGCTCATCTCCGGTTGCATATCATATGTTTTTACATTTGGAGAAGGTATAAGCACACGTGTCTCATTTGTATAGGGTTCATCTATACCACCATTTAAAAAGAATGTCACGTGAGCGTATTTCTCTGTTTCAGCAGTATGAAGCTGTCTCAAATTTGCATTTGAAATCACCTCCGCAAGTGTATTTTTCGGTGGCTCTTTTTTAAAGAGAACCGGATATGCAAAGCTTTTGTCATACTCTGTAATTGTTGCTAAATCCACTTTTATAGGTTTACGCTCAAATGCAGAGAAATTTTCATCTGCCAAAGCAGTCACCATCTCACGCATTCTATCACTTCTAAAATTGATTGTCAGTACAGCATCGCCATCCATCATCCCCTCATACCCTTCAAAGGCTATTGGTTCAACAAACTCATCTGTCTCATCTTTTGCATAAGAGCTCTCAATATACTCCTTTGGAGTCATTGAAGTTTTTGGAGTAGCATTGACAATGGCATCATAAGCAGTTTTTACACGTTCCCATCTATTATCTCTGTCCATTGCATAAAAACGACCGGCAATGGTTGCAATGGTAATGTTCTCATTAAGATGTTCTTCTACTTTTTCAAGATACTTAATTGCTGACGTTGGTGAAACATCCCGACCATCAGTAATTAGATGCAAAAAGACTTTTTTACCATTTTTTGCTGCTATCTCAGCGATGCCCATAAAATGGTCTATATGAGAGTGTACACCACCATCACTCATAAGACCGATAAGGTGCACTCTATCTGAAGAAGCAAAGAGATCTTGCAATACTTCATTGCTCTGTAATGTTCCCTCTTGCAAGGCTAAAGAGATTTTAACTAAATCTTGATAGAGAACTCTTCCGCTCCCAATACTCATATGACCAACTTCAGAGTTTCCCATCTGTCCTTCAGGAAGTCCTACACTTAGACCAAAAGTATCAATCAATGAGTGTGGTACCTCTTTAAAGAGCTTATCGTATGTAGGTTTTTTTGCATTATAAAAAGCATTATGCTCTGTTTTTGTGCAAAATCCTATCCCATCTGTTATAACTAATATTGCTTTTTTACTCAATATCATTATCCTAATTTAAAATTTTCTATTAATAATTCGTTTGCAGATTATACTATAATGTCACTTTAATTTTATAAACAAATAGGAAATATATTGTTATATTGGTTACATGATTTTTTAGATATTAACATTTTAGGCTACATTACTATTAGAGCAGGGGTTGCTTTTTTTATTGCACTTTGTTTAACACTCTACCTACTGCCAAAATTTATACGTTGGGCTCAACGCACTTCTAGTGTACAACCGATTAATGACTGGGCACCAGAACGTCACCAAGAGAAGCACTCCACACCGACAATGGGTGGAATAGTCTTTATAGGAGCAACTCTTTTTGCTTCTCTATTAACTATTAAACTAGATAATGCCTATGCTCTTGGAGGGGTATTAACACTTGTTTTATTCTCTTTTATCGGTTTTTATGATGATTATGCAAAAATAAAAAAGAGTCAAAATCTTGCAGGATTTAAAGCAAGAACAAAACTCGCTTTACAAATCATATCTGCTATTATAGTAGCTATATTTTTATGTTTTTTCGCAGACTTTAATACCGATCTCTATATTCCATTCTTTAAAAACCCTGTAATTGATATGGGTGCATTTGCTATTTTACTCTGGGTGCTAGTCATTATTGCTACATCTAATGCTGTTAATCTTACAGATGGACTTGATGGGCTCGCAACAGTTCCTTCTATTATTGCATTAACTACATTTAGTATTATTATCTATATAACAGGGAACATTAAAATATCATCTTATCTTTTAATGCCGCACTTTCAAGTAAGTGAGGTAGCTATAATTGCCAGTGCACTTATTGGTGCTCTTACTGGATTTCTTTGGTATAACTGCCATCCAGCAGAAGTATTTATGGGAGATAGCGGTTCACTGACTATTGGAGCATTTCTAGGCTACTTATCAATTATATCAAAGAGTGAAGTGCTTCTACTTCTTATAGGCTCTATTTTTGTTATTGAAACCCTCTCTGTTATTTTACAAGTCGGTAGTTTTAAACTCAGACAGAAGAGAGTCTTTCTAATGGCTCCGATTCATCATCACTTCGAGATGAAGAACTGGGCAGAAAATAAAATTATTGTTCGCTTTTGGATTATTGCTATATTATCAAATATATTAGCATTGATTTCACTCAAAATAAGATAGATAGCAATTTTATAAGTTTACTTTCAGTAGTAACAAGATATAATTTCGCTCTTTAAAAGATGGCCTGTTAGCTCAGTCGGTAGAGCAAGTGACTGAAAATCACTGTGTCCTTGGTTCGATTCCGAGACAGGCCACCACTTTTTTAGAGACTTTTTACAAAATGGCCTGTTAGCTCAGTCGGTAGAGCAAGTGACTGAAAATCACTGTGTCCTTGGTTCGATTCCGAGACAGGCCACCACCTCTTTTATATCAAATCTAAAATATTATTAACAAACAAACTATAAAAACTTTGATATAATTTTACATACTACATTTATGTAGTTACAAATGGGGACGACATGGCTTCGACTGGAGTCAATCGTCTGCGGTTGCATGTCGGACTGAGCACT
>Ga0256843_1002747_pt1 | contig 12660 bp, 12 predicted proteins | sample AlvinellametaG_FD_191572 | JGI IMG/M metagenome (GOLD analysis project Ga0256843, IMG submission 191572) | Pompeii worm associated microbial communities from hydrothermal vent at the East Pacific Rise, Pacific Ocean - Alvinella | ecosystem: Host-associated > Annelida > Integument > Unclassified ... | reverse complement strand
CTTGAAGAGTACCTGATTGATTGTCATTAACATCAGCATAAATTACAGCTGCAGTTGCATCAAGTGGTCCAAAAGTTTTACTAGCAGTAACAGTAACCTCAGTCATGTCACGAGTATCATCTGTACCATTGTCAGCCATAGTAGCATATAGACCTAAATCTACGATACCTTTTACTGGAGACTCAACAGTTAAGTTGATTGAAGTAGTATCTGCAGATGTGATGTAACCGTAGTTCCACCATGCTTCAGTATAAAGTTTAGATTGGTTAGTACCAGAAAGGTTGAAACCAGCTCCACCAACCCAGTCAGCTCTTACATCAGCGTTATCATCAGAAACCATAGAGTAAGCAAGTTTAACTGTTACTACATCTTTCATCTCATAACCACCCATTACAGCAACAGCAGTAGCTGCACTTAAAGCACCAGAAGTAGCGTTTGTAAGGTCAGTACTAGTCACTTGAAGACCACCCATGAAACCTTTTTTAGCTACATCAGCTTGTAACCAGAATGCAGTTGCAATTTTAGTTGCTTGGTAGTACCATGCTTGTAAAGTTAAATCTTCAACAGAGTTGTTGATTGCACCTACTGCATAAGCACCATTCCAGAATTGTGTAAATGTAGTTTCGTTAGCAGTTGTATCAACAACATTAGCAATACCAGCAGCATGACCACCATTTGCACTACCATTGTGACTACCATTAGAACCACCAACATAAGCACCAACTAAAGTAGTGTTAGGAATGTCTTGGTTGATTACTACAGCAGCTTCAAAAGTATTTTCAACGATTGACCATTTTTCTGTAAATACTAATGGAGTATCAAGTTCCATACGACCGATTTTACCAGTAGTTTTACCAACAGTACCAGCTAACCATAAGTCATTTACGATGTAAGAATCAGAAACAGCATTAGTCCCTTCCCATACATTGTTAACAAGTTGACCTTGTAAACCTAAAGTTGAAAGTGCAGTAGCTTTTGAACCAAAAGAGATACCTTTCGTTAAGTCACCACTTACGCTTACGCTTGCAGCAGCTTGACCAGCAGAAGCTTCTTTACTAAACATGTCAAATGTATCTTGTGTAGTACTATAGTATAACTTAGCGTCACCACTAACTTTAACGTTTTCAATTGCGAATGCTGATGAACCAACTAGTAGTGCAGCAACTAAACTCATTTTTGTAAATTTCATATATTCTCCTTATTCTTTTACAAATTTCGGTATGGAGTATATCATACTTTTACAAAGATTTGCAAAAAAACTTATTATTTCTTCTAAAAAACTTGATATACTTCTCGTATGAAACAACTAATTATACTAATTCACTTAGCTTTAAGCTTACCCCTATTTACAGCTTGTCACACAAATGAGATAAAAACACCACCATCAAAGAATGAAGCACTCAATACTATAAGTAATTCAAATGCTTCTACAGAGAGAGGAAGTTTGCAAAACATCTTAGACAACTGGCTAACAAATGAATGGACTCCTGCAGTAGAGAGTGATAAAGAGATTCAAGAAAAGTATTTAAATAAAAAAGAAGAAGAGTCGCACTTTACACTTCAAGAGTATATGGACAAAAGAGAAGCCTATCTCAAGGTGCATCCATCTGACCATAACAACTCACATGTTCATAAAGTGGAGAGTCTACCTGTTATAGGTAGTACGAAGAGAAGATAGCTAAAAATTCTTACTTATGCCTCTAACTCTTGTGCATAAGTAATCATACTACAGAAGTGCTCTACATATAGAGCCGCACTTCCAACTAAAATTCCATCTACATTACGAAGAGCTAAAACATCTTTAGCATTTGTTACTTTTACACTTCCACCATAAAGTAGAGGTGCTTGAGATTTCTCTTTCAAAGTAGCATGAATTGACTCAATCTCTTCTAGTGTTGGAGTTAAGCCTGTACCAATTGCCCAAACAGGTTCATAAGCAATGACTAAATTTTCATAAGAAGTATCTATACCCTCATACTGAGCAGATATATACTCCATCATTTCAGCTTCACCAGCTTTACGTTTTTCCAAAGGTTCACCAATACAGTAAACAATTTTAAAACCTAAATCTTTAAAGTAGTTAAATTTTTTCACAATAGACTCTTGAGTCTCACCTAAAATGTGACGACGTTCAGAGTGCCCTATAAGTACAGTTTTTATTTCAAACTCATTTAAATGTGTAAGGCCTATCTCTCCTGTAAACGCACCAGACTCTGTTGGATATGCATTTTGTGCACCAACTACAACAGAACCCTTAAAGTTATTTAAGCTAGATGTAGCAGGGAAAACTAAAACATCTTGTTGAGAGTTGTTAGTCGCTATGTACTGCTCTAACTCCTCTATATATTCAGCTGTCTCTTTGCGTGTCAAGTTTGTTTTTAGATTTGCTGCTATTATCATCTACTTAATCCTCTTTAATTATTAAAGGTGCTACACCTGGAAGAACTTTTCCCTCAAGTAACTCAAGAGATGCTCCACCACCAGTTGAAATAAAACTCATCTCTTCATCTACACCAATGCGTTGTACTAAGTCAGCAGTATCACCACCACCTACAACTGTTGTTGCATAAGAGTCTGCTACGAAGTGTGCTATTTTAGAACTACCACGAGCAAATTTCTCCATCTCATAAACACCCATTGGGCCATTCCAAAGTACCGTTTGTACATCATTAAGACCTTCTCTATAGAGTCTTACTGTTGCAGGACCTATATCTAATCCCATCCAACCACTTGGAATCTCTTGAGATGTCACGATTTTACTCACAGCATCTGCCTCAAACTTTTCTGCAGCTATAACATCTACAGGTAAGTAAAATTTCACACCAAGTTTTTTCGCTTCATCCATGATGTGTTGCGCATCATCTAAAAGTTCATCTTCAACTAAAGAAGCACCGATGTCATAACCTAACTGTTTTAAGAAAGTAAATGCCATACCTCCACCAATGAAAATTTTATCTACTTTTGGAAGAAGATTGACTAGTGCTTCGAGTTTACCAGAAACTTTACTTCCCCCAACAATTGCAGCAAAAGGACGAACAGGCTCATTAATAAGCTTTCCAAAAAATTGAATTTCTCTCTCTAGTAAAAAACCAGCTGCCTTATGTGCATTGTCAAAAAAGCGAGTAACACCCTCTACAGATGCATGTGCACGGTGACTTACACCAAAAGCATCATTCACATAAAACTCTGACATTGATGCAAGTTTTTTCGAAAGTGCTTCATCATTTTCAGTCTCACCAGCTTCAAAACGAAGGTTCTCTAAGAGAAGTACTTCATGACGTGGTAACTCCTCTGCTAACTTCATTGTTGCATCATCTACAACACCTGGTGCAAGTTCTACATGACGTTTCAGAAGCTGTTGTAATCTTCTAGCTACAGGAGCAAGTGTATACTTTTCATTAACTTCACCCTTAGGACGTCCTAAATGTGAAGCTAAAATAACAGCACAATCTTGATCTAAACAGTAGTTAATTGTTGCAACGGCAGAACGAATACGTCTGTCATCAGAGATATTTCCAAACTCATCCATAGGAACATTAAAGTCACAACGAATAAATACTTTTTTATCTTGTAAATTGAGAGATTTTAAGTGTAATAGTTCCAAAGTAAAAACCTTCTACTTAGAGATATGTAGAGCCATGTCTACTAAACGCATAGAGTAACCCCACTCATTGTCATACCATGCCATGATTTTTACCATGTCACCACCAATAACCTGAGTTAAATCCTCAGCAACAATTGAGCTGTACTCACACCCTACGAAATCTTGAGAAACTCTCATATCTTTGTCCATAAGTAAAAGACCTTGAAGACGACCATTTGCAGCTTCATTGAAAACTTTTGTCACTTCCTCTTTTGTTGTCTCTTTTCTTACAACTACATTTAAGTCAACCATAGAAACATCTGGTGTTGGAACACGAACAGACTGCCCATGTAAACGCCCTTCAAGTTGTGGCATAACAAGGCTAATTGCTTTTGCAGCACCAGTAGTTGTAGGGATCATGTTAATAGCACCTGCACGAGCACGGCGTTTATCTTTAGAGTGTTTTACATCTAAGATATTTTGATCATTTGTATAAGAGTGAATAGTTGTCATAAGACCTTTTTCAATCCCAAAAGCATCATCTAAAACGCGAGCAACAGGACCAAGACAGTTTGTTGTACAAGAAGCATTTGAAACAATTTTTTGACCATCATAAAGCTCTTCATTAACACCCATAACAAATGTAGGAGTCGCTTTATCTTTTGCAGGAGCAGAGAAAAGCACTTTTTCTACACCATTGTCAATATGTACTTGAGCTGATTCTTGAGTAAGAAAAACACCTGTACACTCTAAGACCATATCTGCACCACAATCAGCAAATTTTAGGTTTTTAGGATCACGATCAGAAAAAACTCTGATTTTTTGACCATCAATAGAGATGTTTTCATCATCTAATTGTTCCACTTCACTTTGAAATGTTCCATGAACAGAATCATTTCTTAAAAGGTAAAGCATCATATCCATGCTAGCCATATCGTTTATAGCTACTATCTCTACATCGTCTCTGTTTGCAGCAATTCTAGCTACACAGCGACCGATTCTACCAAATCCGTTAATTGCTATTTTTAGTGCCATTATATTTCCTATAATTTTTAATTCGGTTATTTTATCTTCTTTTAGCTATAATTCGTATTAAATAGGATTTACAATAAAGTTTGTTGCCTAAAAGTAGCGAAGAAGATGCAGAAAAAATCACACACTATAGCCCTTTTCGGAGGGAGTTTTGATCCACCTCATGTTGGTCATGAGGCCGTTGTTAAAGCTCTGTTACAAAAAGAGGAGATTGACAAAGTTGTCATTATGCCAACTTTTTTAAATCCATTTAAAGATGACTCCTATGCACCTGCAGAGTTACGTTTAAAGTGGCTTAGAGAGATTTTCCAAGCATATGAAAAAGTTGAAGTAGACGAGTACGAAGTAAAACAGAACAGAAAAGTACCAACTATAGAGAGTGTAGAGTATCTTTTAAAAAAATACTCTACAATATTTCTCGTAATTGGTGCTGACAACCTGCAGCATTTACAGAAATGGCATAAGTTTGAGAAGCTTCAAGAGATGGTAACATTTGTTGTTGCTTCTAGAGATGCCATACATGTACCGGACTCGTTTATAACACTTGATGTTAATGAAGAAATCTCTTCAACTGAGCTAAGAAAGAACATAAAAACAGCACAACTTTCTGCTATAAATGCAGAAGAAATTAAAAAATACTACAAGGAAAAAAATGCAAAATAGAATAGAAGCAATTACAGAAGTACTCGACAGAAACAAGGCTGAGGCAATTGAGGTTTTTGACTTACGAGAGAAAAATTACTTTGTAGATTATGCAATTATCGCATCATCACTTGGTACAAGACATACAGTGGCACTTTTAGACCATCTCAAAAAAGCACTCAAACCGGCAGAACACTTTAACAATGTTGACGAGAGCGGAGACTGGGTTGTTATAGACTTAGGAGACATTCTTATTCATCTTATGACACCAGAATATAGAATTAAATATGAGATGGAAACTTTTTTAAGTGAACTCAAACAGGGAAGTGAAACTCTTTAGTTCTTCTCTAGTTTCTCTAAAATATCTCTATAGTTATAGATAGACTCCACATACTTTACAGGCTCTTCACCTCTGGCATAGCCATACTCTAAAGAGCTGTAGTACTTCTTTTGTGAAAGCAGTGGAAGTACAATTTTTAAATCCTTCCATGAATTTTTATCTAAGCCTATTTCAGTTGCTAATGTTTGAGCATCACGAATATGTCCCATACCAATATTGTAAGCTGCCAAAGCAAGTTTTAAACGGTTTTCGCCCTTCACATCATCCCCAATGAACTTTAACATCTGTTTAATATGGCGTGTTCCTCCGACTATGCTCTGTTTAGGATCTAGTCTATTTTTTACCCCTAAAAGTTTCGCTGTATGACGAGTTAGCATCATTAAACCCCTTACACCTGTAAAACTTTTTGCTTTTGGATTCCAGTGAGACTCTTGGTAGGAGATGGCAGCGAGTAGTGTCCATGGAATTCCAAAACGAGTCGCTGCTTCTTGAAAGTACTTTTTATATTTTGGAAGTCTTGTCTTAATGCGTTTGTAAAACATTTTTGTATTGTAGTAATCAAAGAAGAGAACATAAGAGTAGTAGTGATCTTTTAACTGTCCTAACTTGCCCTGCTGATTGTAGCTATTTAACCATGCATACATATCTGCTTCTAACTCTTTAGAACCTTTTGGCAAAATCCATGCTAGCTGTTCTCTATTACTAATAGTAAACGCCATCGCTATCTCTGGAAAGTAACGCAGGTTAAGTGCATAAACATTTGAATCCGCAATTGTACAATCAATTTCATGTTTGGAGACCTTGTCTAAAAGCTCTTCTGTAGAGTAGTCCGATGTATATGTCGCGTTTATCTCATAGTCATCTGCTTTTAAGGCTTCTATTGTCTCACTATAACTTGTTTTTGCCCCAACAACAATAGAGAGACCTTCTAAATCTTCTACATCTCTTGGAAACTTAGAGCTACGCTGCATAGAACGGTTACAGACAACCTGCTCTTGTACCTCAAAGTAAGATGGTCCAAAGTTAAACTTTTTTTCGCGTAGTGGTGTTTTAGAGAGTGAGGCCGAGATAATGTCTATGCCTGGTTTTTGAGTCCAGTTAAGTGCCTCTTCAATAGTATGTACAGCGGTAATGTTTAACTCTAAAGAGAGATGCTTAGAGTAGGCATCTAAAAGATCATACTCAAAACCCTGTGGACCATTAGGCCCAATGAAGTATGTTGAGGGGGAGTTGAGAAGAACAACATTTAGACTCTTGCGTTTTTTTATTTTTTCAAAAAGAGTAGGTTCTATTTTCTTCTTTGCAGGCATATAGGCTGTATGACTCAACCAGCCAAAAGCAAAGAAGGAGAGAGAAAAAAATATGAGAAGCAACGTATAGAGATATTTATTCATTGCACTAGTTTACATCTTTAAACTTATGCAAAAATAAAACGATTCACTCCATCATGGTACTCATAAGCTAAAACCTGACCATGTGCTTTTAAAATAGAGTCTACTAAGTAGAGCCCTAAACCAAAACTATTTTTTGATGGATTCTCTTTTGTAAAGGGCTCTATATAATAACTTAAAGGGTACGCTAAACGCTCCCCTCTATTTTCAAAACAGAGTTCACCCTCTATCATTGCGATTTTTACTTTTCTATCTGGAGAGTATTTTATAGCATTGTCAATCATGTTTTTTACAGCTGTCGTATAGAGTCTATAGTTTGCATGAATTCTTTCATCTCCAACATCTACCTCAACAGATGAGCGTTCAATCATCGCCATATCTATTGCTCCATCTATGATGTCTACTATTCTGTACTCACTAAAGTCTCGTCTATCATCAAGGCTTGTCACCTCTTCTATCATTGCAAACTCAGTTACCAAATTTTCTAAACGAGTAAATATACTCGTGAAACGTTTCTTCTGTTTTTCAGACTCTAACATCTGTGTAGCTATGGTCCCCTTAGCAATAGGTGTCTTTAACTCATGCATAAGATTACGTAAAAAAAGTGTACGAGACTCTAAAAGTCTATGGATTTTTTCTCGCGTTATCTCTATTTCATTAGAGACTAGACCTATCTCATCACAGTTATTTGTTTTAAAAGAAATCTGAGTATTCCCATCACCAAAAAGTGCAATTTTCCGACGAAGTCGAATGAGGGGTCTCAACTTTTGTAAAACAAGAATAAAAGAGAAACTAATTATCATAAAAATTGTACTGTAAGCATAGAGTATATTTAAATAGCTATAGGGTCTTAATTCTTCATCTTTAATGAGTATAGCTGAGTTATGTGTCTGCATATGAAAGTAAATAGTCTTTTTATACTGTATCATAGTAGCACGAAGCTTTGTTATAATGTTTTGAGTGTAAAGACCACCCTCTTTTAACATTAATGAGGCACGTACACTCTCAAAACCTTCGCGTTTAAGAACTTTCCCCTCTTCTATAACAGCCTTCTGTTCCTCTTTATCTTTAACTATCTGCATTTTGTAAACAGCAAGGTTTGCATCGAGCATTATTTCGGAGTTATGTTTTTGTTGATGGTCTCTGTAGATTTGTGTAATAACCGAGTATTTTGTAAAAATATGGTCAATATACTGCTGTTTATTGAGTTTGTAAAATTCCCAAAATATTGCACTTACACTTACAAGAGATACTGTAAGTGCAAAAAGGACAGTTATGAGAACTGCATGTTCTTTGAGTCTCATTATTTTAAGAGTTTGTAACCAACACCACGTACAGACTCAATAAGAGACTTATCTCCAATTTTGTTACGAATACGACCAACCATAACATCTATACTCTTGTTAGAAGAGTCTTCATTAATGGCATTAACATTATGTATGAGGTCTTCACGTGAAACTACTAGCCCCTGCTTACTAATCATGTAAGCTAAAATTCCAAACTCTGCGTTTGTAAGGTCAATATTACGTCCTTTATAGGTAATGACCATAGTTGCTTTGTCACATTTAAAGTCACTCTTAGACTCCTCTTGTGCCTCAGTTTTTGCTTCATAACGGCGAAGAACTGAGTGAATACGAGCCTCTAATTCACGAGGATCATACGGCTTTGGTAGGTAGTCATCTGCACCTAACTCCAATGCTTTTACTTTGTCTGTAACATCTGAGCGAGCACTTGAAATAATTATTGGAATATCTTGGCGCTCACGAATAGCTTCACATACTTCTAACCCATCCATACCAGGAAGCGTTAAGTCAAGAATGACTAAGTCAAATGGTTCTAGTTTTAGGATACTTACTGCTTTAAAAGGGTCATCTTCTGTGATAACCTCAAACTCAAACTGCTCTAAATACTCTGTGAGTATCTCTGCAAGTTCTAAGTCATCTTCAATCATTAATATTTTATTCATAGGGCAAGTTTAACAGAGTTTATTAATGTTTTGGTAAATCCTAACATAGAATTCACTTCTAGAGAACTCTTTAATAAGATAGTCATTTGCTCCAGCACTCAAAAGTGCTCCTGTAAAGTAGCTATTACTCTCCTCACTAAGGACAATAATGTTACAACTATTGAGTGCTCTATTTTTTCTAATGTGTTCAACAACCTGCATACTATTGACATAAGGCTCATTATTATCCACAATTACAAGTGCTGTTTCAGGGTGCAGCTGAAGTTTTTCATAAGCTTCTTCATTATTTTTTGCAGCAAAGACTTTAAAGTTATGAATTTTTAGGTTTTGTTGTAAATAGGAGCCATAAACAATCGAGTCACTCACAACAAGAATGGTTGTATGTTTATTTGCTTTGAGTTGTTTGACTCTTTGAAGTACAGCCTCTTCATTGTTATGCTTCACTTTTTTAATGTAGTCAACGATGTAAGCACCCTCAAAATCATCAAAAAAATCTTCATCTATTTCAGAAGTAAAAACTAAAGGTGCTATGTTAAATTTATTAAATAGCGCAATGATTTCACCATGTTTAGCATCTTTTAGGACTCTCTCTACAATAGCAAACTCATACCTGCTCTTTTTAAGAAGGAGTTCAGCCTCTTTATAGCTAGAGACGATGTCGTAGCTAAAACCATCCATGCCCTCTAGTAAATCTCTAAAAAGTGCCTGAACAATAATACTCTCTTCAACAATCAAAAGCTTAGACATAAGGACTCCCTTTATATATTTAGGAGTCATTATAAAATATAAATACTAATGTGGAGCTTTATGTAAGTAAAAGTGTTATGTTATACGCAAGAAATGCCATTATGTAAGCTACGACTGATGTAAATGCTAAAAGATAGAAGAAGTACTTTATGTGCCCAGCTTCGCGTGTAAAGACAATGGAAGCAGCTAAACAAGGTAAGTAAATCATAATAACTACAATAAAAGAGATGGCAGATGCAAAAGGAATATTTTTCTTAATAGCATCCATTAAAGAGTTATTTGTCTCATCTACATTATTGCCTAAAGCATAAAGAACACCTAGTGTTGAGACAACTACCTCTTTGGCTGCAAGACCTGTTTGTAAAGCTACACTCATTTTCCAATCAAAACCCAAAGGCTCAAAAAGTGGTTCTGTAAATTTCCCAATAGTACCAAGATAACTCTGTTCTAAAAGTGCTACAGAGAGCTCATTCTCTTTTTGTAACTTCTCTTTTTGTGTTACAGCACTCTTTATCTCCTCTGCATAACTCTCCTCAAGAGTAAGATTATGAGGGTAGTTACTTAAAAACCACACAAGCATAGAAGCACCGGCAATGAATGTCCCTGCTTTTTGCAAATACATCATTGTTTTTGTCAAAACAGTATGCCAAATCAATTTAAGAGAAGGGAGTCTGTACTTTGGCATCTCCATAACAAAAGGTTCATCTACCCCTTTAAAAGCTGTAAGTTTTAAAATTTTCGCAGCTATAAGTCCTAGCATCGCCCCACTAATGTAAATAATAAAGAGAATATTCCCCGCCATATCTGATGGGAAAAAAGCACCTGCAAAAAGAACATAGACGGGGAGTCTTGCACCACAAGACATAAAACCTATTATAAAGAGAGTTAAGAGACGATCTCTGTCATTTTTTAAAATTCTTGCACTCATATAAGCGGGAATAGAACAGCCAAAACCAGTAACAAGAGGAATAAAGCTCTGTCCATGCAGACCAAACTTATGAAAAAACCCATCGAGTAAAAAGGCGACTCTAGACATATACCCAGTACTCTCTAAAAGAGCAATCCCAACAAATAAAATAATAATATTTGGCACAAAAAGAACAACAGCACCCACACCAGAAATTATTCCATCGACCACAAGTGAGCGAATAGCATCGTTATGAATAGTCGCACCTATAGTCGCACCAAACCATCCAAAAAAGGCATCGATGTACTCCATAGGAATAGCACCTACTTTAAATGTAAGCTGAAAAAGTGACCACATAAAAAAGAGAAATATAGGAATACCAAAAATTCTATGGATTAAGATAGCATCTATTTTTTCTGTTAAACTTTTCTTCTCAACAGCCATACTCTTGTACTCTACAACTTCCTTCACAACTCCACGATTAAAAGAGGCATACTCTTCTGCAAAAGCCTCTTTAATATCGTCACTATCATGATGCAATTCAATATGTTTACTCGCCTCAATAAGAATGGGCTGGAGTTCTGTCCATATAGGGTTGTCGTGAAGTTTTTCGTAGGTTCTTTTATTGTTTTTAAGAAGGTTAATCGCTATGTTTCTATGAGAGTTAACCGCCTCATACTTATGTTTATCTAAATACCACATTATCTGTGCTATCTCTTCTTCAACTGGTTCACTAAATATAAGTTTAGGAGTATTAGTACTCTGTTTATGTTGCTGTATAACTGCGTTTATAAGCTCTTCTATACCCATCTTTGTAACTGCAGAAACTTTGACACAAGGGACACCAATAAGTTCAGACATATACTCTGCGTTTATGCTGATGCCCTCTTTTTCTGCCTCATCACTCATGTTGAGTGCAATGACGATCTTTTTACTCATAGTAAGAAGTTCTGCAGTTAATTGTAGGTTCTTCTCTAAATTTGTTGAGTCAACAACATTAATAATAATGTCATAATCTTCTGCACATAAATACTCATGAGTCACTCTCTCTTCAATAGTATAATCTGTAAATGCATATGTTCCAGGAAGGTCAACAACAGTAAAATGGTAGTCATTGTAGTCAAAAAGAACTTCTGTCTTGTCAACTGTTACTCCTGAAAAATTTCCTACATGAAGGTGTGCATTAGAAACAGAGTTAATGAGCATACTTTTACCCACATTTGGCTGACCTACAAGAGCAACTTTTATATGGTTTGCAATGATGGGACATGATTTTTGAGTTGTCTCATTCATAACTGTTCTACCTCAATCATAGCTGCTTCTTGTGCACGAAGTGCAACTCGCATCTTACCAACTTTTATCTCTATAGTACTCTTTGCAGGTGCATGTTCTAAGACCTCTATAGTTGCCTCTTTCATAATACCAAAAGAGATAAAACGCTGTTTTAAATCTGTAGGAGCGTTTAATTTTACTACTTTCACTTTACAAGCTTTGTGGCAATCAATTAACTTATTCATCTGTTTTACTTTAATATTTTATTTTTAAAATTATAATCATTATCATTTAAAGAAGAGCTTTAATCTTCTGACTAAAGTTTTATGTTTAATACTTTAGCCCCTTAAACCTTAAATTTCTCTATCTGTTCATTGAGTTTGTTTGTTAAAGAGAGAAGATGTGCAGAAGCCTCTGCCATCTCCCCTGCACTATGCGAATTACTCTCAGAGTAGTCATTTATTTTTGTAACTTCCTCTTTTATAGTATTCATATGTTCACCTGTAGTAATAAAATTACGAGTTGTCTCTTCATTTGCTTCTACAGCTTCATTCATAACAGCCGTTACATCTTCAATATTCTCTTCAATACTTTGTGAAACATTCGCTAGTTCTTCAATATCCTGAGAATTTTGCTCCATTTGTGCACTTATATCGACAATGGACTGAACAATTACATTAATAGTTGCCGAAATTTCTGCTAAAGATTTCTGTGTTCTCTCAGCAAGCTTACGTACTTCATCGGCAACTACAGCAAACCCTCGTCCATGTTCACCAGCAC
>Ga0256843_1002746_pt1 | contig 12664 bp, 13 predicted proteins | sample AlvinellametaG_FD_191572 | JGI IMG/M metagenome (GOLD analysis project Ga0256843, IMG submission 191572) | Pompeii worm associated microbial communities from hydrothermal vent at the East Pacific Rise, Pacific Ocean - Alvinella | ecosystem: Host-associated > Annelida > Integument > Unclassified ... | reverse complement strand
ATGAGCATTATACTAATTTCTTCGGAATATTCACATGGGATATGAACGGTACGATTGAAAACAAAGGAAACATAAACATATCTTATTTCAATAATTATGAACTTTTATCGGACAATCTGTTACTCGCAGGTATTGCCACCGGCCGCACAAATCCGAATAATTACATAATAAACGACGGTAACATAGCATTCAGTTACACAAGTAACTACGATGCAGGAATATTTTTTAAAGACGTAACGATGGAAGGCATCGCAATAAGATATGTCGATAATTACTTTGACAACAACGGTACAATTATCAATAAAGGTTCGATTTCCGCTTCAACGACCGGAATAATAAAAACATTAAACGGTATTTCCCTTGCCAACAATTTCGGAGATGTAAACAACAGCGGTTTTATAAACCTAAACATGTCCCCGAATAAAACCATATCACCTGTGAAAACTACGTATAAAGGAAATATTAACGGCATTTTAATCAACGGAGACAATGACGGAAATTTAAGCAATAACGGAAAAATCAACATTTCTTACAAACAAACATATAATTTTGAAGAAAACGTAACGGGTATCAATGTCGGTGCGGACAATAACGGAAATATAGTCAATAAAGGTGACATTTCAATAAACACATACGATTACAACCCCGATAAATACTCTTCTGACATAATAAACATAACGGGATTAAATTTAAAAAACAACAACTATTTATTAAATAAAGGCACAATCGCGATAAACTCAAACTACATCAACCGTATAACCGCTATAGATGTAAACGGCAGCAGTTACATGTTGCAAAACGACAGAAACATTCTTATCAGTGAAAACGAAACAACAGATAAATCGATGAACGCTTCAAGCACCGGAATTTACGTAAATACGAACAAAGGACTTATATTAAATAACGGTAAAATTTATTTTAATTCGGATTTGAACACCTCACAGGTAGATTCATACGGAATCTATTTAAACACCAACTCTATGAAAATACAAAACAAAGGCGTTATTTCCGGATTTAAAAACGCAATTTTCATTACGGACAACAACGGCACCGTAGAAAACGACGGAATCTTAAGTGCAATCGACAAAGGTATAAACATACAAAACACTTCATATTCCGTAATCAATAAAGGAACCATCATTTCTGAAAACACCGGTATATACACCGCCGGCGGAAATATAGACAATTCCGGAAACATTTATGCAAAAACCGGTATTTACGTTTCCGATTCTGATACGAATTCAATGGTTAACATCAACAACACGGGGACAATCAACGCATCAACGGCAGTGGAATATTACAATACGAATACTGCTCAGTTATACAATACTGGAACCATAACAGGTTCCGTTAAAGACGAATCCGGAAATTTAACATTTTTAAACAATGGAACCGTATACATTAAAAACGACACAAACGATAAAGTAAACTCTTTTGAGCAGGTAACAGGTTCGCTTAATTTCAGTATAGACACGCAAAAACAGTTTAACGGATTTTTGAAAGCGAACAATCTGGCGATATACAACAATAAAATCAAAATCGGGTTTTCCAACCAGAAAAACATTGTTCAATGGTATAACAGTTTAACAACTAACACCGACAATGAAAAAATTTTAGGCACCGTAATTTATTATCAAAACGTAACAGGACTTTCCGAACAAAACCTTACAAGCAATTCATACTTCAATTTTACACTTAAACATGACACTGTGACAGACAGCTTTTATTTAACCGTTTACAAACCGGCAAATGAGGTAAGCAGAACCATTCCGGCCGTTTCATCAGTAAGTTCCTCTTTATTGCATATATTAGACAATATTTTCAGTTCAAACAAAATAAGCAATGAAGAAGCTACGCTTTTCAATACTTTAGCAGTACAAAACAATGAAGGCAAAACACTCACAATTCAGTCATTAACACCCCAAAGTACAGCCGAAGGCGCAAACGTAAATTCAATCTTAATGTCTTCACTAGGAAATGTAATAAGTTCCAGACAAAACGGACTCAATTCCGGTGATATTATGCTCGATAAAAACATATGGTTTAAACCGTTTTACAAACATATTTCACAATCGGACAAAAACGGGGTAAACGGATATTCGGCAAATATCAGGGGAATCGGAATAGGAATGGACAAAAAATACGATGCGGACGACGCTTACTGCGGAATGGCCTTTTTCTATGCTGACGGAACAACAAATATAAACAATACAAACGACAGCAGTGACATTAAAAGCTATTCGTTAACGTTTTACGGTGGAAGACGGGTTATAGATTATAAAAGCTCTTTAAGTTATTATTTGACATTCGCACTTCAAAAAAACACTACTTCAAGAAATATTTACGCAACAAACATTACGGCAAACGGCAGCTATACTTCCAGGGCGCTTAACGCAAACGTCGCTTTAAGCAACGCTTTGAAATTCAGTGACAATATGGACATTATACCTTCAATTGCACTTACTTACAGATATTATTATCAACCGTCTTATACCGAAACCGGTGCCGGTGCGCTTGATTTAAAAGTAAACTCTTATAATGAAAATGATATGGTATTAAGTGCTGGAGCAAATTCAAAAGTTACCTTAAATACAAAAAATTCGATTTTTGTGGGTATATTCGCAAGTTACAATTTCATAAACAAAACCCCTGCAATTACTTCGGCTCTTGCTGGTGCGGACGATATTAATTTCCAAACAGACGGACTTGAAAGAAAAAGGGTAATGTATAAATTAAATGCAGGTTTCAAAAGTATGTTAAATGAACAGTCTTCTTTATCATTAGGTTATTACTTTAAAACAAATTTCGACGGGTTAAAAGAAAACGCAGCGGCATTTAAATATAATTATAAATTCTAAAAGTGGGGATTAAACTCCCTATGTTTACTAATATAATTTATTTTTCGTTAAAACTGCCGTAGTTTAAATATTTTTCGAATCTTTTTTGAAGCAGATCGTCTTTTGAAAGTTCTTTTAGTTCTTTTACCTGTTTTAGAAAATAGTCTTTAATATTTTTCGCCGTAGTTTCATAATCTCTGTGTGCACCTTCTAAAGGTTCGTCAATAATATCATCGATAAGACCTAATTCTTTAAGCTCTTCGGCTGAAATTTTAAGCGCTTTTGTCGCCGTTTCGGCTTTTGTGTTGTCACCCCATAAAATAGCCGCGCAGCCTTCCGGAGAAATAACACTGAAAACCGAATATTTAAGCATTGCGAATTTATCGGCGACACCTATGGCAAGTGCTCCACCGCTTCCGCCTTCACCTATTACGATTGAAACCGTAGGTGTTTTAATTCTCGATAATTCAAACAGATTTCTAGCAATAGCCTCGCTCTGTCCTCTCTCTTCCGCTCCTATACCCGGAAACGCGCCCGGAGTATCCACAAGGAAAAGAATAGGCAAATCAAATTTTTCGGCTAGCTTTGCCACTCTAAGCGCTTTTCTGTAGCCTTCGGGATGCGGCATACCGAAATTTCTCGCAAGTTTTTCTTTAGTGTTTCTGCCTTTTTCCTCACCGATTACCACACATTTAGTATCGCCTATCATACCGATGTAACATACTATAGAAGCGTCGTCGCGAAATTCTCTGTCTCCGTGGATTTCTACTTTTTCATCCATAATTGCATTAATGATATCAATTGCGTGAGGCCTGTCTGGATGACGCGCCAAAAGAAGTTTTTGATAAGGAGTTAAATTTTTAAACGTTTTTTCAATCTCTTTTTCAAGTTCTTTTTGTAAGGTAGAAGCGGCATGAGAGTCGCCTTTTATCTTAGCGACGTCTATCTGCTCTTTTAATTCTTCTATTCTTTTTTCAAAATCAAGTACTGCCAAAGTTAGCCTTTTATTTTACTTTTTTAAATATAACCACTCCGTTTGTTCCGCCAAATCCGAATGAATTGCTCATAGCTATATTAATTTCCGCTTCTCTTGCTTTATTTGGAATATAATCCAAATCACAATCAGGATCCGGCTCTTCATAGTTAATAGTAGGAGGCATAATGTTTTTATCCATTGCCATTAACGTAATAACCGCTTCGATGGTTCCTGCAGCACCTAAACAGTGTCCTGTAGCACCTTTGGTAGAGCTTACAGGAGGAGTGTTTTCTTTGCTTCCGAAAAGAGTTTTAAGCGCCATTGTTTCATACCAGTCGTTGTATTTGGTTGATGTTCCGTGAGCGTTTACATAGTCTATTTTAGGCTCTCCGGCCATTTCATAAGCCATTTTCATAGCTCTATACGCACCTTCTCCGCCCGGAGCAGGAGTAGTAATATGATTAGCGTCTCCGCTTTCGCCTATTCCGATAATTTCTCCGTAAATTTTTGCTCCTCTGGCTACCGCGTCTTCATATTTTTCTAAAATCAGGCACGCTCCGCCTTCACCCATTACGAACCCGTCTCTTTTAGCGTCAAACGGTCTTGAAGCGTGAGCAGGGTCGTCATTTCTTGTTGAAAGAGCTTTCATTGCCGCAAACCCTCCTACACCGATTTCACAAATCGCAGCTTCTCCGGCAACTACCATCATTTTATCCGCCATGCCCATTTTAATGGTTTTGAACGCTTCGGTAATAGCGTGGGTTCCCGCCGCACATGCAGTTACGCTTGAAAGGTTAGGGCCTTTAAGTCCGTAAGTAATAGACACAAATCCTCCAAGCATATTAACAAGAGCGCTCGGGATAAAAAACGGAGATATTCTTCTGGGTCCTCTTGTTTCACAGATTACTGAGTTTTTTTGGATATTCGGAAGTCCGCCTATTCCGCTAGCAGCAGAAATACCGAATCTGTTTCCGTCATAGTCGTTTTCTTTAAGACCGCTGTCAGCCATTGCTTCTTTAGCAGCCGCAATTCCTAAATGAATAAATCTGTCCGCTTTTTTTACTTCTTTAGGATCCATAACCGTCTTAGGATCAAACCCCTTAACTTCTCCGGCTATTTGAGATCCGAATCCTTCAGGATCGAAATGAGAAATTCGATCAATTCCCGTTTTTCCAGCAATTATATTTTCAAAAGCTTCGTCTTTATTAAGACCTACAGCGTTTATCATACCTATTCCGGTTACAACAACTCTCATATATTTCCTTTATTTGAGGTTAATATTAATAGATATTTATAAAATATCCGTTAATATTATCCCCGGAAGGGAAAAATTATTAAGACTTAGCTTTTTCGATAAAATCGATAACGTCTTGAACAGTCTGGATTTTTTCCGCTTCGCTGTCAGGAATTTCGATTTCGAATTTTTCTTCAAGCGCCATAATCATTTCAACTACGTCAAGACTGTCAGCTCCAAGATCTTCTACGAATTTAGCTTCCGGTTTTACTTCTTCAGGTGCAACGTTTAGCTGCTCAACTATAACTTCTTTTACTTCATCAAATAGTGCCATTCTGTCTCCTTTAATTTTTTATTTCAGCATTTTATCAAAATTTTGGTTGCACTTGCAAATTAATATAATTTTTCATTCCGCTGTGCATGCAAAGATTTTTAACATCTTTTTAAAATCTTTACATATACATTCCGCCGTTAACTTTAAGCGTTTCTCCCGTAATGTAACTTGCCTCGTCGCTTAATAAAAACGCAACCGCGTTCGCCACTTCCCTAGGAGAGGCAAATCTTTTAAGAGGAATTCTTCCAAGCATCTCTTCTTTCACTTTTTCAGGAAGGTCTTTTGTCATATCCGTATCTATAAATCCCGGAGTAACACTGTTAAATCTGATATTTCTGGCGGCGCCTTCAAGTGCGAATGTTTTAGTCATAGCTATTACCCCGCCTTTGCTTGCAACATAGTTTGCCTGGCCGATGTTTCCGGCTTCCGCAACTACGCTTGCCACGTTTACAACTGCACCGAATCTTTTTTTACTCATAACTTTTACGGCTTCCCTGCAGCCTACAAATGTAGAAGTCAGGTTTGCGTCAATTACCTTTTTGAAATCTTCCACACTCATTCTCATTGCAAGTTTATCGTTTGTGATACCCGCATTGTTTACAAGATAGCTAAGTTCTCCGTCACTGTCTACAATTGTTTTTACCGCTTCTACAAACGCTTTTTCGTCGCTTACGTCAAATCCTATTACCGCAGCTTCTCCTCCGTTTGCTTCTATTTCCTCTTTTACTCTGTCGGCGGCTTCTGCTCCGCTTCTGTAGTTTATCCATACCTTAAGCCCGTATCCTGCAAGCACTTTTGCGATTTCGGCGCCTATTCCCCTGCTTGCACCCGTTATTAAAACGTTTTTACCTTTAAAATTCATATACTCTCCTTTATTAACATTTCATTTACAGTTATTATGTTAAAATTTTATCTAAAAAAGGCAAATAATGTTATATTACCTGTATGAACATTATCATATTAATTTATTCCATTATATTACAGTTAGAGCAATTCTCGCATTTTTCCTGGCATTTCTTATGACAATTTTTTTAATGCCTAAATTTATAAAATGGGCAAAAGCCAAAGCGACTCAGCCTATTTTCGACCTGGCACCCGATAATCACAAAGCAAAAAGCTCAACTCCGACAATGGGCGGACTGATATATATGTCAAGCGCCGTAATTTCAATTTTAATTACCACGGAGCTTAACAGATACGTAATTTTAACCGTTTTGCTTTTGGTCTATTTTACGTTTTTGGGATTTATAGACGATTACGGCAAAATAAAAGGCTCGTCAAACCAGGCGGGACTGAGCGCCAAAACCAAATTCGCCCTACAGTGGCTAGGAGCATTAGTAATTTCATATATTTTAATCAAAATAGGTTTTGATACCAAACTTTACGTTCCTTTTTACAAACATCCGCTTTTTGACATGGGATATTTTGCAATCCTTTTCTGGGCGTTTGTAATAGTGGCCATGAGCAACGCCGTAAATCTGACGGACGGCCTTGACGGTCTGGCTACCGTTCCTTCCATTTTTTCCCTGTTTACACTCGGAATTCTTTTATATATAGTCGGAAACTATAAATTCAGCACATATCTTTTTTATCCGTTCGAACTTGGAGTCGGAGAGCTTACTATTATCGTATTTGCCCTTATCGGATCTCTTTTAGGATTTCTTTGGTACAACGCAAATCCGGCGGAAGTGTTCATGGGAGACAGCGGAAGTCTGCCGTTAGGAGCCGTAATAGGGTTTCTGGCAATTTTGGCAAAAAGCGAAATACTGCTTATATTTATAGCTTTTGTATTTATTATGGAAACGGTGTCCGTAATTCTTCAGGTCGGAAGCTACAAAACAAGAGGAAAAAGAGTCTTTAAAATGGCCCCTATTCACCACCATTTTGAAAAAGTGGGATGGAAAGAAAACAAAATTACGATAAGATTCTGGATAATAGCGTTAATTACGAACTTAATAGCAATACTTTCGATCAAAATCAGATAAAGGTTATAAATGTATGACGAAAACCAAAAATTAAAAGCGGAACTTAAAATATTCAAAATAAGAGCGCTAAAAGAAAAAGCGGTACTTTTCGGAGTTCTTATATTAATACTGGCGGAACTTATAGCCCTGGGTGTATTTTTGAAAAAAACCCTCTCGCCTTCCACTCCTATAGGTAAACCCTATGTGGCGGTAATTAACATCAATAAAACAATTACCGTTGATTACATAAACAAACTGATGGATAAAATGAACAGACTGAAAAAAGACAAAAACTGCAAAGAATACCTGCTTGTGTTTAACACTCCGGGAGGAAGCCCGAGCGCAAGCGACGAATTTAACGCATATCTTAAATTCCTGAACAAAACAAAAAAAGTAAACGTATACGTAGAAAGCATGGCCGCAAGCGGCGGTTATTACATAATAAGCGCCATCAGACCAATCGTGGCGAATAAAAATGCGGTAGTGGGAAGTATCGGGGTTATAATGCCTCATTACGTAATAGGAAAACTCGCTAAAAAAATAGGCGTTGAAGAAGACGACATTACAGTCGGAAAATACAAAAAACCTATTTCGCTTTTTAAAAAAGCTACGCCTGAAGAAAGAAAATACCTTATGGACAACCTGCTCCTTCCGACATATGAAAACTTCCTAAAAACGGTCGCCGAAGACAGAAACATACCTGTTGACAAACTTAAAAAATACGCCGACGGAAAAATATTCATAGCTACAAAAGTAAAAGGTATACTGGTTGACAAAATTTCAACTCTTACACAACTTAAAAACGAAATAAAAAAAAGATTGGGCAAAGAGATTGTATTTGTAAATATTTCCCTGGATAAAAAGAAATTTCCGTATCTCAACATTAAACTCGATTCCGATTTAGGCCAGTTGCTAAAAGGATACCTTCAGCAATGAAATCTCTTTTCGGATACGGAATAACCGCAAAAGCCATTGCCAAAAGCGGCGGATGGCATATATTCGACGATTCGTTTAAAGAAATCACTTATGACAAATACGGAAACAAACTTTTACCTTCTTCCGAATTTAATCCGGAAAAATCAACACTTGAAATAACATCTCCCGGCATTCCCCCTTCACATCCTTTAATCACAAAAGCTAAAAATTTAATAAGCGAATTTGATTATTTTTATGAAGATTCGCCCTTTCAGATATGGATAACCGGCACAAACGGCAAAACCACAACTACACAGATGACCTACCATCTTTTAAAAGAAAAAGGCGCTGACATTGGAGGAAACATAGGCATACCCCTGGCTGAAATGAAAAAAAACGCCAATTTTTGGGTTGTGGAAGCCAGCAGTTTTCAGCTTCATTATACAAAATACGCAAAACCGAATATTTTTATCATACTGCCACTTAATGAAGACCATACCTCATGGCACGGCAGTTTTGAAGAATATATAAACGCCAAGCTTTCACCTCTTGAAAGAATGACCGAAAGAGACATCGTCATAATGCCTAAAAATCTGGACAGGGAAACAGCCGCATTTAAAATAACATATGAAAACGAAAAAGACCTCGTTAGCTATTTCGGACTGGAAAACCTTGAGTTCGAAGTTCCGTTTTTACTGGACGAAATCCTGGCAAAAGCAGTATATAAAATACTGTTTTTAAAAGAAAAAAAACTTGAAAATTTCAAAATAGATCCCCATAAACTTGAAAAAATTACCGATAAAAAAGGCAGAACCTGGATAGACGACTCAAAAGCCACAAACGTTGACGCGGCTCTTAATGCACTTATAAGATACAAAAACAAAAAAATTTATCTGATACTAGGAGGGGACGACAAAGGTCAGGATTTTACGCCTCTTTTTAAATATATGCAAAACCTAAATATTGAACTGTTCATTATTGGCAAAAATACGGAAATTTTCACAAATCTTGCGAAAAAATATAAAATAAACTGTTTTAAATCCGATACTTTAGAAAATGCCGTCAGACAGATAGACAGACTGCACAATAAAAAATCGGTCGCTCTTTTGAGTCCTGCTTGTGCAAGTTTTGATCAGTTCAGCGGCTATAAAGAAAGAGGAGAGAAATTCAAATTTTATATAAAAAACCTGCAAAAGCGTTCACATTAATAGAACTGATATTCGTAATTGTTATCTTAGGACTGCTGGCAGCCGTTGCGGTACCTAAATTTGTCCACCTAAAACAAAGAAGCTTCGTAATCACAATCATCAACACTACGGTCAGCGGGGCCAAAGAAGCCGTAGAAACTGCGGCAAACCTTGCATATATGGAAAATAACGACAGTTTCAAATTAAAAGACCTTATCCACCTGCAGGGAAAAGGCTGGAAATACAACGCCCCTTACCGGGACGGGGATTATTATTATCCCAACAGCGCCGTTACAGCCTCATACGCATATATAGTACTTGACAAAACAAATAAAGAAATCACATTTAGAATAAACTGCAACGTATTTGAAAACGAGACAGAACAGAAAATCTGCAAACAATATATACAATCGGATCTGTCTTTTACAGATGTTTACAACGAACAGCATTTATATTATTAATTTTAAGCGAACTTTAAGAGTAGTTAAGTATAATTTCAGTCCTTGCCCAGGTAGCTCAGTCGGTAGAGCAAGGGACTGAAAATCCCTGTGTCGGCGGTTCGATTCCGTCCCTGGGCACCATTTATTAATTAAACTTTAAGTGTCTGTCACTATTTACTTCAACAATTTAATTATTTTCCTGCAAATACGCTGTAAATATCTGTTTTACAGACAGTTTAAATTATTTGTTAAACATCTGTGCCGTTACAGATATACATTTTATATCATTATGCACTCTGTCGCTTTTTTCTTTTATATTATTCTTTGCAAAAAATATTCCAACGGCAAATCAAAACCAATATGATAAAATTCCACAAAAAGGCTTTAATTGAAAAAAATAGTCGTATTTTTCGGAAAAGGCGGTAGCAATTTTTTAAATATATTAAAACAGCAGAGTAATTACAAAGTAGTTTTAGGCGTAACCAACCGCGAAGACAGCGAAGTGCTAAAAAACAAAAATCTTCCTCCAATTCTCATAAGTAAAGACCATAATGAAATTTTATCAGAATTAAAACAGTTAAATCCCGATTTGATTGTTTTAGCCGGATATATGAGAATAGTGCCTGAATATATTATCAATGAATTCAAAGGCAAAATCATAAACCTGCATCCGAGTATTCTGCCTGATTTTAAAGGCCTTAATGCAGACAGGCTTTCATTTGAAGCCAAAAAATCAACCGGTATAACGATACATTACGCAGATATCGAACTTGACAGCGGAAGCATTATACTGCAGTATCATATTAATGCAGACAAATATAAAACTTTTGAAGAATATCATAAAGAGCTGAAAAAAGCCGAGCATAAATTTCTGCCGGCCGTTGTAGAGATGCTTTGCGGGTAATTATTTAAGTTTTATAAGCGTTCCCATTCCGTAATAATCCATAACAGCTTCACCGTTTTCGTTAGTAGCAGGCGTTACCGTTACCGTAATATTTTTAACTCCGTCAGCTCCCATTTCCTGAGCCTGTTCCTGAAGCATAATAATAACCTGTTTAACGGCATCAGTCGGAAGCACGTCTTTATAAAGTCTGTTTTGTTCTACCCTTACGCTGCCGTATGCTATCGTAAAACTTTCATGAGGTTCTTGAATTTCTCCGAAACTTAAAATCTGATCGTTAATTTCTCTTGCCATTATATTCCTTTTTTTGGTTAATTATATTAAACTCATACATCAATGTAAAGTAAAAAAGTGTCATATAAGTGTTTTTAGGTTTTTAAAGAACGCTTCTAAAGATTCTCTTATATCTTTACGGTTAAATGCCAGGGGCGAAGGATGGAAACAGAGTCCCACTTTGTATCCGTTTATATCATAAACACCGCATTTTTGTAAATTTTTAACCTCTTTTGCCCAGGGTATATATGAAAACGCTTTTATTGCTGAATTTCCCAAAAGAAGTATAAGAGCAGGATTTACTATTTCTATTTCATCTTCTAAAAGTTTTGCCCCGATTTTTAATTCGGAAGCTTTTGGCGTTCTGTTTTTATTTCCCTCAAATGTTCTGAAAGGAAAAGCGTTCGTAATTAAAAAATCTTCTGCCCTGCTTAAGCCGCTTAAATTTATTAAATAATTCAGGTTTTCCCCTGCTTTCCCGACAAAAGGCTGCTTCAGCCTTACTTCGTTAGCTCCGGGAGCCTCACCGATAATCATTATTGGACTGCTTCTTTTTTCAGGCAAATACGGATCATACACATCCGTAAAATCAATATTTTCATTAATAAATTTTTTTATAAAATCATTTCTTGTTTTATAAAAATCAAATAACCTTTCTTTCCAGTTCATTAGTTCTCCGTTTTTATCTGTAATTATACCATCTCTCACAATAAGTGTCTGGCACCATAAATAAAACTATTTTTCTTTAACTCTGACTGTTTGTTTCGTGTTTTACAACCGAATTTTATATTTTTATTTTAATTTTAACAGTTTTTAATATCATAATATGAAAAAAGCGGATAATAAAAACATCCCTACACTGTCTGCTTACTACAAACGCATTAACTAAAAAAGCAAATTAAGCTTTTATATTTATATTGGTTCCTCTGCCCGTCGCCGCTGCAGACATCTGCTCTACTTTCATAGTGTTTTCGAATGTTTTTTCCAAAATATCGCCTACAACGTTTTTTACCACATCCTGTGCTTTTTTCTGAACGTCTACCTGTATAGCCGTCCTCATGTCGGTATTATTTGATACCTGCATAATAATCCTTTATTTTTTGTAAAGTGTTTTCCAAACTGTTATTGTATATTACAATATCGGCTAGACGGGAATATATTTTATCTCTTTTGTCAAAAAGCTCTTTTGCTTTATCCAAATCCTGAAACAGAGGGCGTTTAGTTCTTTCCTCTTCGGTCATTCTTTTCAATATGTTTTCAAAATCAACTTTCAGATACACCACTTTGCCGGCTTCTTTTATTTCCGGTATAAATACAGGAAAACCCCCGCCTACCGAAATTATTGTGTTTTTGACGCTGTTTTTGATCCATTCAAAACATTTTTTTTCCATATTTCTAAAAGCTTCCTCTCCGTCGCTTTGAAAAATATCGCTGATTTTTCTGTTTTCAAAACTTTCAATCAGCACGTCTGTATCAAGAAAATATGTGTTAAGCTCTTTTGCAAGCAGTCTTCCGACTGTGGATTTGCCGCTGCCCATAAAACCAGTTAAAATAAGGTTATTGGAGTTCAATTTTGATACCTTCTTGTGTCTTGGTCAGCTTA
>Ga0256843_1002744_pt1 | contig 12666 bp, 13 predicted proteins | sample AlvinellametaG_FD_191572 | JGI IMG/M metagenome (GOLD analysis project Ga0256843, IMG submission 191572) | Pompeii worm associated microbial communities from hydrothermal vent at the East Pacific Rise, Pacific Ocean - Alvinella | ecosystem: Host-associated > Annelida > Integument > Unclassified ... | reverse complement strand
AGCGGGGGCCGACCGGGCGGGGCCGTATCTCGAAGCCGGCCTCGGCACGGCGACGTACGAAGACGACGGAAGGCTGGCATCGGTCGACGGTGCGGGCGAGGCGCAGTACCGTTTCATCGCGGGGGCGTTTATCAATTCCTACCTGTCGGTCGAACTGGGTTTCAGCCATTTCAACGATTTCGAGGGGAAAACGGCGGAAGGGGAACGGACCCGCGAGGCGTTCGACTGCCTTTCTGTCGGCGCGGTCGCGCACTATCCGCTTTTCGATGACCGCATCGACCTGTTCGCCAAGTTCGGCGCGGGGCAGATTTTCTGGAACGAGACGGGCAACGGCAACCGTGACAGCAGCGCGGCGGCCCTGCTTTACGGCGCGGGAGTCGGTGTACGGGCGACGTCCCGGCTGACGTTCAACGTCGGGTACGACTTCCACTCTTTCGGGATGGACGACAACACGACGCGTTACGACATGAACATCGGTTCGGTCTATTTCGACGTGCAGGTGCGGTTCTGATGCGGCTGGACCGGTACCTGGTCGAAGCGGGGTTCTGCGAGAGCCGGACGAAAGCGCAGGAGCTGATCCGCGGCGGGGCGGTCCGGGTCGGCGGCGCGGTCGTGACGAAGCCCTCGGCGGCCGTGGAGAGCGTGGCTGTGGAAGTGGCGGAAACGCCGCGCTACGTCAGCCGTGCGGCGCTGAAACTCAAAGGGGTGCTGCCCGACCTGCCGTTTTCGGTCGAAGGGATGCACGCGCTGGACATCGGGGCGAGTACGGGCGGTTTCACCGAAGTGCTGCTCGAAGCGGGGGCGGCTTCCGTGGACGCGGTGGATGTCGGACGGGACCAGCTGCACCCTTCGCTGAGGGCGGATGCGCGGGTACGCAGTTTCGAGCAAACGGACATCCGCCGGTTCGAGCCGGGACGCACCTACGACCTGGTCACGAGCGACGTGTCGTTCATTTCGCTGCACCACATCCTCGCCGACGTGGACCGGCTGGCGGCGCGCTGGATCGTGCTGCTGTTCAAGCCGCAATTCGAGGTCGGCCGCGAAGCGAAACGGGACAAAAAGGGCGTGGTGACGGACCGCGGCGCGGTCGACGCGGCGCGGTCGCGGTTCGAAGCGGCCTGCGAGGCGCTGGGATGGAAGCCGGTACTGCACCGTCTTGCGAAGATCTCCGGAAAGGAAGGCAATCTTGAAGAGTGTTACTGTTATGAAAAACATTGAGGCGGTCGCCATCGGCGGTTTCGACGGGATGCACGAGGGGCATCAGCGTCTGTTCGCGCGTCTGGGAGAACGCGGCGCCGTCGTCGTGATCGAGACGGGGTACGCGAACCTGACCCCGGGCCGGGAGCGGGAACATTTTTCGGAACATCCGATCGTCTATCTTCCGCTCGACGACGTGCGTCACCTCGACGGCGAAGGTTTCGTCGCGCTGCTGAACGGAATGTTTCCGGATCTCGAACGCATCGTCGTCGGGTACGACTTCCGTTTCGGAAAAGACCGCCGGTTTTCGCACGAAGACCTGAAAACGCTTTTTCAGGGGGAGGTGGTTGTCGTCGAGGAGTTCCGCATCGGCGGGGATTCGGTTCACTCGCACAAGATCCGTGCCAAACTGCTGATCGGCGACGTGACGGGCGCGAACCGTTTTCTGGGACACAACTACACGGTGCGCGGCGAGGTGGTCCGGGGGCAGGGGATCGGCAAAACGGAGCTGGTCCCGACGATCAACATGCTCACCCGCGGTTTCCTGCTGCCCAAAGAGGGCGTCTACGCGACACTGGCGCGCCTCGACGGCGAGGAACATTATCGACCGGCAGTGAGTTTCGTCGGCCACCGCGTCACGACCGACGGCAGTTTCGCGGTGGAGACGCACGTTCTCGACGACGAAGCGGAGTGCCGCGAAACGATCGCGGTCAGCTTCGTCCGCCGCCTGCGGGACAATATGAAATTCGATTCGATCGGGGCGTTGCGCGAACAGATAGAAGCGGACATCGCCGCGGCACGGAAAGTATTGCGGAGGCTGGAGTTATAGGAAGGTGCCGCGGCGGCTCTTAGCCTTTCTTAATCCGCCTTGCGCTAAAATTGCCCCACTATTTCGACTGGAGGAATTCTCGTGGGTGAACTCTTTACATTCTTCGGCGTGATCAGCCATAATCACGCCTATCTTTTTCTGGCACACATGCTCCTGACGGCGGGCATCGTCATCGTTCTCGCCAAAATGGCGGTCAAAAACCTCAAAGTCGTTCCGAGCGGCACGCAGAACGTCATGGAAGCGTACCTTCAGGGCGTCGTCGCCATGGGCGCGGACGTTATGGGACGCGAAAAGGCCAAGCGTTACATGCCGCTGGTCGCGACCCTCGGCCTGTTCATCGGCATCGCCAACCTGATCGGGGTCGTTCCCGGTTTCGAAGCGCCGTCGGCGTTTCTGGATTTCACACTGGCGCTGGCGCTGATCGTCTTCATCTACTATAACTTCGAAGGCATCCGCCGCAACGGCGTCGTCGAGTATTTCAAGCACTTCCTCGGTCCCGTCTGGTGGCTGGCGTGGCTGATGTTCCCGATCGAGATCGTTTCGCACATCTCCCGTATCATCTCGCTCAGCTTCCGGCTTTTCGGAAACGTCAAGGGGGACGACATGTTCCTGATGGTTCTGCTGATGCTCGCACCGTGGCTGCTGCCGATGATTCCGTTCGCGCTGCTGGCGTTCATGGCGCTGCTGCAGGCGTTCATCTTCATGATGCTGACTTACGTCTATCTCGGCGGAGCCGTCACGCTTCACGAAGAATCCCTCTAAGCCTCTTCCGGGCCGCGGCATGAAACGCAGTACGTTCGATACGATTCTCAGTTTCCTGCTCGGTTTCGCCTGGGCCCTTCTGGTCCTGGGCTCGTTCCTCGTTTTCAAGATCGCTTCTCTTTTCGGTTATCCGGTAGGCCTGCTCGCGACGCTCATTTTTGTTTTCTGGTCGCTGGTGTGCATTCTGTTGCTCGAAGGCCTGAACCTCTACAAGGAACGTTCCGAAGAGCTGAAAGAACAGACCCGGCTGCTGCGCCGGATCGTAAAGTCGCTCGAACGGGAGTGAGCGTGCCGTTTTTTTCCTACCTCATTACCGACCGCCGGTACTACACCGACACGCCGGCCGTGTTCCGCAAGAACGTGCATGCCGCTTTTGTCCGGCATTTGCCGGAGTACGCCCTCTACCGCGAACCCCACAACCCGGACTACGCCCTGATGGCGGAGCATTTTCTCGAAACCTGTGCGCAGTTCCCCGATATCAGGGGACTGCTGCACCGTGACATCGATTTGGCGAAACGGCTGAACGCTTACGGTGTACACCTGACCTCACGGCAGATCGGCGAGACCGCCGAGGCGAAAGCGGCGGGACTGTTCACCGTCGTATCGACCCATACGGCCGAAGAGATCGAACGGGCGAAGGCGCTCGGCGCCGATGCCGTCACCTACAGTCCGGTCTTCGAGACGCCGGGCAAGGGAGCGCCGAAAGGTTTAGAGGATTTAAAAGAAATTGCGGGTAGAATCGACCTGCCTGTCATTGCGCTCGGCGGCATTGTCGGCCCTGAGCAGGTCGAAGCGGTCAAAGCGGCGGGAGCCGCGGGATTCGCTTCGATCCGCTATTTTGTTGGTTCCATAAAATAATTTTCTGAAGGAAAACACTTTGTTCGAAGTCATTATCGGACTGGAAGTCCACGTCCAGCTCAACACCGAAACCAAACTTTTCTGTTCGTGTCCCACCAGCTTCAACGACCGTCCCAACGTCAACACCTGCCCGACCTGCCTGGCCCTGCCGGGTGCGCTGCCGGTTTTCAACAAAGAGGCGCTGCGCAAGGCGGTCATGTTCGGTACCGCCGTCGACGCGACGATCAACCGTACGAGCTATTTCGACCGCAAGAGCTATTTCTATCCCGACAGCCCCAGCGCCTACCAGATCACGCAGCTGTACACGCCCATCGTCGAGCACGGGAAACTCCAGATCGACTTCGAGGACGGATCGCACAAGGTGATCCGCATCAACCGTGCGCACATCGAGGCGGACGCCGGAAAGAACATCCACGACGGCGACATCTCCAAGGTCGACCTCAACCGCGCCGGAACCCCGCTGCTGGAGATCGTTTCCGAGCCGGACATGCGCTCGGCGGAAGAGGCGATCCTCTATCTGAAAAAGCTGCATTCCATCGTTCGCTACATCGACATCAGCGACGCCAACATGCAGGAAGGCTCGTTTCGGGTCGACGTCAACGTCTCCATCCGCCCCAAAGGCGACGAGAAGCTCTACACCCGGGTCGAGATCAAGAACATCAACAGCTTCCGCTTCATCCAGAAAGCGATCGAGATCGAGGTCGAGCGGCAGATCGACGCCTGGGAAGACGGCGTCTACGACGAGGAGATCTACCAGGAAACCCGTCTGTTCGACCAGCAGAAGCAGGAGACCCGCTCCATGCGCGGCAAGGAAGAAGCGGCGGATTACCGCTACTTCCCCGAACCCGACCTGCTCAAAGTGGTCGTCGACGACGAAATGTATGCCGACGCGACGCAGATCCCCGAGCTGCCGGACGAAAAGCGCGAGCGCCTCGTCAGGGAGCACGGCCTGCGCGAATACGACGCCGTCGTCATCACTTCCGACCTCGAAATGGCGCACTTTTTCGAAAAGATGCTCGAACAGGGCATCACCGCCAAAAACGCCGTCACCTGGCTCACCGTCGAGCTGCTGGGTCGCCTCAAGGGCGGCATGGGCGTGGCCGATTCGCCGGTCGACGCCGAAAAACTTGGCCTGATCGTCAGGCGGATCGAGGACAAGACCATCAGCGGCAAGGCGGCCAAAGAGGTTCTCGACTACCTGATGGAACACGACGAGGGTGTCGACGACACCATCGAAAAACTCGGCCTGAAACAGGTCAGCGACACCGGTGCCATCGAAAAGATGGTCGACGGGATTCTCGCGGCCAATCCCGACAAGGTCGAAGAGTACAAAGGCGGAAAGGAGAAACTCTTCGGCTTTTTCGTCGGCCAGGTCATGAAAGCGAGCAAAGGCAGCGCCAATCCCCAGGCCGTCAACGAGATACTGAAGCAGAAGCTGGGATAGCGTATGCGGAGTTTTTCCAGAGCGATCGTCAATCTCGCCTATGCTCTGGAAGCCTCCCCGCGCCACCGCCGGGCACGCAAGTTTCTGCACCGGCTCTTTCACGACTCCTCTTTCAAACCCAAACGTTATTTTGACTTTCTGATGATGACGCTCATCCTTTCGAGCGTGTTCATCCTGATCCGGGACGTCAAGTTCCGCCAGGAAGATTTTCTGGCGATTTTCAACGACTACATCATTTCGGTCATTTTCCTGATCGAATACCTGCTGCGTTTCTGGGAAACGAGCAGCAGCGCGAAGATCATCATCCGTCAATACGAAAAAGACGAGCTGCTGCAGCGGGATTTCCGTCTGGGGCGGGCGCTGACCAAGGCGCTTTACGCCAAATGGAAATACGTCAGTTCCGTCCCCGCGATCATCGACTTTCTGGCGATCATGCCGTTCTTCCATGAGTTGAGGCTTTTTCGTCTTTTTATCATCTTCCGGGTCTTCAAACTTTTTCGCTATACCCAGAACATGCAGCAGTTCGGGGCGATCCTGGCGACGAAGAAATTCGAGCTGCTGACCCTGCTGACGTTCGCGGGGCTGATTCTCTTCGTTTCGTCGGTATTGATCTACGTGATGGAGGCGCTCGATCCCGATTCGCCTGTCAATACGATGTTCGATGCACTGTACTGGGCGATCGTCACCATTTCGACGGTCGGGTACGGAGACGTGACGCCGGTGTCGCACGAGGGGCGGGTGGTGGCCATCGTCGTCATCATTTCCGGCATTGCGGTGCTTTCGTTCGCGACGTCGATCGTCGTCTCGGCATTTACGGAGAACATCGACACTATCCGTCACAACAAACTGGTTCAGGATATTCAGAAACTCAAGCATTTCTATCTGCTGTGCGGATACGGGACGGTCGCGAGGCAGACGGCGACGAAACTGAAACGGCTGGGACGAAACGTCGTGATCCTCGACGGCGACGCGGAGCGGATCGCCGAAGCGAGAATGCAGAAACATCTGGCGCTGCACCTCGATCCTTCGAGCCTGGAGGCGATCCGGCAGCTGGGGATCGATCTGAAAAAACAGGTGAGTGCGGTCATCCTGCTGGGCGACACCGACGTCGAAAACGTCTACACGGCGCTGACGGTACGTTCGATGGAAAAAGAGGTCCGGATGTTGTCGCTGCTGCATGACAAAAAGCATCGCCGCAAACTCGAAAGCGCGGGCGTGAACGATATCGTCTACGCCCAGGAGCTGATCGGGCAGCTTTCGCGCGAGTACAGCGGACGGCCGATCGCGTTCGAAGCGCTGCACGCGCTGCGGGCGGAGCATTCGGGCGTGCTGATCGACGAGATCCTGATCGACGAACGGATGTCGCACTTCGTCAAAACGGTCGAGGACCTGAAAATCCGGGGACGGCGCATCATCCTCGTGGGCGTCGAGTCGCGGCGGGAAGGGCGTTTCGTTTTCAACCCGCCCCGGGAGTTCAGGCTGGAGACGAACGACCTGATCGTCGTGATCGCCGAGGAAGCGATGCTGCACGAATATCGCATCGCCCTGCACAAAGGAGTGGGCTGATGGAAATCGATTCGATCGTCATTTTCGGCTACGGCGAGTTCGCCAAAGAGATCGCGCGGCAGGTGCGGTACAACTATACCCGGCTGGTCATCTATACCCTGCATCCCGAATACGTCGAGGAAGCGCAGGCCAACGGGCTGGATGCGCATCTGGCCGATCTGGAAGACAACTGGGACGAGCTGGCGTCGTACAATCTGCAGACGACCCGGTTCATCTGCGCGTTCGAGGAGGAAGCGGAGAACGTCTTTCTGACCATCTCTCTGAGGGACCGTTTTCCGGACGCGGTCATCATCGCGCTGGCGACGACGCAGGAAAACGCTTCCAAACTGCGGCTGGCGGGAGCGAACAAGGTGCTCGCGGAATTGCAGACGGCGTCGGATCTCATCATCGAACTGCTCGAAAAACCGGTCATTACCAAACTGATGCGCGAGATCATGGACATGGAAAAAGAGCTTCAGGTGGCACAGATCACCCTCGAAGAGCACTCCTGCGCCGTCGGAAAGCACCTCAACGAGATCCTCAAGCTCAACGAGCACAACGTCATTCTGCTGGCGGTCGTGGATTTCCGGATGAGCGAGTCGTTCATTTTTACCGCCAAGGGTTACAACCACATGCTCGATCCGGGGGATGTTTTAGTGGTGATAGGTTACGATAAAGATATCAAAGCCTTCGAAGAAGAGATAGGAGGGACATGTGAAGCGAATCGCAGTCATTGGAGCCGGTAAATGGGGTTCGGCCCTGGCGTTCGCGCTGGGAGAGAATCCGAACAACGAGGTCTGCATCACTTCGCGGCACCCGCGCGACCTGCCCAACTTCGTCGACCTGGAGACGGCGCTGTCGACGGAATACCTCGTGATGGCGATCCCGGCGCAGCAGGTCGGCGGATGGCTCCGGGAACATTTCCGCTACGGCGGCCAGAAGGTCATGGTCGTCGCGAAAGGGATCGAAGCCGACAGCGGCCGTTTTCTCAACGAGATTTTCGCCGAATACGTGCCGGACGAGAAGATCGCGTTTCTCTCCGGCCCGTCGTTCGCGGCGGAGGTGATCAAATCGCTGCCGACGGCGGTGGTCGTCAGCAGCACGAACGCGGCGCTGGCGGAGGAGTTCGCGTCGATGTTCCCGGCTTTTATGCGTACCTACACGGACAGCGACGTGATCGGGGCGGAAGTCTGCGGCTCCTACAAGAACGTTATCGCCATCGCGGCGGGAATCTGTGCCGGGCTGGAGCTGGGCAACAACGCCGCGGCGGCGCTCATCTCGCGGGGGCTGATCGAAATGCGCCGTTTCGGACGCGCCTACGGAGCGGAGGACGAGACCTTCATGGGCCTCAGCGGGGCGGGCGATCTGTTTTTGACGGCCAGTTCGGTGCTTTCACGCAATTATCGTGTCGGGCTGGGCCTGGCGGCCGGCAAAAGCAAAGAAAAAATCGTTGGGGAACTGGGGGAAGTTGCCGAAGGGATCGGGACGGCGTATGCCCTGCACGGAATCGCCGAACGTGAATCGCTTTATCTGCCGATCGCCAGGGAAGTGTACGAAATTCTCGAAGGAAAAGAGCCTCGGGCGAGCCTGCACGACCTGCTGACACACTGAGACGAAGGAGGGCATCATGCGTGCACAGACGATCAAAATCGCCGTTGCGGCGGCTGTTGCACTGTTGTTTTTTACGTTCGCCTCGTCGATGCTGACGCCGGTACAGGCGTCGCTGGTCGGGGTGGTCGCCCTGCTGGTGGTGCTGTGGACCAACGAGGGGCTGCCGCTGGGAGTGGTTTCGCTGCTGCCGATCGTGCTTTTTCCGGCATTGGGGATCCTGCCGACCAAAGCGACGACGGTCAACTACGCCCACCCCATCATCTACCTGTTTCTGGGCGGTTTCATGCTGGCTATCGCCGTCGAAAAAAGCGGGCTGCACACCTGGATCGCCGACAAGATGCTGGGGATATTCCCGGCGACGGCGCGCGGCATCATCGTGTCGCTGGCGATCACGTCCGGGGTGATGAGCTCGATCCTCTCCAACACGACGACGACGCTGCTGCTGATCACCATCGCGCTTTTTCTTTCCGACGATCCGAAGCTCAAGATGCGTTTCGCGCTGGCAATCGCCTACGGGGCGAGCATCGGGGGGATCATCACGCCCATCGGCACGCCGCCGAATCTGATTCTGCTGGGGATCATGGAAGAACACGGGATGGAGATGATTCCCTTTTTCCAGTGGATGTGGATGGTCGCGCCGCTGGCGTTCGTCATGTTTGTCGTCGTGTCGCTGATCCTCAGTATCGGCGTGAAGGACGTCCGGCTGCAGCGGCCGGCGCAGGAGCAGACGCTGACGGCGGATCAGAAAAAAGTTCTGACGGTGCTCGGCGGCCTGGTTCTGGTGCTGCTGGTCAACGCTCCGATCCGTCCCTGGTGGGACGGGCTTGGCATGAGCGAACCGGTGATCCTGCTCACGGCCGGGCTGCTGCTGTTCGCCCCGCCGTTCAATCTGCTCGACTGGGAGGAAGACCGGGCGAAGGTCCCGTACCGGATCATGTTCCTTTTCGGCGCCGGTTTCGCCATCGCCAAGGCGTTCACGAAAACGGGGCTGGCGGACCAGGTGGCGCAGTACCTCATAGAATACAGCCATCTGACGCCGCTGTATCTGCTGATCCTGATCGCGGTCATGATCACTTTCACGACCGAGATCACCTCCAACACGGCGCTCATTTCCATTATGCTGCCGGTGATCTACGCCGTTTCCGAGCAGGCGGGGCTGGACACGACCCTGCTGATGATGGTGGCGACGATCTGTGCGAGCTACGCTTTTATGCTGCCCATCGCCACCCCGCCCAACGCCATCGCCATGTCCAGCGGCGTCATCCGTATCCGCACCATGGCGCTGTACGGTCTGGTTTTCAATATTGTCGGCATCACGCTGATCGTGCTGATCGCGAAGTTTTTCTGGAAACCGGTGCTGGGCTGAAGCGCGGGCGCTTCAGCCGACAGTGGCGATTCGTCATTCGACATTGGGAGATGGATTCCGGGACGTGCCCGGAAATGGCGGAAAGCCGGAAAAGTGGCAGGCTCCCGCGTACTTGTAACCGATCCAAAAAATCCGAATGACGAATGACGAATCGCGAATGTCGTTTTTCACTGCCCGCCGGGCAGCGAAAAAGCGGCCACGATCGGATTGTGGTCCGACACCCGCCCGGTGTCGACGGCTCTGGCCATCGTCAGTTTCAGCCCCCGGTAGAAAAGGTGGTCGAGCGGTTTGGAAAAGAGGCGTTTGACGTGGTGGTCGTCTTCGAGTGCGGCTTTTTTCAGCCCGACGGCGGCGGCGAAGCGTTCGAGGTGGTGCATCCGTTTGCCGCTCCAGGTGTTGAAGTCGCCGGTGACGACGAGCGGCCCTTCGACCGAAGCGATCTTTTCGCGGAGGCGTTCGGTCTCTTCGGCGAAGACGGCGGCGGAGACGAAATTGATGGCGTGCAGATTCACGACGGTGAGCGTTTCGCCGTCCGCGAACGGGTGGGTGGTGATGAGCAGGCTTTTTCGGGTCGTCACGTGCATTTCGCGCCGGAGCGTCTTGATTCCGACGATGTCGTCGAAGCGGCAGCGGCCCGCGGTCAGGACGCCGTAGGAGCGTTTTTTCATCCCGATATTGACCGACACGGCGAAACTGTAGCCTTCGAGACGGCCGACGGTGGCGGCGTCGAGCACGGCTTCCTGCAGCAGCAGCAGTTCCGGGGCGTAACGTTCGAGCAGGCGGCCGAACGTTTCGAGAAATCGGGGTTGTCCCATCTCCTTGTGGACGTTCCAGCACAGCAGGGTGAAGGTTTTGGGCAGGGGACGTTCGGCGGTCTCTTCCGCGGTGAATCGCCGCATCGTTTCTCCTACAGCTGCGGCGCGACGATGCGCCCGAGGTTTTCGAGGATTTTGCGGGTGCGCGTCGCCGCCGGCAGCCCGTGTTCGCAGTGTTCGAGCAGGCGGCGCATCCAGCGGTCGACGTCGCGGAGGATGCCTCCCCCGTGCCCGAGGCAGACGACTTCGTAGTTGAGAAACAGGCTGCGCTGGTCGAAGTTGAGGGTGCCGACGACGACATGATCGTCGTCGATGAGGATCGCTTTGGCGTGCAGCATCGTTTCGGTGTAGACCGCGACGCGGCCGCCCCACTCCTCGATCTCGCGCATGTAGCTGCTTCTGGCGATTTCGAAAATGGCGTGGTCGGGGGTCTTCGGGGTGATGAGCCGCACGTCGACGCCCTTGATGTGGGCGATGCGCAGCGCGTGCATCGTCGCTTCGTCCGGGATGAAGTAGGGCGTGACGATCCAGATGCGCTCGCGGGCGTTGAAAATGGCGTTGAGCAGGGCGTCGTAAAGGGCGTCGCTGGCGATGTCGGGGCCGGAGGGAACGACCTGAAGGCGTTCGCCGCCGGCGGCGGCGGGCGGCATGCCGGGTTCGGGCAGCGCCGTCGGCGAAGAGAACGCCCAGTCCGAGGCGAAGACCTGGCGGTAGTAGCCGACGGCGGGGCCTTCGATGCGAAACAGCAGGTCGTTCCAGCGCGCGGGGTCGTCGTCGGGGCCGAAATAGTCCCGGCTGAGGTTCATCCCCCCGCTGAAAACGGTTCGCCCGTCGAAAAGGTAGATCTTGCGGTGCAGCCGGAGGTTGAAGTGGGTGTTGCGCAGAAAGGGGCGCAGGGGCATGAAGAATTCGATTTTGATTCCCGCCGTTTCCATCGGTTTCAGCGGCGCAGGCCGCAGGTAGAGGTCCAGCGATCCGACCGCGTCGATCAGCAGCCGGACCTGCACCCCGCGGCGGGCTCTTTCGATCAACTTCTCCGTCAGCCGCCGCGTCACGTCGTCGTCGCCGAAGATATAGGTGGCGAGGCAGATACTGTGCCGGGCGTTTTCGATGGCGGATTCGAGCGCGTGAAACGCCGCTTTGCCGTCGGAGATGAGTTCGAAGGCGTTGCCTTCGGTCGCGGGCGGGATGCCGTGGCGGTGCAGAACCGACTCGATGGGAGAGAGGGACCCGGGCGCGTCGTGCCGGGTGTGGGAAAAATCCGCCTTGAACGGGGTGTCCGCCAGTTTGCGCCGCCCGATGAACAGATAGAGGAAGACGCCGAGGTAGGGAACGGTGAAAATGACCAGGAACCAGGCGATCATGCTCGACGGCGAACGCCGTCGGTTGGTCATGTCGAGCAGGACAACGAGCAGCACCGCCTGCCAGAGCAGGTAGAAAAGAGGATAGGTATTGAGCAGTTCAGGCATGATGGGCTATCTTACCCAATCTAAGGTAAAATGGCAGCAAAAAAGGGAGACGGAATGATCGTTCATATCGTGATGTTCAAGTTCAAAGAAGAGAACAAGGCGGCGAATATCGCCAAAACCGAGCGGATGCTCAACGACCTGGTCAATCATATCGACGGGTTGCTCGGCATGGAGGTCGGCATCGACTTCAACGGCAGCGAGCGGGCGATGGACCTGGTGCTCACCTCGACTTTCGAAACGGTCGAGGACCTCAAGGTCTACGCGACGCATCCGGCGCATCTGGACGTGGTGAAGTTCATCCGTGAAGTGACGGTGGAATCGAAGGTGGTCGATTACGTTCGTTCATAACCACGTTATGAACGACATTTGACATCCGTCATTCGACATTCGGTAGAACGGGCAGATGCCCGTTCGTTCAATGGCAGGTGTTGAGCTTGGGATCCTGGAAAAGCTGAGCGACGGTGGCTTCGTTGAATTTCAGGGTCTCGCCGCCGATCTCGAGGTCGGCGCGCCGGATCGTCACGCAGTCGATGTCCGTCCGGTTCCAGCTGCCGCCGAGGCGTCCGTTGACGCTCGGCTTGCCCGGCGGCACCTTTTCGTAGTCGTCCGCCCAGAGGCCGACCGTTTCGCCGCTTTTGGTGTGTCCTTCGACGTGGTAGGTGACCATCGTCACGGGTTTTGTCGAGGTGTTGAGGAAGTAGACGACCGGGTAGCTTTTGCCGCCTTCGTCCTTTTCGACGGCGATGTGGTAGATGACGACCGGCATCTTC
>Ga0256843_1002743_pt1 | contig 12670 bp, 11 predicted proteins | sample AlvinellametaG_FD_191572 | JGI IMG/M metagenome (GOLD analysis project Ga0256843, IMG submission 191572) | Pompeii worm associated microbial communities from hydrothermal vent at the East Pacific Rise, Pacific Ocean - Alvinella | ecosystem: Host-associated > Annelida > Integument > Unclassified ... | reverse complement strand
ATCTTTTTGGTAATCTTTTAGATACTCACTAAGCTCTTCACTAGCAGTTGGACTACCTCCTGGTGAACTCATAATAAATAGTACAGATTTATAAGTATCATCATCTCTGATTTTATCCATCTTTTCCATAACAGTAGTAGTAAACTCTTCTGTTACGGGTTTGTTGTATCTAATAACTGCTACCTTTGAAGAGGCTGTACTAACTTCGTCATATATATCTAGTTTACTAAAATATATAACCAAAAATATTACCTCAGCTAATAGTATCAATCCTACTATCCAAGCTTTCAAATTATTGATAAATAGCTGTTTTTTTAAAACTTTAATTTCATAATCTTTGACATCTTCCACCTATAATCCTTTTTATAAAAATAATTGATAGAATATCATCTTAATTTTAAAACAAGGATATAAATGAACAGTATCTCCATCTTTGGTACAAGTAGCGATGCAGGAAAATCGACTATATCTTTTGTCATAGCCAAGATTATACAAGAGCTTGGATTTAGCGTAGCCCCATTTAAAGCTCAAAATGTATCCAATAATGCAATGGTAGCAGATGACGGAAGCGAAATAGCAGTAGCTCAATATTTTCAAGCCGAAGTTTTAGGTATTCCTACAAGTTATCATCTAAATCCAATCCTTTTAAAATCAGGACAGAAGAGTTCAGCCTCACTTATTATAAAAGGAAAAGCGACTAAAAATAAAGATGTTAGAGAGTATTATAGAGACCTAGATAGGTTAAAACCCATAGTCAAAGAGGCTTTTGAGGAGCTAAATAGTAAATATGACTGCATAGTAGCTGAGGGTGCTGGAAGTCCTGTGGAGCTTAATCTAATGGATAAAGATTTATCCAATATTTTTATAGCCTCAGAGTTTAAAACCAAAATAATACTAGTAGCCGATATAGAAAAAGGTGGAGTCTTTGCATCTATTTGGGGAGTATATAATCTGCTTCCAAAAGAGCTTAGAGAGAATATAATAGGTGTTATAGTCAATAAATTTAGAGGAGATTTGAGCCTATTTGATAAAGGGATAGAGATAATAGAAAATGAGTTTAAAATCCCTGTTCTTGGAGTCTTGCCATATATCCCATTTAATCTAGGATTTGAGGACTCTCAATCACTTATAAACTACCAGCAACAAAATAGCCAAAATGCCAAAAGAGTAGGAGTAGTAGCCTATCCCACTATGAGTAACTATAATGATTTTGAACCTCTAATCGCCAATAAGGATATAGCAGTAGAGTTTATAAAAAGTGATATGGACTTAGAGCAGTTTGAGTTAATTATACTATCAGGCTCAAAGCTTGTTATGAGAGATTTGGCTTGGTTAAAAGAGGTTGGACTATTTGATAGACTCAAAAAGAGAAAAAAAGCAATTTTAGGTATCTGTGGAGGTTATGAGATGATGTTTAAAAGACTCTTTGACCCACACCATATAGAATCAAACCAAACCATAACAAAAGGGCTTGGATTTATAGATGATGATATAACTTTTCAAAAAGAGAAGATAGTCAAAAAGGGAATATATAATATATTTGGTAAAAAGGTAAAAGGGTTTGAGATACATAATGGAGTAAGTAAAAAGTATCCACTATACTATCAAAAAGATAATATCAAAGGGACTTTTGTACATGGGATTTTTGATGATGTTAAGTTTAGGGAGTATAAAATAAAAACTATAAACCATTTTGTAAAAGAGATGAAAGATAGATTGGATATAGAGAGGATAATAAAACATATTATTATATATAGATGGAAAAATCATGGATAAAATAGGCATAAAAATTACAGATATAGATGAGTTTGAAATCAAATCCGTAGCACAAACACTTCAAAGATTTATTGTAGAGGGGGATTATCGTCTATCCACGATTTTAAATCAGATACAAAACCAAGATATAATATCACTTGATATTAGCAAAGAGGATAAGATGCCAGAGTTTACTTCTGTAGCAGAAGAGTTTGATGAGCTAGGAGTAGAGTATCAGCTATACAAAAAAGAAAAAGACAACTCATGGAAAGAGAGTAAAATAGAAGATTTGAACCTATATAGAGTACCAAAATCATTAATTTTATCTATATCAATTGTTATATTAGGATATTTTGTTATGGGTGTTGTTGGGGCTTTTACAATTACTGATTTATATCATACCAAATATGGATTTGATTATATAGTATCTTTTATTAGTGCCGTTGTAACATCATTTATACCTCTAGTTGGTTCTATTGTAGCTTATATCTCTGCAACAGAACTTTGGCAATGGAGTAGCCTAAAAGCCTTTATCTACTTTTTTTGGTACTATACTCCTATTGTTTTATATTTGCTATATTTTACCTATATTATTATCAAAAGTTATGGACAGTACTATTGGTATAGATATAGATATCCTGAATTTAATTCATAAAGCCCATAGTTCTACCATTTTCTAGCTTTTTGAGTTTAACCTCCTCTTTAAGTCGTTTGATAAACTCAGATGGACTAGATAGTTTTCTAAATCTACTCTGCCTAGCAATAGAGGCAAAATCCCCTGGAGTTATCTGTCTGAGAGACTCTATCTCTCTAAGTTCATCAGATGTAGGAGTCTGTAATCCTAACTCTTTGCAGTATGATTTAAAAATCTTATTTAACTGTTTAGCTTCTAATGTTTTAAACTCTAGTTTCAAATCAAATCGTCTTAGACTTGCTTGGTCGAGATGCTCTATAAGATTGGTTGTAGCTATAAAAATACCATCAAACTTCTCCATCTGTACTAACATCTCATTAACCTGAGTCACTTCCCAATTAACTTTGGCTTGACCTCTTTCGGCTAAAAATCCATCTACTTCATCAAAAATCAACACTGCATCTTCCTCTTTTGCCTCACGAAATGCATTTGCAATATTTTTTTCTGTATCTCCTACCCATTTACTAATTAGAGATGAACCACTTTTTATAATAAATGGTCTATCTAACATCTTGGCAATATGTTTGGCAAAAGCACTTTTACCTGTTCCTGAGGCTCCATATAGACAGACTCTTGCACTTTTATGCTCTTTTATTCCATCTACTAGTTTTTCTAAATCTGTATCTGTATTGATAAACTCTAATTTATAATTTTTGGGTAAAACTCTCTCACTATTTAATGCTACCTCTTCATATCCTTGAGCTTTTAGAGTATTATTTATGAGCTGTAGCAAAGCTTTTGCTTTCTGTTTGGTAGGAATATTGTTGGCTACTTTTACAGCTGTTGAGATTAATGCAGGTGCTATACTCTCATGTTCTGCTAGTTGTTCTACACTCTCATTATCTAATATATTTTGACTATATTTTCTAATAATATCTGCTCTTTTTGATTTAGATGGTATAGGTAACTCTATACTCATATCAAACCGTCTAATGATAGCATTATCTATACTATTGATATTATTTGTAACCCATATTGTAGGGACATTATTATTTTCTAAGATTTTATTGAGCCAAGCTTTATCTGATTGCTGTTTTGGTAACATAAAAAGCCCACCATCATAACTCTCAAATATATCCTCTGCCTCATCATACATTAGTATAGTTTTACTATTAAAAAAGAGTGCTTGAGCTGTTTTGTATAGACGAAGTCTCGACTCTCCCTCAATAGGATCACCATCTCTATCTGCATAACTAATCTCGTATAGTTTAGCCCCCAAAATCTCAGCAATAGTTTTGGAAAGTTCAGTTTTACCAGTTCCAGGTAGTCCATATAGTAGGATATTTACACCTTTTTGTTTATCTTCCAAAGCTCTATTTAGATATGGCATCAAAATCTCTAAATCATCTTGAATATATGAGTAGTCCTGAATATCTAGTGTACCTTTGGATGATAATCGAACAGAATCTTTTATCATCTCTGTAATATCTTCATCGAGGTTTAGCATATTATCAGCAAACTCATAATTAATAAGAGTTAACTTATCACTAAAAGAGTAACTCTCTTCTGAATTTAAAATCAATAGAGATGAACGACTCAAAGTAGAGTGAGAAGAGAATATCTCATTTATCTGTTCTATAGGGATATCCAAAAGAGTACTCAAAACTCTTTTAGTACGAGATGTACTTAGCTCTATTCCAAACAGATTTAGAGCATTACCCAATATATCATACTGTTTAAGTAGTATAGTAAACTCCAAAATCTGTTTTTCATACTCATTAAGCTCAATTAGTTCAGATAATCTTTCTATATTTTTCATAAGTAGTTTAGATGTACGAAATGGAGCCTTTTTTCTTAGAGCATTTAATCTTTTTTTGAGTAGCAAAAGTGGTTCAGTACGATTAAAATCATCATAATCAAACTCTACATACTTCTCTAAACCCAAAAATTTAGCCATATCCTCATACTCAAAATCATTGTCGCTATCTATAAACCTCTTGTGTCCACCCATCTCTACGATTATTTTAAGTATCCAATATGTAATTTTCTCTTCAACATCTTTGCTGACTATCTCATCATCTACTATATCTATATCAAATTCTTCTGTAGAGTTCCCAAAAAAGTTATTCATCATGGTTACTACTCCTTATAAAAGAGAAAGTATAACGGATTTAAAAGATAAAAATACTAAAAACTAAACAAATTGATACATATAAGAATTTAAATTCATACTATTTTAGCTAATTATAAAATATAAATAATATATTCATTATAATAAGCTGAGTTCAAATTATTACTATAAGGATATCTAATGTCAATGAATATAACTCCTGTAAAAAAAGGTGAAGAGGTACATTTCAAAAACCCAAGCAAAAAGTTCTATGAAGCAATCGGTGGAGAAGAGGGAATGCGTAAGTTGATGTTTAACTTTTATGATAAAATTTATGAGAGTGAAATAGCACACTTTTTTCCACAAGATGAAGAGGAGTTTGAAAAAATAAAAATCAAAAATACCAAATTCTTTATCCAAATATGTGGAGGACCAAAAGTATATGAAGATGAAGCAAAAGGAATGAACCTCAATGAGTTTATGATAAGAGTTCATGATGACTTCTCTATCAATGAAAAAGCTAGAATAGAGTGGTTAGGAACTATTAGAGAAGCTCTCCAAGAAGTTGAAGGAGTAGATGAAGAGATACTAGAAAATTTTTGGAGTTACCTTGATAATTTCTCTAAACTTACTGTTAACTCATTTGCTGATGGAAGTACATACTATGCAGCATATACCCAAGCTCAAGAGAAATAGTTTAGATTAGGCAATAAAATTGCCTAATCTAACTAACTCCTCCCATCAATCCACCACATCAAAGCAAATAGCAACCCAGTGGTTTTGGCTATAGACTCATCAAATATAAACTCTCGTACTTTATTAGTAGGTATCTCTATCACCTCAATAAGCTCTGCATCAATCCCACCACCTTGACTTACACGCATAGACTCATCAACCTCAGTATAAAAGAGTGTCTGCCTAGAGCCTGCAAAACCAACAGCACTATTTACTTGTGTAATCCTCTCTATTTTATCTATAGGAACCAAATATCCACACTCTTCTGTAATCTCTTCACTAGCTATCTCTACAAGAGATAAATCTTTATCAACAATACCAGCACAAAGCTCAACTGTTAGACCATCACCATTGCTCATATATACAGCTGGTCTAAACTGCTTAACTAGTACAAAACTATCATGTTCTTTGTGATATATTAAAATAGCTACGGAATCATGAGCTTTGACCACCTCCCATGTTTTTGGAATGCCATTTTGCTTATAACTAACCAATACAGCTTCTATAAATTTTGGGTTTTTGAGTTCATTTAACTTGAACTCTTCTATTTTATTTTCCATTACCAACCTATCCGTTTATAATATTTTTTCATTTTAGGAGATACTTGTCTCTCTTGGACTGTATTCCATACATATGATGGTCTATTCTCATCAAAAATTTTATTTATAATCTTTGTATATCTCATTTTTCTTCTCAAAAATGCTCTTTTACCTATACCATGTAAACCTTTGGATGAAAACTTTACCATACGCATAGGATTAATAGCTCTTCCATTTTTATATAAACCAAAATGCAAATGTGGTCCTGTACTTCTACCTGTACTTCCTACAAATCCTATTATTTGACCTTTTTTAACTGTTTGTCCCACTTTTACTTTTCGTCGGCTCTGGTGAGCATACAGAGTAACATATCCATCATCATGTTTTATCTTGATTACTTTTCCATATCCCCTCATCCAACCAGAAAATATTACCTTGCCATCAGCAGCAGCTAAAATAGGAGTACCTCTCCTAGCTCCAAAATCTGTACCTAAGTGAGCTTTATATCTATGAAGAACAGGGTGCCATCTCCTATTTGTAAATGGTGAAGTAATTCTAATATGCCTTAGAGGTTTTCCCATATATTTTTTAATCAACTCTTGACCATTCTCATCATAATATTTTCCATCTGTATGTTTAAATACATAATGTTTTTTATGTTGAGATTCAATCATTGCTACTTTGATGTCAGGAATACCTATAGGTTGTCCTAGCCTCATCTTTTGGTCATATACAATAGCTAATCTATCGCCTCTTTGAACAGAACGAAAGTTCACACTATGTTTCATAACCTTTGTAAACTCATTAGCAAGTTTTTTATTTTTAACTTTTTTGATTATATCATAATAGGGGGATTTGTCTATAGACATGAGTGCTACATATGTATCTTTTTGATAAGATACAGGTAAAATTTCAACTTTATATCCATGAGGTGTTCTAAATAGATGAAGCTGTAACTCCTCTCCAATAGGAATTAGAGTTTGAAGTAAAACCCCATTACTAGCAACCATCTCATAAAATCGCCTCTTGGAACTAATCTCATCAATTAACTGTGCATCATCTTTATCTAGTAGATTTATTACATCTTTAGATATATTGTGCTTCTGTAGATAGGTTTCAAAATCAAGACCTTTTTGCCAAAAGTTATTAGTAACTTTAGCTGAAAAAAGTAAGACAGATAGTGTTATAAACACTATAATATATCTCATAATACATATCCTACCAAGAATACTCCTAATTTAAACTGGACTTTATTATAACCTAATGTGATTAAAAAAAACTTTTTTAAAAAAATTTAAACTTAATTTTTAAAAAAGAGCTATAACCAAACATAAAATTATCTCCACTATCTCCAAAGTAACCCCCAAAACATCACCATTGATAAACCCTAATCTATTAGCTAAATAGATAGCAATAACAAAGGAGATAGCAAAACCAAACACCATCAATATAATAAAAAATGGCGTAAATATAGAGCCTATCAAAATAGAAAGCAGAAATGTAGATATAAGATATTTTGCACTCAGAGACTCTTTGAGCTTGGTTACAAATGTTGATTTGAAATCTAATGAATCAATCAAAACAACCAATGAGAGACGACTAATAATCAAAACAGCTATAAACTCCAGATACAAACCTCTCTGTAGTAAATATACAACTCCTGCTATCTTCATAATCATAAATCCAACAGCATAAAGCACCCCCATAGCTCCAACTGTTGACTCTTTGATGACCTTGTAAGCATCTTTTCCACTATGTTTTGCATATATAGCATCAACCACATCCATAATAGCCTCAGTATGGATAAATCCATAAAGCATCATATAAACTACAGCTGATATAACAGCTCCATACCAACCCAAACTAGATAAAAGCAAATATAAACTAACTACCACTCCACCAATAACCAACCCCACAAATGGCAAGAAAAATAACATAGCACCCAATACTTTCGGGCTTGATAGGTCATCATCTCTACTAAAAGATATAGGCAGATTGGAAAAATATGACAAAGCAAACTTGACCCCTAAATAGAACTCTCGCATAGAGCCTCCTTTAGTTTTTCTATAGCATTTTTATCTTTGATAGCAATTCGTACGAACCTATTATCCAAAAAATCAAAATTAAAACAGTCTCTAATCATAATCTTATGGGGAATAAGCATCTCTTGAAACTCTTTGGCTGTTATATCCTTTAGCCTCACTAAAACAAAATTGGCACTTGATGGATAGACCTCATCTATATAACTACTGCGTTTTAAAACCTCTATGGTTTTGGCTCTATTTTTGCTATTGGTCTCTAATGATTTTACTCTAAACTCTCTATCTCTTAGGGCTGATTGGAGATATTGACTATCAAACTCTGATATTTTCCATATAGGCTCACTCTTTTTTAGTCTTTTGATATTTTGCTCACTAGATATAACGCACCCTACCCTAATCCCTGCCGAGCTATAAAATTTGGTCATAGATTTGATAATATATAATCTATCATAACTACCTAGATAACTAATAGCTGATTGAAAATTAGTAAAATCCAAAAAAGACTCATCCAAAACAATAGTAGCACCCCTTTTTATCCATAACTGCATCAATCTATCTATATCATAAAACATTCCATCAGGAGTAGATGGATTTACAAAAACTACTAGTGAGTTTGGTGCTATATCTTGATATAGGTTTTCAAATCTATTGATATAGTTGATTTGGTATCCATGCAAAATAGCACATCTTTTATACTCCAGATATATAGGTGCATATAGATTTATAGTATTCTTCTTACAAAACTCTTCGGAATCGGAGACTTTAGTCCCGAAAAAAGCGAGGCTCTTGTGCCTTGCACTCTCTTTGAGAAAGCCATCGGTTCCTAATTTTGCAAAAAGTCTAGTATCTATATCCAAACTCCTAAAGAGAGAGTATATAGCCGAAGTAGCTCCATTATATAGCTCTATAGCTTCACTACTACAGCCATAATTTTGAGATATAGCCTCCAAAAGCTCTGTATAGTTTGGATATGAGGAGATATTTAAAGCATTGAAATCTATATCAATAGATGGTTTTATAAAGTTTATATTGGATGATAAATCTATAACCTCATCAACTCTATACCCATAAGCCTCTGCAAACCCTAAAACATCACCACCATGAGAGAAACTCATAATCTATCCAACCTATCCAAAAGCTCCATATAGTTCCTATCTCCTAAAAATCTAGTAGTAGCATAATACAAAAGTGCATACCTAATATAATCCATATTTACCCTATCACCATAACCCATAAAAAGAGCCTCTAGTTTATCTATATTTAATACACCCTCATCAAAACAGCACCCAATAGCCACAACAGCCAAATCAAACCCAAAATTCCCCACACAGGCATCACTAAAATCAAAAACACCACTTAGTTTACTGTCAAGAAATTTACAGTTATCCATAAATAAATCCCCATGAATAACGCCATCTCTTTTTAAGCTCAAATCAATAGAGTTAAACTCTCTAAGCAATCTATCACTTTGAGTTAATTCAATTAGAGATTTTAGTCTCTCTTTTGTAAATAGCTCTTGGTTTTTGCTTTGAAGATTTTGACTTTGTTTATGAAAATCTCTTAAAAAAGCACCCAAAAGCTCTATCTGTTTTAGAGTTGGATTTAGGATTATCTCTCCTTTTATCTGAGTATATATAACCACCTCAAAACCATCAATCCTAAATCTATCTATCACTTTTGGAGTTGGCAAATCTTTTAAAGAATTTAGTAGCTCTATCTCATTTTCTATACTATCTAGTGGAATATCTTTTTCAAATAGTTTTAGTACATAAATATCATCTAATAGATAAACCGTAGCCATTACCCCATTGGTTGTTGGGATTAGGTTATATTTTTGGTAATTTAGAGGTAGTTGAGATTTGGTTATAGTCTGTTTTATACCCATATTTTATCCTGATTTTTTTCATTTTTTACGCATAAAAACATATTATGTCGTTTTTTTTAAATTTTTTCGACATATTCTTATTATGTGTCGAATTATGAAAGACCTTTTTTTAATCTTTCAAACAATCTCTTATTAACAAAATATTTACCTCTACCCATCTTTATACTTTCTAAAATACCTAACTGTTCAATACTTTTTAAATATTTTGATGCAGTTTCTCTATGTAGTCCCAATCCATCCACCAAAAACTCTATTTTTGTATAAGGGTGAAAAAAGAGAATTTCTATTAAATCTTTACTATAAATTTTAGGTAATTTTTCACGAATAGTATATTTTGTCTCTTTCATCATAGTAGAAATATCATTAATCAATAAAGTTGTCTGAATAGATGTCTGCTCTACTCCATCAAGCATATACAAAATCCACTCTTCCCAATTCTCTTTGACTCTCACCTCTTGTAATAATCTATAATAATCACTTTTATTTTTGATAATATAGTTACTCAGATACAAAATAGGTAACTCTAATAACTCTTGTAATATAAGATAAAGAATATTAATAATCCTACCTGTTCGTCCATTTCCATCATAAAAAGGATGAATAGTCTCAAACTGATAATGTATAATTGCCATATTAACCAAAGGGTCTAAATCATTTGGTTCATTAATATATCTCTCCAAATTTGCCAATAACTTTACTATCTCCTCATACTGTTGAGGAGGAACAAAAACAACCTCTCCTGTTCGAGCATTTTTTAAATTCGTTCCACTCTGTCTGCGTACTCCTGCACTATTTTGTTCTAATATCTGTTGAATTTCAACAATATGACGCTGAAGTAATAATTTATGTTCTGTTATTAACTCATAACCTTTAAGTAGTGCATTTTTATAGTTTTGAACCTCTTTGGTTGCTTGAGTAATATGTTTTATATCCAAATCAGCACGATATAATTCATCATGTGTTGTTATAATATTCTCTATCTCTGAACTATCTTTTGCCTCTTGAAGAACTAATGAGTTAATCAAGATATTTCTATTGGGAATAATCTTGGCTACGCCATTAAGTTTAGCCAAAGCCCTATTAGCAGATATAGTTTTTTTAAGTATTTTTTTTGTTTCTACCTCTTTATCCAATGGAAGCGTAGGAGGAATATAAGGGTGCATAAAGCTCTCCTGTTTAAATATATCTCATATTTTAACATAATTTTTAATAGAAATATTCTATGTTAACAAAATAATAATACTCAAAAATAAAACCACAAACCCATCCAACCAAATCTGAAAAGAGAGGGCTTTAAGTATATCATCTTTTTTTATCTCCACTCTACCATCTCCAAAGTGTGCCTTTTTTTTGAGCTTTCCAAAATAAAAGGTATCTCCTCCAAGCTTCACACCTATAGCTAAAGCCATAGAGGATATAGGCAAACCTGCATTTGGACTATCATGTTTTCTGCCATATCTATAAAAATGTATCAAAGCCTTTTTACTACCCATCAAAATAGCAATCAAAACAGCTGTAATCCGTGATGGAATATAGTTGGCTATATCATCTAATATAGCTGATACCTTACCAAACTTTTCATACCTTTTATTTCTATATCCCACCATAGAATCAAGTGTATTTATAGCCTTATAGACAAAAGCCCCATCTATCCCAAACAAAACTAGATAAAAAAGAGGTGCTATCACTCCATCACTTAGATTTTCAGCGTAACTCTCTATAGTGGCTTTGTTTATCTCTGAAGGGCTTAGATATTTGGTATCTCTACTTACTAGATATTTGATATTTTGTGGGTTATCTATAATATCTTTGATAGAGTCATATAGCATTTTTGAAGATATTGTAGTAGAGGCTATGATACTAAATAGCAGAGTTTGAACATATATATTTGACATATAGTCTATATATATAGTTATAGAGTGAGAAAATAGAAAAACCAAAGCTATCAAGCTAAAAGTTAGAACTGCCCCTCGCTTAACACTATCTTTATAGTAGTTCTCTTCAAACCATTTTATATACTCCCCCATATATACTACAGGGTGTTTTTGTGATAAAAACTCTCCAAAAAATCTATCGATTAGATAGGCAAATAGCCCTATTTTTATAAACACTCTATTATCCTTTTTAGTGTTGTTACTTTGTACTTATAAATAATAACAAGAAAATCAAACTCTTTTAAAGGCTTTTATCTCAAAAGAGAGCTATCTTTTATAAAATTTTAAGTAAAATACCACTCATTTACTTAAATTAGGATTTTTATAATATGTTATATACTCTCTATGAACTATTTCACATTAATATTTTACAATATATCTCTGTTAGAGCTGGATTTGGCTTTTTTGTAGCTTTTTTGTTGACTCTTTTTTTATTACCTAAATTTATGGCTTGGGCTATATCAAGAAAGGCTCAACAGCCTATCAACAAATATGTTCCAAACCATGCTAATAAACAGAACACCCCTACTATGGGTGGTGCTATATTTGTTTTTGCTACTGCTATATCTGTTGTTTTGACTGCTAATATATTTAATCCATATATTATAGCAGGTATGATTACACTAGTAGGTTTTGCATTGGTCGGTTTTAAAGATGACTTGGGCAAGATTTTAACAGGCGATAATCTACAAGGTCTAACAAGTAGAGGTAAATTTATACTTCAAGCTCTTATTGCAACTGTTGTTACGCTATTTTTAATCTTTGTTGCTGATTTTCCTACTACTTTGTATATCCCATTTCTCAAAGAGCCTCTATTTGATATGCACCATTTTGCTGTCGTTTTTTGGGTTCTTGTATTTTTAGCTACAACAAATGCTGTAAACTTAACTGATGGGCTTGATGGATTGGCTACTGTTCCATCTATCTTTAGTTTGGCTACTTTGGGGATTATTGTTTATATTACAGGGCATCATGTATTTTCTAACTACCTCCTTTTACCTAATATAAAAGGGGTTGGAGAGGTTACTATATTGGC
>Ga0256843_1002742_pt1 | contig 12671 bp, 10 predicted proteins | sample AlvinellametaG_FD_191572 | JGI IMG/M metagenome (GOLD analysis project Ga0256843, IMG submission 191572) | Pompeii worm associated microbial communities from hydrothermal vent at the East Pacific Rise, Pacific Ocean - Alvinella | ecosystem: Host-associated > Annelida > Integument > Unclassified ... | reverse complement strand
CTTTTTTTGCCAAAAATTAATATGTAACATTTATTACAATATATTTAACGTATTATATGATTTTTGTTATATTATCTCAAATTTTAGAAATCCTGCCTCTATATATTTTGTAATTTTGAAACAAATTAAAATTAACATTTAAAATATTCATATTATGAAGTGTTTAAAAGAAAAATTATATAAAAAAATAGAAGAACATCGTCCCAGAACCAAACGTTTGGCTAAGGAGTACGGCGATGTGGTAGTAGATCAGGTTAAAGCCGGACAAATTATAGGAGGAATGAGAGGTATCAAAAGTTTGATATCTGACATTTCGTATTTAGATCCGTATGAAGGAATCAGATACAGAGGTTATACTTTACCCGAAGTATTTGAAAAACTTCCCAAACCAAAAGGAGCTGAAATGCCTTATGTTGAAGGTTTGTATTATCTTTTATTAACGGGTGATATTCCCAATCAAGAGCAAGTGGAAGCTTTGATTATGGATATGAATAACCGTCGTATAATCCCTAAATATGTATGGGATGTGATCGATTCTTTCCCCAGTGAAAGTCACCCGATGGCTATTCTTTCTGCAGCTGTTATGAGTTTAGAAAGAGAATCTTTGTTCAATGTGAAGTATCGTCAAGGTATCAGCAAAATGGATTATTGGGATCCTACTTTTGAAGATGCCACCAACTTGCTAGCTAAAATTCCGCTAATCGGAGCTTACATCTACAATAAATTATACAATCCGGAAGGTGGACACCGTTATCCCGATCCTACTTTGGATTTAGGAGCCAACTTTGCTTATATGATGGGAAAAGAAGCTCCTTATGATGATGTGTCGCGTATGTATTTTATCATTCATGCCGATCACGAAGCGGGTAATGTCAGTGCACATACCGGACACTTAATTGCCAGTTCTTTATCTGACGTTTATTATGCCGTTTCTGGTATGATTAACGGTTTGGCAGGGCCTTTACACGGTTTGGCAAATCAAGAAGTGTTACGTTGGTTACAAAAGCTGTATGAAAAATTCGGAGATAAAGTTCCTGATAAAAAAGAATTGGAAAAATTTGTATGGGATACTTTAAACAGCGGACAGGTAATTCCCGGTTACGGACATGCCGTATTGCGTAAAACCGATCCCCGTTATACCGTTCAACGCGAGTTTTGTTTGACTCATTTGCCTGACGATCCGTTATTCAAATATGTAGATGCTTTGTATGAAGTAGTTCCGGGTGTTTTACAAGAACACGGTAAAGCCAAAAATCCTTGGCCCAATGTAGATGCTCAATCAGGAGTGGTTCAATGGCATTATGGAGTGAGAGAATATGATTTCTATACCGTATTGTTCTCTATTGGACGTGCTATTGGTGTATTGTCTAACATTATTTGGGATAGAGCTTTAGGTTATCCTATTGAAAGGCCTAAATCTATCACCACTGATATGCTGGAAGAAATGGTTGGAATTAAAAAATAATACTTTTATTTTTTTGCATACCGAAGAGGCTGTCTGAGAAGACAGCTTCTTTATTTTTATGCCTAAAAACCGTTCATATTGATTTTTTTCATTTTTATAATAGTTAAAACTGTTTATATTTGCTATAATTAACAACACGAATCATTAATATGAAACGATTTATTTTGGGAGTTTTACTCCTATACTTGTTGTATGCCTGTCAGTCTGAAAAACCGGAGTATTTTTATTATGAAGGCAATGCCTTAGGCACTACTTATCACGTTACGGCTATTGCTAAGGGGCAAGAAAAATCTTTTCAACAAAGAAATATTGACAGTGTCATTACAGCGGTCAACAATTCTCTTTCCACTTATCAAGAAAATTCGTTGATTTCACGGATAAACAAAGGAGAATCTTTGAAGTTGGATCAGCAATTTAAAGACGTTTATAAAGCAGCTCAAAAAATATATGTTGAAACAGGAGGTTTATATGATCCTACAATTGGTATTTTGGTAAACGCTTGGGGCTTCGGACCGGCTGAAAAAATACCGCAGATAGCCAAAGATTCTACAATAGTCGATTCTTTAAAACGTTACGTAGGTTATGATTTTCTGTCGATAGACGAACATGGATTTCTCAAGAAAAAATATCCGCAGGTTTATATAGATTATAATTCTATTGCCAAAGGATACGCTATTGATAGAGTGGGGAAAATGCTAAATGATAAAGGATTTGAAAATTTTTTGGTAGAAATCGGCGGTGAAGTTTTGGCCAAGGGTAAAAATATTCTTAAAGACAGAGATTGGTTGGTTGCTATCGACAATCCGGAACGTCAAAATGGAAATAAATTTATTTCAAAAATAACCTTGATAAATCAAGCAATGGCCACTTCTGGTAATTATCGCAAATATTATATTGATAAGACTACCGGTAAAAAATATGTTCATACAATTGATCCTAAAACCGGCTATCCTGTTGCCAGACATTTGCTCAGTGCTTCCATTATAGCCGATAATTGTACTATGGCAGACGGATATGCCACTGCTTGTATGGTGATGGGGTTGAAAGCTTCGCAGAATTTTCTTAAAAAACATCCCGAATTGCAAGCTTTTTTAGTGTATAGCGACGAACAAGGAAACATTAAAACCTACAAAACCGAAGGAATAAAAATAGTTGAATAAAAGTTCATGCCTTGTTTAGTAAATTTATTATAATATCAGCTGCTTTTTCAGAAGCTTGCTTGTTGCCGAGTATCTGTTGTAGTTGCCGGTAATCTTTTAAAATTTTTTCTCTTTTTTCTCCATGATTGATTTGTAGCAGTTCGGTTTTGAGTTTATCCGGATTAAAATCATATTGTAAAAGTTCTTTGATTATTTCACGTTGCATAATTAAGTTAGGGAGTGAAAAATATGCTATTTTAACAATACGTTTTCCTATTTCATATTGCCATTTTTGGGTTTTATAGACAACTATTTGCGGAACTTTAAACAGAGCGGTTTCCAAGGCGGCAGTTCCCGAAGTGACAATAGCACTATGGGCGTGTTGTAAAAGATCGTAAGTATGATTAAAAATAACAGGTATTTTCTTATTTTTCAAATAAGGTTCGTAATCTTTTTTAGTAAATCCGGGAGCTCCGGAAATAACAAATTGATATTCGGGGAAGGCTTCTGTAATCAGTAACATATCGGGGAGCATCATCTTAATTTCTTGCTTGCGACTGCCTGGAAGTAAAGCTATTATAGGACGTTTGTCTAAGTCAAACCGGTTTAAAAAATTATCTTTTCTCATTGCTCGATGTTGTTGAACAGCATCTACAACGGGATTGCCGACATATTCAGCTTGAATTTGATGTTTTTTATAAAAATCAATTTCAAAAGGAAGAATAACCAGAAGTTTATCGATATTTTTTTTGATTTGTTTTACTCGTCCTTCTTTCCATGCCCATAGTTTCGGAGCGATATAATAAACGGTTTTAAATCCTTTACTTTTGGCAAAATCGGCTATTTTCAGATTAAATCCGGGATAATCGATTAAAATAACGACATCTGGATTAAATTTTAAAATGGATTTTTTAGTCGTCTTGAGATTTTTGAGAATGGCAGGCAAGTTTTTAACCACATCGATAATTCCCATAAAGGCCATTTGCTGGTAGTGAATTATGGGAGGTTGTTTAAGTACATCTTCCATTAAATTACTACCTAAATATCGAAATTGAGCATGAGCGTCTTTTTTAATAATTTCTTTAATGAGATTTGATGCATGTAAATCGCCCGATGCTTCTCCGGCTATAATAAAATATTTCATTTAAACTGTTTTAAAAGCAGATAATGTATGTGTGTTTATTTGTTTAATATAATTCTAAAGGTTGTTCCTTCGTTTACTTTAGATTTCAATACAAAAATTTTACCCTTGTGGTATTGTTCTATAATTCGCTTGGCCAAAGAAAGTCCTAAACCCCAACCTCGTTTTTTGGTGGTGTATCCGGGATTAAAAACTTCTTTTTGTTTAGAAGATGGAATACCTTTGCCCGTATCGCATACATCTACGGTTACATGTTGCTTATTGTCTGTAATATCAATCTTGATTTTTCCTTTTCCATCCATGGCATCAATTCCGTTTTTAATCAAGTTTTCAATCACCCATGAATATAATTGCGAATTGATTTTTCCGGTGATATTTTCTTTTGCATTTAGTTGAATATCAATTAGTTTTGAAGTTCTTTTTCGCATATAACTAATGGTTTTGCGGGTAGTTTCACTGATATTTTTTTCTTCTAATTTAGGAGTGGAACCAATTTTTGAAAACCGTTGAGAAATCATATTCAGTCGTTGCACATCTTTTTCAATTTCTTCAACCGGAATATCCGGATTATGATGAATTTTTAAAATTTCAACCCATCCCATTAAGGAACTCAAGGGTGTTCCGATTTGATGGGCGGTTTCTTTGGCTAGCCCCGACCATAAAAGGTTTTCATCAGAAATTTTGCCTGTTCGGTAATATTGATAGATAATGGCTGCAAATAACAAAAAAATAGCTACCAATACCAGAGGATAATATGTGAGTTTGTTTAACAGAGAGGAATTTCCGTAATATAAATATTGATAATCTCCATCTTCCAAGTCTAACCTGATTGGCGGGTTGTTTGTGGCGTATTGACGGGCTTTTTGCAAAATATTTAAAGTATCGTTTGCTAAATTACGGTGAAACACCACCGTGCTGTCCTGATCGATAATAATAATAGGAATGGTATGGTTTTTTTCTAAAATATTTGAAGAAAGGGTTAATAAATTACTGTCTTCATCATCGGCTTCGATTAGTTTTTGATAGGCCAATGCCAAAATTTTCATTTTGTTGCGTTCTTCATTTTTAAATTCTTGTAAAAAACGGTTCGTTTCCCAAAGCGTAACCATAAGAGCAAAGAGTGTGGCAATGCTGAAAATTAATCTTTTATGTTGAGACAGAAATCTACGCATAATTATTATTCTACGGTTACCGATTTGGCCAAGTTGCGGGGTTGATCAACATTACAGCCCCGATAAACAGCTATGTAATATGAAAGCAATTGTAACGGAATGGTGGCTAATAAAGGTGTAAAAGCTTCCAGCGTTTCCGGTATTTCTATGACATGATCGGCCAGCTCTTTTACTTGTTGATCTCCTTCTGTTACAATAGCGATGATTTTTCCTTTTCTCGATTTAATTTCTTGAATATTACTGACAATTTTTTCATATTGTCCTTTTTTGGTAGCTATGACAAATACCGGCATATTTTCATCGATAAGAGCAATAGGCCCGTGTTTCATCTCGGCGGCCGGATAGCCTTCTGCATGTATATAAGATATTTCTTTGAGTTTTAATGCCCCTTCCAAGGCTACGGGAAAATTAAATCCCCGTCCCAAATACAAGGCATTTGAAGCATTTTTATAATGATGGGCAATTTGTTGAATATATAAGTCGGCTTCAAGGGTTTCTTCTATCTTTTGTGGTATTTGTTCCAGTTCTGCAAGATACATATTGTATTCGTCAACAGGCATGGTTCCTTTTTCTTTGGCTAGTTTTAAAGCCATCATTGTCAATACCGTTACTTGTGTGGTAAAAGCTTTAGTAGAAGCTACCCCGATTTCGGGACCGGCATGAGTGTAAGTTCCCGAATGTGATTCGCGCGGAATGGAAGCACCTACTACATTGCAAATGGCATATATAAAAGCATTTTTTTGTTTGGCCAGTTTAATAGCTGCCAATGTATCAGCGGTTTCTCCCGATTGAGAAATGGGAATTACAATATCGTTTTCTTTGATAATCGGATTGCGGTATCTAAATTCCGAGCTGTATTCTACTTCAACGGGAATACGAGCCAGCTCTTCAAATAAATATTCGCCTACCAGTCCGGCATGCCAAGAAGTACCGGCACCAATCATAATAATACGTTCGGCATTTAAAAACTTTTGCAAGTGATTGTCTATTCCGGATAGTTTAATCAGATTTTGTTCGGCAGACAAACGTCCTCTCATCGTATCGTGTATTACATTGGGCTGTTCATATATTTCTTTCAACATAAAATGTTCATAGCCTCCTTTTTCTATTTGATCCAAGCTCAATTGTAATTCTTGAATATAAGGAACTACCACACTGTTATCTTTGATATTGCGGATTTGAGGCTCATGGTTTTTGCAAATCACGGCCATTTGTTCGTCCTCCAGATATAAGGCATTTTTGGTAAATTCGATAAAGGGGGTAGCGTCGGAAGCTATAAAATATTCATCTTTTCCAATACCTATGGCTAAAGGACTCCCTAAGCGTGCAATGACTATTTTTTTCGGATTGTTTTTGTCAAAAACAGCAATGGCATAAGCGCCAACTACTTGATTTAAAGCAATTTGAACGGCTTGTTCCAAATTGGTTTGTTCTTTTTGCATCACGTCTTCTATCAAATTGACTAATACTTCTGTATCCGTATCACTTTCAAACCGGTATTCACGGTTAATGAGGGTTTGTTTAATAGCGTCGTAGTTTTCAATAATGCCGTTGTGAATAATGACTAAATTTCCCGAATTGGAGAGGTGTGGATGTGCGTTGATATCATTGGGTTCACCATGGGTGGCCCAGCGGGTATGTCCCAGCCCGATAAAACCTGATTTGTCGGTTGATTTGGAAAATAAATTTTCCAAATCTTTTACTTTTCCTTTGGTTTTTTTCAAAATTAATTCATGGTTAAATAAAGCCATGCCGGCACTGTCATAGCCACGATATTCAAGACGTTTGAGTCCGTTAATAATAATAGGGAAAGCGTTGCGATGGCCGATATATCCTACAATTCCACACATAACTTTATTGATTTTCTATTTTTTGAGTTAAATTATAAACATTCTCAAAGAGTTTCTTTTCAATTTGATTAAACTCTATTCCTCTTCTTTTCATAACAGTTTTGGCTACTTCAATGGCTTTTTCAAACCGGTAATTGACATATTTTTGTCCTCCCCATTTAAAAGACGGAAAAAATTTGGGTTGAAAACCATTTCCAAATATATTAGCATTGACTCCGACTACTGTGCCCGTATTAAACATGGTGGCAATGCTACACTTGGAATGATCGCCCATAATCATACCGCAAAATTGCAATCCGGTATTGATATAATCTTGTGTATAATAATCAAACAGCTTGACGTTTGAATAATTATTTTTAAGATTGGAATTGTTTGTTCCGGCTCCCAAATTGCACCATTCGGCGATAACGGAATCTCCTAAATATCCATCATGTCCTTTATTACTGTTGCCCAAAAATACAACATTTTTTATTTCGCCGCCCGCTTTGGTTTTGGGGCCTAAAGTAGTACCACCATATATTTTACTTCCCATTTTTACTACCGACTGATCAAGTGCCGCAAAAGGGCCACGAATCAGGCTTCCTTCCAGAATATTTACTCCTTTACCGATATAAATATTACCTTGTTCTGTGTTGAATACACAAGCTTCAATGCGAGCGTCTTTTTCAATAAATATTTTCCCTTTACCAATGACAGTATTGGTCTGAGACAAAGGTTGTGATACTTTGTTTTGGGTTACAAGTTCAAAATCTTTCTCAATTTGGACGGCATTTTTATTAAAAATATCAAAATGGTGTTTAATACGATCAATTTTTTCGGAATAAATGATTTCTTTACCACCAACTCGGTTTATTTCGTCATATTTTAGAATTTTTGTATAAAAAGCAATTATTTCCTTTTCAGGGCTCAGTAATAAATCATTTTTTTTAAGGTTTTTTATTTGTTCTATTAAATTTTTATCCGGAAAAATGGAAGCGTCGATATAAATATTTTCTTCTTTATAAAAAGATGGATATTTTTCTTGTAAATATGCTTCCGTAAGATAAGAAACCGGTTGGTTTAAATAATATTCCCATTTTTCTTTGAGACTTAAAATGCCACATCTGATTTCAGAAACCGGCCTGAAATAAGTTAAAGGAAGTAAACGTATTCTGATATCTTTCGGATCAAAGAGAATATAGTTCATTTTGTTGGCTTGAAAATTAAACGAATAAATGTGTAAATATATTGTTCCGGTATTTGTCGCTACAAAAATAAGCAAAAATTATGCCCGTATTAAGCGAATAATTCTTAATTTCGTATTTTGTGAGTCAGCTATCAAATAAAATTGTTTTTATATTTTTTTATGGAAGTTGTTTGTTTAAAAAAACGATATATTTGTTAAGCCTGCTAACACGAGAATGCTTATAAATAATAAAAAAACGAATAAGTCATGAAAAAACCGATCATAGCCCCTTCTATATTATCAGCCGATTTTGCCGATTTGGAAAAAACTTTTCAAATGCTCAATAGCAGTGAAGCCGATTGGATACATTTAGACGTGATGGACGGACAATTTGTTCCGAATATCAGTTTTGGCATGCCGGTAATTAAAAGTCTTAGAAAATTGTCCAACAAGGTTTTTGATGCCCATTTAATGATTGAACAACCCGAACGTTATATTCATAATTTTCAAGTCATTGGCGTCGATGTGTTAACGGTGCATTATGAAACGCAGGTTCACTTGAACCGGACGGTTGATTTAATCAAAAAAATAGGCATGAAAGCAGGTGTGGCTCTAAATCCGCATACGCCGGTAAGTCTTTTAAAAGACATTATTTCAGAGCTCGATTTGATTCTAATTATGTCGGTAAATCCGGGGTTTAGCGGACAAAAATTTATCGAAAATACCTATACTAAAATTGCTGAAGCTAAAGATATGATTATTCAGTTCGGCTCTAAAGCTTTGATACAAGTTGACGGAGGTGTAACCGCCGACAATGCACAAAAAATAGTGGAATCAGGTGCCGATGTATTGGTAGCTGCCAGCTATATCTTTCATCATGATAATCCTTTAAAGGCTATTAGAGAACTGAGAGGCTAGGTTTAACAGTTTTTAAAACTTATTATTTTTTACTTATTTGACAATCAGTAAGCTAAGTTTTTCTTGTCGGGATAATGTTTTATAATTTTTAAAATAGGTTTATTTTTATTAAATTTGTAGGTAAAATATAATGATATGTCCTACAAGATTTACCTAAATAATAAAGCGATTATTCTGACGGACAATATCGACGAAAGTAATAAAAATGTTTATGCTTTTGCCACTGTAAATATAGATAAAATTATTTCAAAACTACAAAATACTTCTCTTGAAGAAGCTTATCTTTACCACCCTAATTTACAGGAAGCATGGCAAAAATTTCAAACACATTTTGATGTGATTGAGGCAGCCGGTGGTATTGTAGAAAATGACGAAAAAAAATATCTGTTTATTTATCGCAATGGTAAATGGGACTTGCCCAAAGGTAAAATGGAAGCCGGAGAAGCACCGGACGAAACTGCTATCAGAGAGGTAAAGGAAGAATGTGGCATACAAAATATAGTCATTGATCATTTTTTGTTGGATACGTATCATTTGTTTACCGAAAACAAGAAAAAAAGATTGAAAATAACCCATTGGTATAAGATGCGGGAGCAAGATAAAAGTCCGCTAATACCTCAAATAGAAGAAGGTATTGAAAAAGTGGAGTGGATTGATGTGCTTTCCAATGATATTCCGTTGGCCAATTCTTATGAAAATATCAAACTACTCTTCTCCGACTTAAGTCGTTTAAAAAATATTTTTTAATCGAACCTATTGATATTCATCTCTTTTGGTAAAGGCATTTCAAATTCCATATGTTGAAATAATTTTTTGGCACTTGTAGGAGCTAATATGACACCACGTGTTCCCATTCCGTTTAATATTCCCACATTTTTGTATTTTTTGTGTGTTCCTGTCAGTGGACGCCTGTCGATAACCGTAGGCCTGATACCTGCTTTTTGTAATACAACTTTATAGGGTTTGTACAAAAGTTGTTGAAGTTTTTCTTCCAAGTGTTTTCGGGCTTCGGGGGTAGGTATATTGGTTTTATCTTCCCAATGGTAAGTGGCACCGACATAATATTGTCCTTTTTGAGCGACATTGGGAGCGATAAAAACATTTGATTTTACGATATGCGGAATTTTTGCATCCGTCTCTATCATCAACATTTCTCCTTTAGTCCCCATTAAGGGCAAATGGTTAAAAAACGGATTATTCTTAAGGCCGAAACCTTCGGCAAAAACAATTTTACGCGCTTTGATATTTTTATACTCAATATATTCTTCGTGTATATGCAGTTGGTTATAATCAAAATTTTCTTTGATGAGTTTGTTTTGAGCCGATAGTTCTTGGTGAACGTCATTGAGTAATTCGGACATATTGACGATACCGGTTCCGCGAAGCACACCAAATCCGTAAGGAGCTTCAATGCCGTCAATTTTTTCATGGGATATTTCCCGCATAAAATCGCGCATTACGGGTTTGTCCGAAGCAACCGTCCAGTTGTTTTGTTCTTCCACACCGGTGAGTTTCCGGTAGATGTCGATATAATGGATGTATTTTTTACCGTATTTGAGTTCGGCTTTCTGAAATTGAAGCAAAGCATAGGGGAGCATTTCGGCCGCTTGCCAAGCGGGAGTAAAACGTTTTAAGATAACGGGATTAAACATGCCACCGGCAATACGAGTAGATTGTTGGGAATTGTTATCGAAAACTACAAAATTTTGACGGTTTTCTTCCAATTGTTGGATAAATGAAAATCCGGCAACTCCTAAACCGACTACAATATAATCATACATGATTGATTTTTTGTCAAAAGTAGTAATTTGAACGGACAAAAAAGGTAACTTTTAACACCTAATTTTAGTTTTTATCCGTAATTTTTTGTTGCCAGTTCCAAGCATCGCGTAAGGCATCTTCCATAGTGAGCCGGCTTTTCCACCCCAATTCTTTTTCGGCCAAAGAAGTATCTGCCCACACGGCGACTACGTCGCCGGGACGCCGGCCGGTGATTTTATAGTTTAGTTTTAAATTATTTACTTTTTCAAATGCTTTGATAATTTCCATTACCGAACTCCCGCGTCCGGTACCGACGTTAAAAATTTCAAAATTGCTTTTATTTTTTCCGTTAATCAACCGCTCTAGAGCCACTACATGCGATTGGGCCAAGTCCACCACATGAATATAGTCGCGAATGGCCGTTCCGTCAGGAGTCGGGTAATCATTGCCGAAAACCGATAATTCTTTACGAATGCCGGCAGCCGTTTGCGTGACAAACGGAACCAAATTTTGCGGAACTCCAATGGGTAACTCGCCAATTAATCCGGAAGGATGGGCGCCAATCGGATTGAAATAACGTAAAGCAACGGCTTGAAATTGCGGATATGCTTTAGCGGTATCACGAATAATTTCTTCCCCGATTTGTTTGGTGTTGCCGTAAGGAGACAAAGCCGGTTTTACCGGTGCTTGTTCGGTGATGGGTAAAGAATCGGGTTCGCCGTAAACCGTGCAGGATGAACTGAAAATAAAATTAGAGATTTTTTTATCAATCATTTGTTGTAGCACATAAACTAATGTATTGATATTGTTTTCGTAATACAATAGGGGTTTTTCAACACTTTCTCCAACTGCTTTTGAAGCGGCAAAATGTATAATTCCGTCGATATCGGAGTTACGCTTAAAAAAATCAATAACAGCATTTTTTTCTCTTAAATCGATTTGTTCAAAAGTAGGACGGATTCCGGTAATTTTTTCTATTCCGTCCAAAACGGAAATGTCGGAGTTTGATAAGTTGTCAATAATTACTACTTCATAGTTTTTTTCTATCAACGAAACTACCGTATGTGAACCTATAAATCCTAAACCGCCGGTTACTAAAATTTTCATATATTTTAAAATTTATAATATAAAAACTATTTTATATAGTTGTATTAAAAAAATCAAATATACATCAAATTTATTGATTTAATCTGGAGAGATTTTTGATTTAGATTTTTTATTAATAGAAAAAGAGGCTATCTCATAAATGGATAGCCTCAAGAGTTATTACAATTATTTTTTATTGTTTAATAATTCTTATGTAATAAGTTTTTTTACTTTTTTGTATTTTTAATAAATAGATTCCTTTATCAAATTTTTCTATATTTAAAATGCTTTTTCTTTGATTGGGAATTTCATTTGCTATAATTTTTCCAGTTACATCATAGAAATAAATAATACTGTTTTTATAATTATCCATTTCTATATATAATTTTCCGGTTGAAGGATTAGGATAAATTTTTATAGCATCAATTTGGATTAATGAATCATTTGTTGAACTTATATTGATACACTCTGAAGTGACTTCACATGTGCCATTACTAATTATTACAGCATAATCTCCATTTGTAGATGGTGTAAAACTTTGTTCTGTTTCCCCTTCAATAGGAGAAAATTCTCCATTACATTCACCCCATTGATATGTATAATTACCAGTTGCATTAGCAATTAAAGTTCCATTTTCTTGAGTAATTGTATTATCAATTGGAGTGATAATTACGTTTTGAGTTTGTGTTGTAATGTTACCATTACCATCGTCGTATGTCCAAGTAACGACTGTTGTTCCTTGCGTTGTAATCGGCAGAGAAGCATCGTTTGTAACGGTTACATTTTCAGCACAATTGTCGGTAGCTGTAGGTGCTTGAAGCTCAGTTACTTCACATTCAGCTGTAACGTCGGGCAGTTCATCTGCGTCAGGCACCGGCGGAGTAACGTCGTCTATGATTACGTTTTGAGTTTGTGTTGTAGTGTTACCATTACCATCGTCGTATGTCCAAGTAACGACTGTTGTTCCTTGCGTT
>Ga0256843_1002741_pt1 | contig 12671 bp, 13 predicted proteins | sample AlvinellametaG_FD_191572 | JGI IMG/M metagenome (GOLD analysis project Ga0256843, IMG submission 191572) | Pompeii worm associated microbial communities from hydrothermal vent at the East Pacific Rise, Pacific Ocean - Alvinella | ecosystem: Host-associated > Annelida > Integument > Unclassified ... | reverse complement strand
TTCCTGGATCTCTTTATTTCCGTCAACCTCAAAATATCCACGCTCTTCCCAGAGTTTATAGTAGCTCTCTTCGATCTCTTTTGGAGAGTATACATTCTTTTTTGTTTCGCTCATAAAACTGTTCCTCAAAACACCAAACGCTGAACGTTTGGCTCTTATTATTGCCGCGATTATACCCAAATGGTGCTTTTTGTTTTATGGGAGGAAGAGATCCGGGATGATACAGAGTGTATGAGTAGGTTCTTTTAGTATGAAAATATTCTTGACAAGTTTTATTTGTAGCATAGAATTGCTGTGGGCAGCCACTCCTGAAAAGTCAGGATGGCTATCGATGTTTTATGCTTTTTTAGTAGCAGTTTTCAAGACCATATATCCGGCAAGTCCGGAGAAGAAAGACCCAAGTAGAATAGCCAGTTTGTCAGCATAGGCAAAAAGTTCGGTATCGTCATAGGCGAGGGTGTTGACAAAGAGACTCATGGTAAATCCGATACCTGTCAGGAGTGCGACACCGTAGAGCTGCAGCCATGTACTGTCTTTGGGGAGGTTTGCCCATCCGGCTTTGATGGCGATCCATGAAAAGCCGAAGACACCTACCTGTTTCCCTATGAAAAGTCCTGCCATAATTCCCAGAGGGACACTTTCACTCATACCTCCGGGAGAGATACCTCTAAGATCCACGCCGGCATTGACGAATGCAAAGAGTGGCAGGATGAGGAATGCAACCCAGTAGTGAAGGTCGTGTTCAAGCTGGTGGGCAATGGAGATCTCTTTATTGTTCTTATCCTTGACATGCAGAGGGATAAAAAAGGCAAGAGCAACACCTGCGAGGGTGGCATGTACTCCGGATTTGAGTACGCTTACCCATAAAATGACACCTACAATCATATAGGCAGCTTTACGTATGACATTCATACGGTTCATGATGAAAAGTACTGCCAATGCTGCAGCAGCTACCGTAATAGAGAGGGTAGAGAGCTGTTCAGTATAGAAAAGGGCTATGACAACAATGGCTCCCAGGTCATCAATGATAGCAAGCGCCATCAGGAAGATCTTCAGGGAAACAGGTACACGTTTACCAAGAAGTGAGAGAATTCCCAGAGCAAAGGCAATATCGGTTGCCGTAGGGATCGCCCATCCTTTCATCGCAAACGGATCATGGTAATTGAATGCAACAAAGACCAGTGCAGGTACAACCATTCCTCCAATTGCAGCAATTCCGGGAAGCATCGCCTGAGAGAGGGAGGAGAGGTGCCCCTCCATCACTTCCCGTTTGATCTCCAGTCCCACGACAAGGAAGAAAATCGCCATCAATCCGTCATTGACCCACAGAAGAAGCGGCTTGGCAATGTGCAGTGCTCCAATGCGTATTTCGACAGGTGTATTGAGAAAGCCCGTATAGTAAGTAGTAAGACTGCTGTTTTGTAAAATGAGAGCAGCAATCGTTGCAAAGATGAGCATCATGCCCTGAAAGGAATCTTTTTTAATGAAATCCTGTATATTGTGTGTTGTCATTCTGCTTTCCATTATAATTTGTATTTGAGACAATTGTAACGAAATATTACAAATCATTCCATGGGATGGTTGACAATTGGGGAAGAATGAAATAGAATAAGGAAAATAAGCTACAAGGATATGCAAAATGAAAGAGAAGATAGAAAAAGTGATAGAGAAGATTGAGAATTCGGAGCAGATAGAGCCGGAAAAGAAATCTTTGATACTGCAAAAGATCAGAGAGTGGAAAGAGGAAGATGAAGCGATCAGTGAGATCGCACTGAAACTTGAGAACTGGTGGCTGGAAGTAGAGCCTATTTTTGCGGAGATGGGACTTGTCTAAAGAGAAACCTATTGTTGATACCCAGTTTCTTCGTGAGAAACGGTGGGTACCGACAACAAGAGCAGATGCATTGCGTCTTATCGGTGACGAGATGCCGGAGACAGATCCTGAAGGGACACTCTCTTATATTCTTTCGGAAGTAAAGAAGGGAAAAGAGATCACTTTGGGTGAGTGTCGTTTTAAAAAAACAGGGAAAGTATAGCTTTCCTGCTTGATGATCCCCTGTTTGGAATACAGACTTCAGATTTTATACTGATCATAGAACCAAAAATGTACTCAAGTCATCCGCAAATTTTACTTTTCCCTTATAACTCTTTCGTATCTCAGAAATAGTTTCAAGCTCTTTATCTCCGGTGCGACGCATACGGTGGGAAAGAATCACGGTTTTGGGATTGGCTTTCTGTGCAATTTCCCCTATGATATGCGGGGTCATATGCAGGGAAGCTGCCATCCCTGTTGCATTTTGGGGTACTGCATTGTGCATGACCAGAATATCTGTATCTTTTGCCAGCAACTCAAGGGTATGATAGTCTCCATTCATGTCACCCGAAAGGGTGATACTCTTGTCGGCAATATTGATACGGTATGCGATAGCGGGAAAATTACCGTGGTGAACAGTAATTGCATCGACAGAGATGTTGTTTTCATTGAAAAGAGTGATAATCTCCATACTTTCTGAAACGCTGTATGGCTTTATCTGAAAATCTGCTCTGCCATCGAGGTGGTCACCCATATATTCCCAGGCACCTTTTCCTGATGCAAAGAGTCTGTGAATGAAACTTTCCGTATCGGGCATTACTCTATTGCCAAAAGGACCGTAGATGGGAAGTGTCTTGTTTCTATCTGTAAAGAAGCCTGCTTTCAAAAGTGCAGGAAGATCAGCGGTATGATCAATATGCAGATGTGTCAAGAGTACAACCTTGAGATCTGCAATATTGGCTTCCGCTTCTTCAAACCGCAGCGCCGATCCCCCTCCACAATCAATGAGTATGCGGCTTTTACCATCTATCCAGATCAGATAGGAGGCAGAAGCACGTTTGTCATTCATCTCCGGACCTCCGGAACCCAATACCTGCAGTATGACTTTATGTTTTGGGGCAGCTGAGAGTAAAAGGGGAAGAAGGTAAAGTAAAGTAAGCAGTATCCGTTTTTTCATTATTTTCCTCCCCTTTTTTTCTATATAGTATATCCATAAGTATATACTATTGGATACGATATGTAAAGAAAATGGAAAAGATTGTATTTTTTAGATGATTGATGTGTTATATCTACTTATGTTATGTAAAGATGAATCTTGCCAAATTTTAAAACTTTAGTTAGTTTTGTAAACTTTACTTAGTCTAATACATTTAACTTTAGTTAAACTTTACTTTTTATAATTTGAATAGAAACAGAATTGTAAGGAGCAAATCATGTTAAGAAAAAAACTTTCCCTGCTTGCACTCCCTTTAATGGCGGCAGTATCGCTACAGGCGCAGAGTCCGTTTAGCGATCCATTCTTTCAGGACCCTTTCGGGGATGATATCTTTAAAGAGATGATGCAGATGCAAAGACAGATGGATGAGATGTTCAAACGTATGGAGCAGCGTATGAATCAGCGTTCTACACGTCTTGTCAGTCCTTTGGGTACGTATAAATTGGCACCACAAAGTCAGTTTGTAGATAAAGGTGATCATTATGAAATGGTGACAAATATCCCTGAAAGCAAAGAGAATCATATCGATATACATACAGAAAACGGGATACTTGCTATTACAGCAAAAATTGTACATGAAAAAGAGACAAAGACGAATGGGATGATCAGTACATCCCGTTCAGTACAGATGTTCCAACAGAGTACAAACCTACCTGCTGATGCAGACGAAAACGGCATTAAGAGCAGTTTTGTAAATGGAAAACTGGTAATCACCATTCCTAAAAAACAGGGTGTACGTGCAGTAGGTACGACGCCGGCCTCAGGTACTGTGTCAAAACCACAGGTAGAGACCGTCAAAATACCAACAGTTGAGAAACTGGAAAAGAAAAAAGAAGAGATGCTGCCAAAGGTAGATGAAAATCTTAAAAAGAAACAACCTGCTGCCAATACGGCAGGTGAAAAAAAGGGTGAGGCCAAAACGACCTCACTGAGTGATCACGCTTCTATGAGTTAGTATTGTGATTGAAGAGAGGTGTCTCTCTTCTCTCATGCCACTCCAGTATCTGTTCCCATGCCTCCTGGGCATTTTCAGCATAACTGAAAAGTTCTTTATCTTCTGGCGATATAACGCCTTCCTCTACAAGAAAATCAAAATTCAGAACACTGTCCCAATGGTATTTAGATACCAGGACAATGGGGATATGTGGACTTTTTCCCGTCTGTATCAGTGTTAAAATGTCAAAAAGTTCATCCAGTGTACCGTAACCGCCTGGGAAAACAACCAGTGCTTTGGCACGTTGCATGAAATGCAGTTTTCTAATACCGAAGTAATAGAATGAAAATGAGAGTTCCGGTGTGATATACGGGTTAGGGTGCTGTTCGTGAGGCAGTTTGATATTGAGCCCAATTGATTTGGCACCTACATCGTGTGCCCCTCGGTTCGCTGCTTCCATGATACCGGGACCTCCACCTGTCATCAGTGTAACTTTGCAGTCATCCGGTCCTTTCCCGCTTTTTCCTACCAGTTGGCCGAATTTGCGAGCCTCTTCATAATAGAGACTTTTATGAAGTACTTTTTTTGCCTTGTCCAGCTGCTTCAGCAGTATGTCGTCGAGGGCATCCTCTTCAAGTGCTTTTTCTATGGCTTTGATATCTTCAAGTGCCTCTTCGGACGGTTTGATCCTGGCACTTCCGAAAACGACAATGGTATGTTCTATGCCTGCTTCCTTGATCTTTACTTCTGCTTTTTCATAGTCAAACTGCAGTCTGATCCCGCGTGCTGCATCTGAATAAAAAAAATCTACAGCTTCCTGTGTCACCTCGTAGGCTTCTTCTTTTTTTTGAATGTTTTTTTGATGTTTCATGCCGCTATTATACATAAAAAACGATCTCTTTCATGCTATAATCATTCTACTGTCATATGAAAAGGTTTTGCATGAAAAACATAGCTATACTCTGTTCGGGCGGAGATGTTTCAGGAATGAATGCGGCATTGAAACGTTTTGTGGAATATGCACGAATGAAACAGCTTACTCCCTATTTTGTTTATAACGGATTTGAGGGGTTGATAGATAATGAAATAGTTGAGGCGGATTATACGGATGTCTCAGGCATTATTACCCGTGGTGGAACAAAGATACGTTCGGCACGTTCAAAACGTTTTATGCAGGAGCATTACAGAAAGCAGGCCGTTGAGAATCTTCATGCAAAAAAGATACATGCCGTTGTGGTATTGGGAGGAGACGGTTCTTTTAAAGGAATGCAGAAGCTCAGTGAAGAGAGTGATATCTCTTTTGCCGGTATCCCTGCAACGATTGACAACGATATTGCCGGGACAGAGTACTGTCTGGGGGTTGATACAGCACTTAATGTCATCAAGTATGCGATCGATGCTGTCAGAGATACAGCTGCCTCTTTCAGTCGGGCATTTGTTATAGAGACAATGGGGAGAGAGTGTGGATACCTCGCACTTGTGTCGGCTTTGACCAGTGGAGCCGAGATGTGCTTGATCCCTGAGATCCCGTATGATATGGAAAACTACAAAAAGCGTTTCTTGAGAGAAAAGGAAGAGGGCAGAAGCTATTTTATTGCTGTGGTTTCTGAAGCGTTGAAGAACTCGGAAGAGATACGGGAGTGGTTTGAAAAAGAGATTGACATAGAAGCGAGAACAACTGTATTGGGACATGTTCAGCGTGGAGGGAACCCGACAGTGCACGATAGACTGATGGCATTTCATTTCGTGACACAGGCAATAGACGGTTTGCTGGAAGGAAGAAAAAGCAGTGTTGTCTGTTACAATGATGGAGGATTTGATTATAAAGATATCGATAAAGTCGCATTCAAGAAAGCAACGCTTCCTGAGAACCTGATAAGACTTGGTATGGAGTTTTCTACGCAGTTTTAGCGTAGAAAGTGATTAGTCACAGATCGCCTGTTTGATCTTTTCCTGATTGAGTTTTTTGATCAGCTTTCCTGTCAACTCTTGGTATCGTTCATCATCAAGGTTGAGTTTCTCTTTAAGAGGAGCAAGGTCTTGCTCTTCTGCCCATGCAAGTAGAAGTTTAAACTCTTTCTTGGTCAGTTTGACTTTCAGTGCCTCTCTCAGTTCTGCTTCCTCTTTGAGAGGGCGTACCAGTTTCTTGATATGTTTGGTGACTTCTTCTTGTAGTGTATTCATTGTATTCCTATTTTATGTATAATTTTTTAGAAGTTGTATTAGCGACTTCTGTGATGTTTCTCATATGCGTCATCTATCTCTTTCTGCATCTGTTCCTGCAGTTTTTCATACCAGTCTTCCGGTGCATTTTTCACATCGATAGTAGGGAGGAACTTATAGTGAACTGTTCCGTTGTGTCCGGTTCTATCATGTTCATTCAATACCCATTTACTTCCGGTAATGACTACAGGCTGTACTTTGAGACCGAGTTTTTTTGCGATCATATTTGTACCCTGTTTGAAAGGAAGCAGTTTTTGTTCCTTGGCACGGGTACCTTCAGGAAAGATCGCAACGGCACGGTGTTTCTTCTCAAGTGACTCTTTAACATCTTTCATCAGTTTGATCAGTCCTGCCTTGTTTCCTCTGTCGAGTGAGATCATATCTCCTCCACGCAAGAGGTTACCAAACCAGACAGCATCAAAAAGCTCTTTTTTAGCTACCCATCGAAGGTGATTCTTCTGTAGTGCTTCCATCCCTACAATATCGATGATCCCCTGATGGTTCATCAGGAAAAGATCGGCATCAGGATCCATCTCTCCTTCCTGTTTGACCTTGGCACCCATGAGGAACATGCTTAGCTGATTGAGCTTGTGCATGATAGTTCCTTTATGCTTTGGAAAGAGAAAGATCGCAGGGATCATTATGGCTCCGGTTACCAGAGAGATGACAGCTGCACCCCAGTAGAATCTAATTTTTGCAAAGATCTTCATCTTTTACCCATCCTATGATTCCGTTTTTATATTCGACTTTTCTGAACTCTTTACGTTCACCCAGTAAGAGTGTTGTGTACTCTTTGTCCACTTTTGTACTGATGCTGCTTGTTTCTGTCGGAAGAATGTAAAGAGGTGCCCCCTGTTCAATACATACTTTCTCTTTAGGTGTATAGAATGTAAGCAGTGTGATGAGAGAGACCGTTCCCAGTACAAGATAGAAGAAGTCTCTATAGATGATGAACATCAGGAAGAAGAAACCTACCAACGTCATAAAAGTATATTTCTTCAGTTTGTCAAAACTATCCTCTTTGGGGTTCAGATCAGTTTGAGTGACGACGCTGCTGTCAAGAAGCTCTATGGGTGTTTTAAGGAATACATACTGCTGTTTGATCGTATTGAAATAAGTAAATTTCAACTCTTGCTGTGTTGTTGGTACGACCACATAGAATTCACCTTCGACTTTGGCACCTTTACGTTCAATATCTTCAATACCTGATTCAATGACATTGTCAAGATGCATATCTTCAAGGTTGGCTTCATAGGCTTCAATGGAGAGTGTGACAAGATAATGGTCTTCATCGTAGTGTGAAACCTGTGAGTTACGTATCTTCATATCTGCAGCAAGGACACCACAGAAGTCTTTTCTTGGTTGAAGTTTGAGGACCGGGATCGTGTGTTGCTCGAGTATGATCGTCTTTCCGTCTACATTAATATAGATACGGGGAATGGTGATTTCATTCTTTCCTGCCTTATAGTAGAAAGTATAGAAATTGTCATCACCGTTACGGATCACCAGCGGTTTTGTAGAGAGCGGTTTCACCTCGCTGTTCATTTCAAACTGGTAGCGTGGCTTGACCTTCTCTTCTCTGGTATCAATGATGGTTACCGGGAAAAGCTGGTTCTCATAGACTTTTTTGGGAACATAACTGTATTTGAAGCCGCCTTCGGCATGGAGCAGGGATGCTGTCATCAGCATAAGGCTCCAGAGGAGGACAAAGGCGCGAAGAGGGGACATTATGCGTCAAAACCCTTCAGCATCTTCAATCCGTCTTCACTTCCGAGGATAGATTCGAGTGCACGCTCAGGGTGAGGCATGAGACCGAAAACATTCTTCTCTTTGTTGCAGATACCGGCGATGGATGTAACCGAACCGTTGACAACGACTCTGTTCCCTTCCTCATCGCTGTAACGAAGAAGAACCTGACCGTTCGCTTCCAGGTCTGCAAGTCCCTCATCGTCAATGTAGTAGTTTCCGTCTGCATGGGCAATAGGAATGTTAAGCACTTCACCCGCTTCACATTTGTTCAGGAATGCATTGTCACTGTTCTCAACACGCAGGTACTGGTGCTTGGAGATAAAGTGCAGGTTGTTGTTACGCTTCAACGCACCTGGCAGCATATGCGCTTCGGTAAGGATCTGGAACCCGTTACAGATACCAAGTACTTTTCCGCCATCTTCAGCATAGGTTTTAACCGCTTTCATGACAGGAGAGAAACGTGCAATAGAACCTGAACGCAGGTAGTCTCCGTACGAGAATCCTCCGGGTACGACAACAAGATCGATGTCTGTCGGAAGGCTCTCTTCTTCATGCCATACCAGTTCAGTGGTGTGGCCAAGCTTCTCGAACGCATATTGCGTATCGAACTCGCAGTTGGTTCCGGGAAATCGTAATACGGCTACTTTCATCTTAGTTGATCTCTATAGTATAGTCTTCAATAACAGTGTTGGCAAGAAGTGTCTCACACATCTCTTTCACTTCTGCTTCCGCTTTTGCTTTGTCGTCTGTATCGAGCTGCAGAACGATCTGCTTACCGATACGAACATCCTGAACACCTTCAAATCCGAGTGAATCCAGTGCATGGTGTGCTGCTTTTCCCTGCGGGTCAAGTACACCCTCTTTCAAAAATACGTTTACAATCGCTTTAGTCATTATTTGTTACCCCCTAGAATTCTGTTAAGCACCTCTTCATATGCCACCTTGAGTCCGCCAAGACCTTTTCTGAAACGGTCTTTGTCCATACTCTCACCACTCTCTGCATCCCAGAGTCTGAAGTTATCAGGGCTGAGCTCATCGATAAGAATGATGTTCCCGTCAACGTCACGACCAAACTCCAGTTTGAAGTCGACCAGTGTCAAACCTCTCTCAGCATAGAATGCTTTGAGCAGATCATTGATACGTCTTGCCCAGTAGCGGATGTAGTCAAGCTCTGCTGTGTCGTTTACCAGCTCAAGAATGAGACAGTGCTGATCATTGAGTTTCGGGTCACCCAGTTCATCGTTTTTGTAGTCAAACTCTACCAGTGTGAAAGGAAGGACTTTTCCGTCTTCAATGCCAAGGTTACGGCTGAGGCTTCCTGTAGCGATGTTACGTACGATCACCTCGATGAGGATAACGTCTGCTTTTTTGTGAAGCATGTGGTTGTCATCGAGCATCTCGACGAAGTGTGTCGGTACCCCTTTTTTGTTAAGGAACTTGAAGAGCTCGGTAGAGATCTTGTTGTTAAGTGCGCCTTTACCTGCCTCACTTGACTTCTTTTCTCCGTTGAATGCGGTCAGATCATCCTTGAACTCTGAGATGTAGAGTTTTTCATCGTCGGTTGACCAGATCTTTTTGGCTTTCCCTTCATAAACAAGTGACTTTTTTTCCATATATTATTTCCCTTTCTGTGTAATGATAAGTGCTTTGATGATATCAAGTGCACTTTTGAGCTGTGCATCGTCATAGATCATCTTTTCTGTGATCAGTTTGTCATTCTTGGTCGCATTGTCGTCCTCAGAAGTAACATTGTCATCAGATTTCTTCTTGGTTTTTGTGCTATTGCTGTCTATCTTGGCAAGTTCCACTTCCAGATGTTTTTTAAGATCTTTCTCTTTGAGCAGGATAGGATCTTCGGTATATTCTATTTTACCAAGGTGTACGGTAATGTCAGGTGATACACCTTTGTTCTGAATGGTACGTCCGCTTGGCAGATAGTAGCGGGCAACGGTCAGTTTCATCGCTTCTTCTTTACCTACCGGAATGACGATCTGTACCGAACCTTTACCAAATGTCTTCTCTCCCACGACGACAGAACGGTTGAAGTCCTGAAGGGCTCCTGCTACGATCTCACTTGCCGATGCCGAACCGCCGTTGACCAGTGTGACAATAGGCGTTTTGAGATCTGTTCCCGGTTTGGTCGCTTTGTATTCGACATTTTCGAATTTGCTTTTACCTTTTTGGCTGACGATCACCCCTTTGTCTACGAACATATCAACAAGTCCGGTTGCCTGGTCAAGCAGTCCTCCCGGGTTGTTACGAAGGTCAAGGATGATCCCTTTGGTATTATTGTGTTCGGCTATCGCTTTTTTGACGCTGTCGACAACTTTTTGATCGAATGATGCAACATGAAGGTAGAGAATGTCATCTTCACCCTCAATGGTTTTAGGGTAGACAGAGTCAATTTTGATGATATCTCTGGTGATCTTGATCTTGAGTGGTTTAGGCTCTTTTTTTCTAATGATAGTCAGTTCAATATCTGTTCCCGGTTTTCCGCGCATCAACTTTACTGCTTCGTCAATGGTCATACCCAGTGTCGCTTTGTCGTTGATCTTGAGAATGATATCTCCGGCTTTGACTCCTGCTTTCATAGCAGGTGTTCCCTCAAGTGGTGCAATAACGGTCAGTGCGCCGTCTTTCATACCTACAGAGATACCGAGACCACCGAATTCACCCTTGGTCTGAACAGTAAGGTCTTTGTAGGATTTGGTATCCATAAAAGTGGAGTGTGCATCGAGGTTACTCATCAGCCCTTTGAGTGCTTTGTCTATGAGCGTTGTGGTGTTGACATCATCCACATACTCTTTTTCAATGACATTAAGGATCTGAGTGAATTTGATATAGGCTTCGAGCTTCTCTTTTGCCGTAGACTCTTTGGTCTCTTTGGCTTGTGCAGAAGAACCGAAAAGGTACGCAACGGTCAGGGTGGAGATGAGACCTGCTGCAATGATTTTTTTACTTTTTTGTATCATTAATAGTGTACTCCGTAAATTAGGTTATTATTTTATAGAAATCTCACTAAGAGACTGCTGTTTTCGGAGTATAGGCAACGAGAGTAAACGGGAGTTAAATCATCGTGTTACGTCACGATGCAAAAAATGGTCTGAATTTCCTTTAAAACAGCTTGTTTTAAGGCTTTTTTGAAAGTTTTCTTAAAAAATTAAAAAAAATCTGTTAAGAAACTTGACAAGAAGTGACTAAAGTTGTATAATACGTGTAGATTTTAAATAAATGAACCAAAAGGGAGTCACCATGAGTATTTTAGAAAAGTTGACCAATCAAATGCAAGAGACCATCGAATCGGGGGTATCTCTTGCCTTACATAATAAAAATCAGGAAGTAGAGCCTATCCACCTGGTATGGGCATTGCTAACAAACAGTAATTCCATTTTGAACCAGGCACTGAACAAGATGAATGCTGAGAGAGCAGCCATCGAACTGGAAGCCAAAAGTGTTGCCAGCAAGTTGCCGACTGTCTCTACTGTAACCAAAGAGACTATCAAACTGGGGCAGAACCTTGTACGTTCTCTTCAGAATGCAGAAGGTGTTATGGCTGCCAATGGCGACCAGTACCTGGCTGTTGATACCTGGCTGATCGCCAATATCAATGAGAGCTACATTAAAGATGTCATTGGTAAGTATGTGGATATCAGTGAGTTCAAGAAGACGCTGGAGTCGATCCGTGGCGGTAAACAGATCGATTCTCAGTCTGCGGACGAGACACTTGAAGCGCTTGCGCAGTACGGTGTAGACCTGAACCAGAAAGCGATCGACGGAGAGCTTGATCCGGTTATCGGTCGTGATGAAGAGGTACAGCGTGTCATGCAGATCCTCATTAGAAAGACCAAGAACAACCCGATCCTTATCGGAGAGCCGGGAACCGGTAAAACTGCCATCGTTGAAGGTCTGGCACAGCGTATCGTCAACAAAGAGGTACCGCTCAGTCTTCAGAACATGAGGGTTATCTCTCTTGACATGAGCCGTCTGATCGCCGGTGCGAAGTATCGTGGAGAGTTTGAAGACAGACTCAAAGCAGTTGTTGATGAAGTTAAAGAGGCGGGTAATGTCATCCTCTTCATCGATGAGATCCACACTATTGTCGGTGCGGGTGCAAGTGAAGGAAGTATGGATGCTGCGAACATCCTCAAGCCGGCATTGGCAAGAGGTGAACTGCATACTATCGGTGCGACCACGCTTAAAGAGTATAGAAAGTATTTTGAGAAAGATGCGGCGCTTCAGAGACGTTTCCAGCCGGTAAAAGTCGATGAGCCTAGCATCAACGAAGCGTTGCAGATCCTCAGAGGGATCAAAGAGCGTCTTGAGACACACCACAACGTAATGATCACCGATGGTGCACTGGTTGCCGCAGCGAAGCTGAGTGATCGTTACATTACGGACAGATTCCTTCCGGATAAGGCGATCGACCTGATCGATGAGGCAGCAGCAGAGCTGAAGATGCAGATCGAGAGTGAGCCGACAGAGCTTGCGAAGGTCAAGCGTGAGATCTCTACACTACAGGTAGAGAAGGAAGCGCTCAAGATGGAAGAGAGCGAAAAGAATGCTGCCCGTCTGCAAGAGATCGAAAAAGAGCTTGCAGACCTCGAAGAGCGTCGTGTAGCGCTGCAGAACAAGTTTGAGAACGAGAAGAAGGTCTTCTCTCAGATCGCAGAGATCAAGTCTGAGATTGAATCACTCAAGCATCAGGCAGAGCAGGTTAAGCGTGAAGGAGACTTCAA
>Ga0256843_1002740_pt1 | contig 12671 bp, 11 predicted proteins | sample AlvinellametaG_FD_191572 | JGI IMG/M metagenome (GOLD analysis project Ga0256843, IMG submission 191572) | Pompeii worm associated microbial communities from hydrothermal vent at the East Pacific Rise, Pacific Ocean - Alvinella | ecosystem: Host-associated > Annelida > Integument > Unclassified ... | reverse complement strand
AACTCCTCTTTCATTTGTGCTTCATATGCATCATTTAAAATTTTAGAAAAACGTTTTGAAGCTTTCATATTTTGTGCTAAAAGCATTTTTCCAGTGACAAGTGCATCTTTCTTTTTATTTAAAACATCCAGTTCTTTAGCTTTATTTGTTAGTTTTGTTATCTCTTTTTCTTTTTTGTTATGAAATAGTGCATTGAGATAAAGTGTATAGAGTTCTATATTTACTGTTGTTGCAAGTTTATAAATGGAGTAGTTATCTATATTTGTTAAATCGTATTGCATTTGGACAAATTTATTAACCTGTTCAACTGTTTTTTTACTGTTAGTTACTCTATTTAAAAATGAGTTTCTCTCTTTATTTGAAAATTTTGATGATAAAAGAGCAAGAGATATTACAATTTTGTCATTTGTATTTTTTAGTGAATATGTTTGAAAGATATCGAGACTTTGGAGAATCTCTTCATACTCTCTATTTTTTAAAAAGTTAAACTCTTTAAAAAATACAAAACCATCAAGATGTTTTAAAAGCAAAAATCCTTTTGATGGTTTTTTTGATTTTAACAGGATCTTCTTTATCTCTTCAAATATTCTTTCACGTGGAAGTTCTTGTAAAACATTAGCTTGCATCATTTTCTTGCACTTTGTAAAAAGAGAGTTTTCTAATGTAAAATCAAATCGTGAACTAAACATAACAGCACGTAAAACTCTCAGTGGATCTTCATCGAATTTTTTTAAGTCAACTGCTTTGAGTCGTTTTTCTTTTAGATCTTTTATGCCGTGAAATGGATCTAGAAGAATTTTTTCTTTAATATCATAACCTATTGCGTTTATAGTGAAATCTCTTCTGCTGCTGGCACTTTTGAAATCTAAAGAGCTGTTAACTTCGATATGAAAACCTTGATGTCCTGATGATATTTTACTATCGGTGCGGGGAAGTGAAAAATCAAGTTCTAAAGTTTTGTATTTTAATTTGCAAATACCAAAAGATTTTCCTACACTGTTTATTGGACCAAATTCATTTAAAAGTGTCTCTACATACTCAAAAGAATTCACCTTATAAAGTTCGACATCTATGTCATTTGATTCTATATCTAAAATTGCATCTCTGACATATCCTCCAACTATGATTGGTTTTATACCATGCATGATAAGTTTTGAGAAAATTATATTGAGAGATTTAGGATATTTTACATTCACTTTTAAACAAATCCTCGCTTTTATATTACATTTAAAATAGTATAGCACTTATTTTACAAGGATGTAATGATTATTTAGGTATAATTCGCGAAAAATAGCTGAAAGCGGTCTGCAATGCAGAATTTTCTTCAGTAAATTTTCCAAATAAAGGAAACCCTAATGCAAAAAATTAGAAACATTGCCGTTATCGCACACGTTGACCACGGTAAAACTACACTGGTTGATGGACTCTTAGAACAGTCTGGTACATTCGGTTCACATGAGCAACATGATGAACGTGCTATGGATAGCAACGATATTGAAAAAGAGCGTGGTATTACGATTTTATCCAAAAATACTGCTATTCGTTATAAAGACTACAAGATTAACATTATCGATACTCCGGGCCATGCTGACTTTGGTGGTGAGGTTGAGCGTGTACTTAAAATGGTTGATGGTGTTTTAGTACTTGTTGATGCTTATGAAGGTGTTATGCCTCAAACAAAATTCGTTGTTAAAAAGATGCTTGCACTTGGTAAAAAACCTATCGTTGTTATTAATAAGATAGATAAACCTTCTGCTGAACCGGATCGTGTTGTGGATGAGATGTTTGACCTTTTTGCAGATATGGGTGCAACAGATGAACAACAAGACTTTCCAGTTATCTATGCAGCTGCACGTGATGGTATTGCAAAATTAGATATGGAAGAAGAAGATGGAGATTTTGAGTGTATTTTTGAGACTATTTTAGAGTCTGTTCCAGAACCTGAAGGTGATGCTTCAAATCCACTTCAAGCACAGGTTTTTACACTTGACTATGATAACTATGTAGGGAAAATCGGTATCAGCCGTATCTTTAACGGTACTGTTAGAAAAGGCGACAATGTAATGCTTGCAAAATCTGATGGTGCAATGGTAAAAGGAAAAATTTCTAAACTTATTGGTTTTCACGGACTTAACCGTATGGAAATTGATGAAGCAGAAGCTGGTGATATCGTTGCATTTGCAGGAATGGAGACAGTTGATGTTGGTGATACAATTGCAGACTCTGAAAATCCTGTAGCACTTGATCCTATGCATATTGAAGAGCCGACACTTACAGTTGTATTTGCAGTAAATGATTCTCCTCTTGCAGGTCAAGAAGGAAAACATGTAACTTCAAACAAACTAAAAGACAGACTTGAAGCTGAAATGCGTACAAATGTTGCGATGAAGTTAGAGACTGTTGGTGAGGGTAAATTTAAAGTTTCAGGTCGTGGTGAGCTTCAAATTACTGTACTTGCTGAAAATATGCGTCGTGAAGGTTACGAATTTTCAATCTCTCGTCCGGAAGTTATTGTTAAAGAGATTGATGGTGTTAAATGTGAACCATTTGAGCATTTAGTTATTGATGTTCCTGAAGATTTAAGTGGTACGGTTATTGAGCGTCTTGGTAAACGTAAAGCTGAAATGAAATCAATGCTTCCAATGGGTCAAGGTTTCCAAAGAATCGAGTTTGAAATTCCTGCTCGTGCACTTATCGGATTCCGTGGACAATTCTTGACAGATACAAAAGGTGAGGGTGTAATGAATCACTCTTTCTTAGAGTTCCGTCCATTTACGGGTTCTGTTGAGTCTAGAAGTTATGGTGCTCTTGTATCTATGACTGATGGTGAAACTTTAGCATTTTCACTTTTTGGTATTCAAGATCGTGGTGTACTTTTCATCGGTGTACAAACAAAAGTATACGAAGGTATGATCATTGGTGAGCACTCACGCTCAAATGACCTTGTTGTTAACCCTATTAAAGGAAAAGCACAATCAAATGTTCGTTCTTCAGGTGCTGATGAAGCGATCAAGCTTGTTCCACCACGTGATATGTCACTAGAACGTGCACTAGAGTGGATAGAAGATGATGAACTTCTTGAAGTAACTCCGGAAAATATTCGTATTCGTAAAAAATATTTAACAGAGAATGAAAGAAAACGTCACTCTCGTAAAGGAAAATAATATTTTCTAAAGTATCTACTATAACTTTTTAGTAGATACTTCACCTATCTAAACTTTTTTCACACAACTCTTTTTTTATTTTCTCACTAGTATCTTACTTCTTATTTGTATAATGGCCTTTGAAATTTGAGAAGGTATATATTATGCAAAGATTACAAAGTAAATCATTACAGAATGAGTTAAAACTTATTAGTAAGAAAATTGATTCAACAAATGATTGTACAGAGATTAATAATATAATTCAAGATTTTGTGATTAGATCTTTAGATGCAGAATTTTGTTCTCTTTGGTTTTATGATAAAAAGAATATGACTCTTTTTCGTCAAAGAGATAATGGTACACCCACAACACTCTCTTTAGAAAATAAAACAGGTATTATTTACAAATGTTTTATGACCCAAGAAGCAAAAATTTACAATTATCTTGCAAGTGATAAAGATTATGTTGCTGCTATTGATAATCCTGACAATATAAAAATCAAATCAAAAATTATATTTCCTTTAGTCGATAATGATGAGTTCATAGGAATTGTGACTGCTTATAATTCTGTAAAAAAAGCAAAAAAATTTAGACATGATGATATGGATGTATTACAAGCACTCTCTCCTTACTTGATAGATATGCTTTATAAAATGCATACATGCGGTGATAAGAATTGTCATTGTCACAATTTGGAATCAAATAAGACAGCTTCATTGGTCGTAAAAAATATACAAAAACTTGAGCAATCGAGTGAAGAACTTATCTCTGCAGAGAAACTTTTAAATGGTATGGGTAATTTCATACATGATATAAGAACACCTGCAAATACTCTACAGGGTTTTTTAGAACTCCTAGAGAGTCAAATAACAGATAAGCGTCTTAAAGAGTATCTTCTTAATGCAAAAGAGAGTGCAAATTTTATCAATGAACTGACAACAGCGATGTTAGATAAAATGTCTCTGCATCATGGTGAAGAAGAATCAAAAATTGCTACTATAGATACAGTACAGTTTTTTGCCAGTATTGCTGAAATGTTTGTTTCAAATATGTATGCGAAAAAAATTGCTTTTAATGTTTATATAGATCCATTGATACCGAAAAATATTGAAGTTGATCTCTTTAAACTAAAGCGTGTGGTGATGAACCTTATTAGTAATGCTTACAAATTTACGCCTTACAAAAAATCTGTAGAGTTTGCTGTAAGATATAATAACAATCGTAATGAAATAACAGTCTATATTAAGGATAAGGGTATAGGAATTGCGAAAGAGAAACAGCAACAGATATTTAAGGCTTATCAACAGGCAGATGAAACAACATCTTTACGATATGGAGGAACAGGACTAGGTCTCTCCATATGTGCCGAGTATGTAAAAAGTTTAGGTGGAGAATTAATGCTCGAGAGTGAAGTAGATAAAGGGAGTACTTTTTCTTTTACTTTACCGGTTCATATTAAAGATGCGGCTCCTGCATTGAAACCATTAAAAGATAAAAATCTAAAAATTACAGTTCTGATGAGTTCACAAAACTCTTTTTCACTTTTAAACATTGCCAGATATTTAGTGCAAATGAGTGTAGATAAAAACAGTATTGAGGCAGTATCTTCATTAGCAGAAATTTCAAAAGATACAACTCATCTTATTGTGTATCAAAATAAATTAGATAAAAGTTCTCAAGCAGTTATTGCTCAATTTGAAAAAGTTCTGATTGTCGAAGAAGAGCTCTTTACACTAAACAGTGATGATTTACAGGACAACTGTAGTGTAATGTCACAGTATGGATACTATGCAGAAACACTTTATAAATTCATAAACAGCAAAAAAATCCCTAAAGTTCTTATTGTTGATGATGATAAAACAAGTGTCTTACTGTTGGAAAAAATCTTAGAGAGTGAGTATTGCGAAATTGAAGTTGCTCAAAATGGAAAATTGGCTTTAGAGATGATAATAGATTCATACCAAGATGAGAATCCATATAGTGTTATTTATATTGATAATCACATGCCTGTAATGAGTGGCTTAGAAGTTATGCGTCATGTTAGAGAGTTTGAAAAAGATAATAATTTAACTCCTGTTTATGCTGTTTCGACATCCGGAGATTTACTGGATTTAAATAAAGAGGGTAAAGATTTTGACACTTATGTGGGTAAACCATTTAAAGTTAGTGAAATTCGAGAGATCTTATATCGTTAAAGGAAAAATATGAAAAAACCCGAACCAAAAGATGTAGAACATGAAGTGAAAAGTATTGATTTGATTGTATCTAAGGCTGATGCTGATGGAAATATTACTTATGTTAATCCTATATTTGTAAAAATATCGGGATATTCACAAGCTGCTTTATTAGAAAAACCGCATGCAATACTACGTCATCCAGATATGCCAAAAGTAATTTTTGCATATCTCTGGGAAAATATAAAAGAGGGACGAGATGTTGTTGCTTATGTAAAAAATCTATGTGAAGACGGTGGCTACTACTGGGTACTGGCTACTGTTAAGATGGCGAAGAATCCAGATGGATCTTTTAGAAATTATATGTCAACGAGAAAAGCTATTACAGGGAGTGCAAAAACAACTATAAGTACATTGTACAAAACTTTACTGGATATAGAGAAACAAGATGGTATTGAAGCTTCTACAAAAGCATTTCACAGCTTTTTAGATGATAATGGTATTAATGAAAACCAAGCTTTTAATCAATATATGAAAAATTTAAATAAATAGGAGAGATATCATGATAGATTTTGATATGCAAATGAAAAAATTAAGTAAAGTAAATGGGTATCTGGGTTCTGCTGTTTTAAATTATTCAGGTGAAACATTATATATTGATGAAGAAAATACGGGAACAGATATAGGATATGCATCAGCTATTTTTAATGACTCATTTCGCCAGATAAATGAAGCATCTTTGGATGTTGGTTTTAGTGATGTAACTTCTTTTGAGACAAAAACAGAGGATGGACATGTATTTTTAATGAAAAGTGCCGGTTCTTATTCTGAAGACACTTATTCGAAGATAGATATCTTTTGTATATTAAGAGATGATGGAAATATTGCACTTGCAAAGATGATTCTTGATAAATCAGCAAAAAATATATCTGCAGAATTAGCTAAAATATAGTTATTTAATTTTAGGTAGAGAATGAAAAAGATATATTTTATAAGGCATGCCAAGGCAGAGCATTTTTCTGAAGGCATTAGTGATTTTGAAAGAGGTTTACGTAAAAAAGGTAAAAAAGATATTCAGACCATTGGTTCCTACATGGCTTTACAAAATATCTCTTTTGATCTTTTACTTTCAAGTTATGCTTTAAGGGCACAGCAGACAGCTATAGGTTTATCAGAAAGACTTTCGTTTTGTGGAGAGCAACATTTTTTAGAAGAGCTCTATTTTTCATCATTTGAAGAGGTCTTAAATATCATAACAATCCAAGATGATTGTTATAAAAGTATTGCGATTGTGGGACATAATCCTCAGCTTAATGAGCTAACAAACAGGCTCTCTGGTGAGTTTATTCAAAAAATCCCTGCAATGGGTGTTGTTGCTCTGGAATTTGACATACAAAGTTGGTCTGATATAGAAGAGTGTAGGGGAAAACTAAACTTTTTTATCTATCCCAAACAGTTCAAATATTATATACCCAAACAGATTCGTTCAACCTTGCCTAGATAGCTCTTTAGTGATTTTGAGCTTTTTTATCTCTTTTTTTGCCAATATTAAAAACTCTTTTGCATCTTGTGCATGATCTGGATAGTAAAGCAGCAGGGTAGTAAATTTGAAAGAGATTATATCTTCGGGAGTGTAAGTCAGTGAATTATTCTGTAGTTCTTGAATACTTTGCATAAGAGCATTTATGTATCTTCTGCTTTTTTGAGCATGAAAAAGAATGGCAAAAGTATCATTCTCTACTCTTGCCAATAGATCTTCACTCTCTTTAAAAGTTTCTAAAAGAGTAGTGAGATATTTTAAAAGCATATCTCCGGCATGTGCCCCATATTCTTCATTGATCGTGCTAAAGTCATTAATATCGAGAAAGCAGATACCAAAAGAGTCCTTTGCAGCTATTTTCTGGTCTATTTTTTTTAGCAGAAGATGACGATTAGGTAGGCCGGTGAGGGTGTCGTTTTCACTTGCATATTCTAATTCCTGTTTCATATGTTTGAGATAACTGATATCTTGAGCAATAATAATATTTTCAATAACTCTATTGTCATTGTTTGTTAGAGGAATAACAGTAATATGAAAAAAAACTCTTTTGCCCAGTGTATCTTTTGCACTGAATATATTGGTCTCATTATCTAGTTGTGATTTTTTTGCATCAAAGAAGAGTGTAAAATGTCTACCAATGATTTTATCTTTCTCAAGGTTAAAAAAGTGGATACAGGCATCATTTACAAGTGTGATAATACCATCTAGATCAACGTGAAAAGTGATGAGTTGTTTGTTTATCTGTTTGTAGTAGTTACTCTCTTTTTTTTCATCACTGATATCATAGATAAGTGTTTTTTTATTGACCTCTCTAATAACATCTGCATAAGTGTGTGTATGTTTGGATTTTTGCTGCATATAAGCGATAAAAAGAGTCTCTCTCTTTTGTGTTTCAAAACTCTCTATCTCTAAATCATAGTACTTTTCATCACGTAAGATCATTGGAATATCAATTTTTTCGCTATTTCCTATAAGTGCCAGAATATTCTCTTCAAGACCAACTATCTCCCATAAAAATTCTCGTATATCTGTACCTATTTTAATTGTTATATTTTTTGTATCAACTATGTGAAAAGTTTGATCAAATATTATGTAGGAAAGTGCACTTTTTTTACAAAGCAGTTCTAAGAGATTTGTCTGCATATAGTCTCATTTAACTTTAAAAAGAGTTGTTCAACAGCCTCTCCGTTCTTTGCTGAAGTTTTTAAAACTTCAATAATATTAGGTGAGAGGTTTTGGAGCTCTTGAACTTTTGTATTATCGAATGAGTGAGGCATATCACTTTTATTAAGAGCGATACATAATGGTACATTTTCTACAACTTCACTGCAAAGCTTAATATGATTGCTAATTGCATCAATACTCTCTTGACGTAATAGGTCTGCTACTATAATAAAACCTTTTGCACCTAAAAGATACTGTTTAAATATAGGTTTAAATTCTGTATGCCCTTCAATATCCCAAATCATAACAGTAGCATTCCCAATACTTTTTTTAGAGATACTTACCCCTATTGTGCTAAGGTACTCTTCACTAAAAGAGTTTTCGACAAATCTTTTAATAAGACTTGTTTTTCCAACTCCAAAATTCCCTACAAGAACTACTTTATAACTAAACATTACTCTTATTCCCTTGGAGTGAGATCTTTATGCATCGTGCTTTTTGTGGTTCTGTTTTTGGGTCAATGCCTACAGGTGGTGTATTGAAAATCTCCGTTGTAATACTGTTAGTAAGATGATACGTCTCTTGCAGGCTTTTTTTAATATTTTTTACTCTACTTTGTGCGAGTTCTCTATTGTGTTGTGTGTCACCTATCATATCACTGAATGCTTGAATCTTTATACTCTCTTTTGCATGATGTTCTTTGATGATGTTTACTAATTCTGAGAGTTTTTGATGACTTGCATCATCTAATTTTGTAGAAGCGGTTTTAAAATAGAGATTAGCACAAAATTCAGGTGTTTGAATACTTATTTGATCATTGATTTTTTGAATGCCTTGAATTGTTTGAAGTGCCCTTAAAAATTCTACTTTTGTCTTTTTATCTGCAATATATCCTTTGAGTGTCAGGGTATTATAATCAAATATATAGTTAATGTTATTTTGCTTGTTTAAATTAATCCCTTTGATAAGATAAGCAATATTTGCACTTACCTGCATAGGGTCTGTAAGTGTAGGCAAGATTATTATTTTATCATGAATAGCCTTGAGTCCGTCCACTTTTCTAAGAAGTTCATCAACTCTCTGTTTATGATATGCAAAGGGAAGTTTTCCGCTAATGGTAGCAACTTTATCTTCTACATCTACATTGATTCTAAAAGGGGCAAGTACTGATGTCTGCTCAATCATCGATGTAATGTGTTTTTCATATTGATCATCAATATACTCGTTATAGAACAGATAAGCAAGATACGCTATCAGTAAGATTGGTATGATCCATAGAAGTGGAGATTTTTTGCTTTGTGGAGTTGCTTCTGGCGGGGTTTTTAAGAAAAGATTTTTTAAGCTGTTTTGTATCTCTTCTTTTGGAAAATTCTCATAACTTCCATTGAAATCTCGAAGTTCTTGAGCATATTTGGAAACAATTTCCTCGAGTACATGACGAATATCTTCATAGGTTTTTTTAGAGGTGGCACCCTCTACAATAACAGCAAGATAGCTGTGCCCACTGGCTTCAATAATGATCTTGTTCCCACCATATTCGATCTCACCAAGTTCTTTGTAACTTTCATTATTATTTATCCACTCATTAACAAAACTTCGGATGGCGCTCATCATAGATGCAAGCATATCTGCATCACTGAGGGTTGCATTTTCATCTTCAACTTTACAAAGTAAAGAACCACTCTCTTTATGAATGAGCAGAGCTGCCTTGATTTTTGCACTACTGCTCTCTTGCAAGAGCAGTTCACTCTCGCTGATACCTTTGAGTTTTGCTTTTATCTTTCTTTTTACTGCTTCTGTAGAGAGGCCATTTTGTATTTTGTCATTTATTTTGTTTAAGAGATCTTCAAATGATTTTGCCACAAACTTACTAATCATATTCCCCATTACAGGATAGAGTGCATCGACAATATCATCTTTTTGATTTTTAATCTGCTCGCGAATAGCTCCACCTATGAGGGGTGTTATCTTTGCTGCAATTTTATCATCAGCATTTTCAAAATTTTTGTCAATTAGCCTGTTTACAATTGGAAGAAGAGCATTTTGCAGCGCTTCTTCTTCAGCAGAGGTCTCTTTTTTTTGTGGCATTATGGCTAAAAAATTATTTTTCTTCTTGAACTAGTGCAAGTTGCTGATTAATTTGTGTTCCTTTCATAGCCATTGCAGCTTCCATGAGAATATCAGCAGCATCATCACGAGAAAGTTTCGTACCATTGATATCACTCATTTTATCATTAAGGATTTGAAGTACGTCATCTTTTAGTGTATCCATTTCTAAACGCAGTGATGAATTGTTTTCCATCTGCTGTTTTTGTAATTGTTCCCGTTTTGTATTGAGCTCTTCTTCCATAATGTCCATAGCGCTTTGAAGACGTTTTTCTTGTTTGAGAGCACTGTCTCTGACATCAGAAAATTCACTTTGCTGCTGTGTAAGCATATTTTTCATTTTTCGTGAAAGTGTTTCTAACTCATTATCAATTCGGAAGTTAAAGTCTTGCTGCGTTTGATCGATTTTCTTTCGCATTTCATCATGCATTGATTTAATTGAAGCTTCCAGCTTATCAAATCTCTCTTTTAATTCTCGTGATTGTGACCCAAAAAGTATTTCACGGATTTGGTCTACGTTGCCTAATTGAGAGATATCATTCTCTTTAGTTTTATCAGTATTTCCCATATTTTGAACCTTTGTCTTGTGCATCTATTTTATTTGTAATTATTATATTAAATTTAAGTTAATACTATACTAAAAAATGTATATATTCGTTATAATTGTAACGATTTATTTACCGGAGTCTAAAGTGACAACTTCTACTACAAATTCAAAAACTCTTTTATACGAATCAGAAGATTTAAAAGAAGCATTTGCCACGATCGCACATCAATGGAGACAGCCTCTTTCTCATATTAATGCACTTGTAGGCAGCGTAGACAATCGATTGTATGAGCTTGGCGTTGATGATTCTGTCATTGCCGGATATCTTTTGGAGATAGAAAAAATCACAAAAGAGATGTCTAAAAGTATTGATAGCTATAGGGGTTTGTTTCAGCAAAAAAAAGAGACATTCAAGTTAAAAAAGCTCTTAGAAAATGTGCAAAAGAATATTGAATATATTTTCAAAGAGAAAGAGATCGATTTTCAAATTGCTGTTGATGAGAACTTAGAGTTTTATGACGATACTGCTCTTTTGCAGGAGATACTTGTCACAATTATCAATAACGCAAAAGATGCATTAGTATCACGAAATATTTACAAGCCGACAGTAAAATTAGATGCTTGGAGTGATGAGTTTTATTTGTTTATTAAAATATGTGATAATGCGGGAGGAATGAGTAAAAGTGTGATGCGCAAAATATTTGAGCAGAATTTTACAACAAAACATACTTCAGAAGGTACAGGACTTGGACTTTTTATGGTGAAAAAACTTTTAGATGAAAAGATGAATGGGCAGTTGAGTGTTAAAAATGTAGAGAGTGGCGTCTGTTTCACTCTTCAATTTCCAAGGACAAGAAATGAGTAGTGAAAAACTGAAATATTCCATACTGTATATTGAAGATGAGAAGGCTATTCGCGAAAATTATGTCACATATCTGAAAAGATTTTATGAAACGGTCTATGAAGCGGCTAATGCAGAAGATGCTTATGAGGTCTATAAAAATAAAAAACCTGATATTTTGATTATTGACATACAGCTTCCAGGTAAGAGCGGGATAGAGTTTTTACGAGATATTCGTGAATTTGACCACTCTGTTCGCGCTATTATGCTAACAGCAATGTCAGATGTGACAACACTTGTAAATGCTTCAGAACTTAAGTTGACTAAATATCTTGTCAAGCCTATATCCAGGGGTGAGTTAAAAGACGCCTTAGATATTGCTGTAAAAGAGATTGTTAACTACACTACACAAACAAACAAACTGGTTCATGTGCAAGACGATTTTTATTGGGACTATGATAAAGAGGGTTTGATCGAAAATGGTAAAGAGCTTCTCTTAACCCGTAAAGAGAGAAAACTCCTCTCTTTACTCTTTTCAAATTTAAACAGTGTTGTTGAGAGTGAAGATATTATTTTTGAACTTTGGTATGATTATGACAATGCAAAAATATCGTCACTCAAAACCTTGGTAAAGACCCTGAGAAAAAAACTGCCACAAAATTTTATAAAAAATATTTTTGGTATTGGCTATATGATAGAAGCGTAGTGTTTAAAATACTCTACGATTTTCTCATCAAGCCAATACTTCGGTTTGAGTAAAGACCCTGAGATAAATCCCACATGACCTCCATTCTCCAAAATTTCTAAAGTAACAGATGGTGAAATATCTTTTTGTGTCGGAATGACCGCAGGTGTCATAAAGGGATCATCTTTGGCATGAATAATCAATGTTGGTGTTTGAATGGATTTGAGATACTGTTTTGCACTGTTTTTGGTATAGTAGTCTTGGGCTGAGGCAAAGCCGTTTATCTTTGCCGTATAGGCTTCATCAAATTGCCAAAAGTTTTTGAGTTTACTAATATCCTCTCTATTTAAGCCTATTAATTTTTCCATATTATGTTTATCATATTTTTTATCCAGTGCTAAACGCAGATCCTTTAAGAGTATGTTTTGATAAAATCTTGAAAAACCTCTGTCCATTTTGTTTGCACAAACA